>Ga0334883_1001557_pt1 | contig 33137 bp, 29 predicted proteins | sample GraSluR1_MG_6_FD_207230 | JGI IMG/M metagenome (GOLD analysis project Ga0334883, IMG submission 207230) | Sludge microbial communities from methane-producing bioreactor in Wageningen University, Netherlands - Granular Sludge_09_05-R1 | ecosystem: Engineered > Bioreactor > Anaerobic >...
GACAGCAGCCCGATGCATGGTGGCCAGAATGTTAAAGGTTCACCACCTGTGGAAAACCTGTGCATTCTGTGGACAAACAAAAAAAGACCGGACTTGCGTCCGACCTCGTCCAGGCCGGCTCTGGGTGAGGCCGACTCTCGTGTTCGAAGCCCGGGGTATCCGCTTCACACCGGCGGTCCCGCTTACGGCTGCTCGCTTCCGCGCCTGACCGGGTTCACAGGCCTCCGATTGAGCGGAGCCCGAGCTTCGAACACGAGAGCCCTCCGATGTCAGACATCGGAAGCCCCAAGAAGACTTGGCGGAGAGGGAGGGATTCGAACCCTCGAGGCGAGTTTATAGCCCACCTACACGACTTCCAATCGTGCGCTTTCAACCAGGCTCAGCCACCTCTCCACGCAAAACCTAATGCAACGGCTTCTGGACCAACTGGCGGAGAGGGAGGGATTCGAACCCCCGAGGAAGGTAGTTAGCCCCCCTGCTCGATTTCGAGTCGAGTGCATTCAACCGGGCTCTGCCACCTCTCCATGTCCGCGTCCTGAAGACCACGACGATCTCGAAAGAAGCGCTGCACCAGGGCCCGACACCGGCTCTCCAAAACCCCTCCGCGGACTTGGACCTGGTGGTCCATCCCGGGAAAGTCGACGAGGTTCAACCGACTCCCGGCGCAGCCTGCGCGGGCATTCGGGGTGCCATAGACCAGGCGCCTGATTCTGGCTTGCAGAAGGGCTCCAGCGCACATCGGGCACGGCTCCACCGTCACGTAGAGATCCGCCCCCTCCAGGCGCCAATCCCCGACCCTGCGAGCTGCCCGCCGCAAGGCGAGCGTCTCGGCGTGAGCTAGCGGGTCCCTGCGCGACTCGCGCAGGTTCCATCCCCACGCCAGTTTCTGCCCATCCCGAACCACGACGGCCCCCACCGGGATCTCTCCCAGGGCCAAGGCTCTGCGAGCGGCACGAAGCGCCTCGCGCATCCAGACTCGATCGTCCATCAGGTTCCATCTTCAATTTTCAGTTCCAGATTCCCCACCTCACCCGAGAAATCATCCAAAAAAGAGGGACCCGACCCGGCCGAGCCCTTGCCACACAGGACGGTCGGTCGGGTCTGGCGCGCCGGGCAGGGATCGAACCTGCAACCTTCGGCTCCGGAGACCGACGCTCTATCCATTGAGCTACCGGCGCCCGCTCTGCCTCGAAAGGCACCCGCAGACCGACCGGCCTGCACAGCGGCCCCATCCTAACACAGTCGCCCTCTGGTTGACAAGACGGCTCAAGCTCGGATTTCCAGCCCTGTCGAGCGCAACGTGGGAGCCGCCTGGCCCGCCGCCGGAGGCCCCCACGCCGCGATTCAAGCCGCGCCCACGGGTTCGGCGGAGAGCTCCCTCAGGCGGACCGGCATGCAGACATAGTCAAAGGAGGAATCCTGCAACGGTCGGAGCACCGCGCTGTGACTCTCGTCCTGAAGGTCCAGTTGAACCTCCTCGGCGTCCATGACCGACAGACAGTCCAGGACGAACTTGCCATTGAAGGCGATGGTCAAGGGCCCACCGTCCAGCAGCGCTGCAATCTCCTCGCGCGCGGAACCCAGGTCCGGCGTATTGGCCGACAGCGTCAAGCGATCCGGCTCGAACTCCATGCGGACCAGGTGCGGCGAATCCTTCTCCTGCGCGACGATGATCATGCGACGCAGCGCGTTGGCCAGAGCCTCACGCCCCAAGCGTGCGGTTCTCTGGAAGCTCTTGGGTATGACGCGGTTGAAATCGGGAAAAGTGCCTTCAAGGATCCGACAATGGAACTGGATGCCAGGGACCCTGAAGAAGGCCTGCGAGTCCGCGAAGAGGACTTCCACCTCGTCCTCTCCATCGCCGAAGACCTTGACCATCTCGTGCATGGCCCGCGCCGGAATCACGACCCGGGCCTCCCCTCCCCCGTCCTGCTCCAGTTCGCAGGCCATCCGGGCCAGGCGGCGGCCATCGGTCGCCACCAGGGTGATCCCAGAGGCGTCCAGGATTGTCAGGATCCCGGTCATCACCGGTCGCGATTCATCGACCTCGGCGGCCGCGATCCCAACCCGAGCGACCATCGTCTTGAGGACCCGCCTGGGCACGCGCAGGGAGGAGGCGTGTTCGGGCACGGGCAGGGTCGGGTATTCCTCCGCAGGAAGCGTTGCCACCTCAAAACGTGCCCGCCCGCTGGTCACCTTCAGCGAACCCTCGCGCACGGTCTGCAGGGTCGTCGGACCCGCAGGCAAACGGCCGACGATATCCGCCAGAAGCCGGGCGGAGCACGTCGTGGCCCCTTCTGCGTGAACCCGGACGGGAATGGAAGTCTGCACGCCGACGTTGAGATCCGTTGCCGTGACGCGCAACTCATCGCCCCTGGCCTCCATGAGGATATGCCCCAGGATGGGCAGAGGGCTGCGTGAGCTGATGGCCCTTGAAACCTGGCTCAGGGCGTTTTCCAAAACGGTCTTTTCACAGTCCAGGTGCATGTCTGGGTCTCCGTTCTTCTTAATTAACCATGATCATCGTAGTCATAGGGTCTGTTGATGCTGGGGATAAGTGCTTGAATCTCTGTCAATGCGGGGTTCGTTGGGCGTCGTGACTTGGGGACATGTCCTGTATACGCGTTGGATGGTCATCCCCTTGTCCACTGCAGGGGTCGTGGTTGCGTCTATGTGGACCTTCGTCCACAGGATGTTGAATGATTTTCCACATCATTGTCCCCAGCCTGGGATCGCGCGACACACGTGGGATTGCCAGAAGTTGAAGGAACCGCGCCTGGGTCAGGGCGGTTCGTTCGGGGGTCGGAAGAGTGGCCGGTGTGTCAGTGCGCCGAATTCTTGAGCCGTTCCTTGAGGTTGGCGATGCTGGTCTTGAAGTAGTGATCGTCCAGGTTCCCCTCCACCTTGCGGTGGGCGTGCAGAACGGTGGTGTGGTCCTTGTGCCCGAAGTGGGCGCCGATTTCGGGATAGGAGGCGCTGGTCATCTCCTTGCAGAGGTACATGGCGATCTGCCGTGGACGGACGATCCGTTGGTCGCGACGTTTCCCGATCAACTCTTCATGGGTCATGCCGAAGTATTCGCAGACAACCTTCTTGATGCTGGGGACATCCAGGACCTTCAGATCGCTGTCCTTGAGGATTTCCTGAAGCGCTTCGGTCGCGTTGTGGACGGTCAGCGAGCGGCCGGTCAACGAACAGAAGGTGACCACGCGCGTCAAGGCGCCTTCCAGTTCCCGGATGTTGGAGTGGAACTTCTCGGCGATGAAGGTCAGGACATCCTGGCCGACCGGCATGGCGCTGAGCTCGGCCTTCTTTCGGAGGATGGCGACCCTGGTCTCCAGGTCGGGTGGTTGGATGTCTGCGATCATGCCCCATTCGAAGCGTGATCGGAGTCGATCCTGGAGCGTGGGCATCTGTTTTGGAGGCCTGTCGCTGGACATCACGATCTGTTTGTTGTTGGCGTGCAGCTCGTTGAAGGTGTGGAAGAATTCCTCCTGGGTGCGTTCCTTGTTGATCAGGAAATGGATGTCGTCGATCAGGAGGACATCCACGTTGCGGAACTTGCGACGAAACTCCTTCATCTGGGAATCGCCGATGGATTCGATCAGTTCGTTGGCAAACTGTTCTGCCGCGATGTACACGACGCGTTTCCGCCGATTTCGCGCCAGCACGACGTTTCCGATGGCATTCATCAGGTGGGTCTTGCCCAGTCCCACGCCGCCATAGATGAACAGGGGGTTGAAGGCCTTGGCAGGGCTGTCGGCCACGGCCTGTGCCGCTGCTGCTGCGAGGCTGTTGGAGTAGCCGCGGACGAAGGATTCAAAAGTCAAGTCGGGCCGCAGGGGCGTGCCACTGAACTCTGCGGGGAGAGGTGCACGCTCACCGAGGGGGGACTCGCTGGAGGTGGGAGCCTTGCGGGTCGCACGCGGTGCTGGCGTGGCCGAGTCCGGAGCCGGGTCCGTGGCCACGAACTCCAGCTCCAAGGTCTCCCTGCCCATGATCTCCCGGAGGATGGTGTCCAAGCGAGCCTTGTGGTCGGACCTGGTCAGGAAGTCCCTCTGGAATGGGGGAAGTCCGACTTGAAATCGGGGTCCTTCCAGCGAAAGGGGCTGGGCGTCATTCAGCATGCACCGGACCGGGGCGTCGACGCAGCTCAAGCAGCGAGTCCAGATCTCGTGGAGATCAGGTTCGCCAACAAGGGCGGGGTCTGACATCGGGTTCCTCCTTCTTCAGTCCAAAAACCGAGGTCTTCCCAGCCTGGATCCAGGCAAAAGGATGGCGTGGTCGGAGGTCCTGAGCCTCCTGGCGTCCTTTGAGAGCCCCTGGTGGAATTGGAACAGTACCGTGTAGTCGAGATCGCCGGTCTTGTGTGTCTGTCGCGGCGGTCTGGTGGTCAGGCGCCTCCCGGTCCCCCAAGAGCACCATCCGGGTTCGGGTCGGAGTCTGCATGGGGTTGTCGCAGACGACGGTCGAACCGGGCGGGCAGTTCGGGGGGTCATCCGCGATCGGAGCCCTCGCAGTCGGGGCCGGGTTTCGGATTTTCGCGAGGGCCTTCCTTCCGAAACTCCATCGAATCGTCGTCCACATGTCCACAGATCGCCTCCGCAGGTTGTGGATAAGTGCGTAAAGTCCCCGGATTCTGGCGGGAAAATCCGTGACAGACATGGTCGGTCATCGGAGGCTTGTCCACAGCGTCCACAGGGTTATCCACACCGACCTGGTCGGACATGGGGAGACGCCGGGTCATATGTCACGGGGTTCCTGGGGCTGGGAACTGCGATTCTTGTTGGGAAAGGCGCCCACCCGGGGCCCGCCAGGTCGATCGGTCCGACTTTTGTTCAGTTCGTCGGACGCATCGCTCGCGGGTCGTGAGCCACCTGTCCGGGGCGACATCCCCCTTCGACGGGACGGCACGGCTCGGAAGCAAAGCGGATCAGGTTCGGACGCTCTGGGCTTCGTCGGGTCGGACCCGGCACCAAGAAGGATGCGCCCGAATCCGCCACCTGTCCCGGCATTCGGCGGTCGGACCATTGAGACTCGCCCCCACCCTGGGTTTGGGTGGGAAGGGCCCGTCTGCCTCGTCAGGTGCACCTCTGCGGTGCTCACGTCGTTTCCAACTACGCTCCGCTCCTCAGAGCGCACGCCTTCCTTGCATCCAGACCCGCCTCGGCGCCCTCGGTTCGCACGCCAGACGGCGGATTCTGGATGCGAAACCCATGTTGACAGGGTTTTCGCGGGCGCCTATACTCGCTTGGCTGCGAGAGCAAGCGCGGTTGAGCTTTTTGTTCTCATTCCGGCCAGGGAGGATACGCGACCTGGCAGGAGACATCTGGAGGAACCTTTCATGAAGCGGACCTATCAGCCCAAGCGTCTGCGCCGGAAGCGCAACCACGGGTTTTTTGCGCGGATGTCCAGCCCGGGCGGGCGCGGAGTCCTGGCGCGTCGCCGTCGGAAGGGGCGCAAGCGTCTTTCCGCTTAGCGTTGGCCGCTGATCGCCTTGAGGACCCTCACGAAACCCAGGGACTTCGATCGGGTCTTTCGTCAGGGGCGGTCGGTTGCAGCACAGCACCTGGTTCTGTATTGCCTCAAGCGCCCACGGCCCGGGGGCCGTGTCGCGTTCTGTGTCAGCAAGAAGCTGGGCTCGGCGGTGGTTCGCAACCGCGTCCGACGTCGATTGCGAGAGGTCTATCGCCTGAACCAGGAGAAGCTTGCGACGCGATGGGACGTGATACTGCTGGCCCGTCCTGCGGCCCTGGGTGCGTCGTTCCAGGACCTGGAGAAGGCGTTTCTCAGTCTGGCGGAACGGGCCAACCTGATTCGGGAGGTCGCCACCCCGGCTTGTTCAGTCGGGGAGCGGTCCTCCTGATTACGATGTACCAGGCGGTGTCGCGTTACACCCCGGCGGTCTGCCGGTTCACGCCGACGTGTTCGGAATATGCCCGACAGGCCATCCTGCGCCACGGATTCTTCAGGGGCGGATGGATGGCAGCGTGCCGTCTGGGTCGGTGCCACCCGTTTCATCCTGGGGGTCACGATCCTGTCCCCTGACGGTTCCGGAGAGGAAGTTCCTGAATGTTGGACGCCCTGGCGCATGTGATGATTACGGTCCTCCGCAGCCTGGAGGCATTGACCCATTCTTATGGCCTGGCGATCGTCTTGTTTGCGGTCTTGATGAAGCTGGTCCTGTATTATCCGACCAAGCAGCAGTATCAGGCGATGGCGGACATGCAGCGCATCCAGCCCGAGCTTCAGAAGATCCAGGAGCAGTATAAGTCGGACCCCCAGCTTTCCCAACAGAAGCAGATGGAGATGATGCGGCAGCACAACGTCAACCCGATGGCGGGTTGCCTGCCGATGTTGATCCAGATGCCGATCCTCTTCGCGATCTGGCGTGCCATCATGATGGATCAGCATCTCTTCGAGAACGCGTACTTCATGTGGATCCACCCGGGACCCCTGCAGGCCCTTTTCCCGGACTATCTGGCATCAAGTCTGGCGGGCCGGGATCTGCCGATGATCCTGTTCTACGGGTTGACCATGTACCTGTCGCAGCGGTTGACTCCAACCCAGTCCAGTCAGCCCAATCAGCAGAAGCAGTTGGCTGTGTGGATGACCGTGCTGTTCTCGTGGATGATGTGGACCTACAACTGGCCTTGCGCCCTGATCCTCTATTGGAGCGTCTTCTCGCTCCTGACGATCGTGCAGCAGTCGATGATTTTGCGGACCCCACAGGCGGCGGTGACCGCGTAGTTGGAGTCCGCTCGGGAGGAAGACATCATGCCTGAATCCGTGGAGCCCCGCGAAGAAGAGTTTGCGGATGGTCCCGAGGAAGAGTTGGAAGACGATTTCGACGGAGATCTGGAAGAGGACTTCGAGGAGGATCTCGAGGAGGACTCGGATGACGACCTGGAAGAGGATCTCGAAGACGAGCTGACGCCCGGAGAGCAGGCGGGGACGGCAGAGGCCTGGGACGAGGCGGAGGAAGCCGATGACCCCGTGGCGGACCTGCTGTACGAGGTCGTCACGAGGATGGGGTTCCAGGACGTCGAGATCGAATGGGAGGAGCGGGAGGATCACGTCCGCTACTTCGTCGAGGGGGCCGAGCTCGGGGCATTGATCGGCCGGCATGGGAGCACGCTGGAAGCGTTGCAGTATCTGGTGGGCGTCATCAACTCACGGCGCGGTCTGGTCGAGCACAAGATCATCGTCGACATCGAGGGATACCGGGAGCGGCGCGAGGCTCGATTGCGGCGTCTGGCTCAGAGGACGGCCAACGAGGCCCTGCGGGAGGGTCAGGAGATCGCTCTGGAGCCGATGTCGGCGGGTGATCGGCGGGTGATCCATCTGGCGTTGTCGACAAACGCGTCCGTGACCACCTTCTCGGAGGGGGACGATCCCGACCGATGCGTGATCGTGGCTCCCCGTCGGGACCGCCGTTGAGAGCTTGACTGCTTCGTTGGGTTCTGGCGACGAGACGATTGTCGCGGTGGCCACGCCTCCCGGGGAGGGAGGGGTGGCCATTGTTCGTTTGAGTGGTCCACGGTCCGAGGCAATCCTGGCGCAGGTGGTGCGGCGTCCGCGGCCCGAAGAGCTGTGGGAGTCCCACCGACTCTACGCTGGTCGGGCATATTCCGCCACCGATCACCTTCTGGATGAGGTCCTGGCGGTCCTGATGAGGGGGCCGCGCTCCTACACCCGCGAAGATGTTGCGGAGATCCACTGCCACGGGGGCCTGGTCGTACCTGGACTGCTTCTCGACTCTTGCGTGTCGCGGGGGGCACGCCTGGCCAGGCCCGGGGAGTTCACCCTGAGGGCCTTTCTCTCGGGCAGGATCGACCTGGGGCAGGCGGAGTCGGTGCTGGCCTTGATCCAGGCCGGTTCGGCCGGGGAAGCCCGGCTGGCGGCCGAAGGGCTCCAGGGGGCCCTGTCCAGGCGGGTGGCCGCGCTTCGCCGGGATCTTCTGGAGTGGATGGCGTTCTGGGAAGCCGAGTTCGACTTCGGGGACGAGGTTCCGGGATTGAGCGCGCGGCAGGTCGCGGATCGCCTGAAGAGGGCCCGCGAGGCGCTTGTCGGGCTGCTGGCCGAGGCCCAGGAGGGAAGAAATCGTGGGGAAGGCTTCCTGACCCTGCTGGTTGGACCCCCCAATGCCGGGAAGTCGACGCTTTGGAATCTGCTGTTGGGTGAGGAGCGGGCGTTGGTGACGCCGTATCCCGGCACGACCCGGGATCTCCTGGAGCAGCCTTTGCGCTTTGGAGGCCATTGTTTCCGTCTGGTCGACTCCGCGGGTCTGCGCCCGGGTGGTGGTCCGGTCGAGCAGATGGGGATGGACCGGTGCCGGCATGCCGTGGACCAGGCGGAGATGCTCGTTGTCGTCCTGGATTCCAGCCTGCCGTGGCCCGAGGGTCTGGAGTTCCTCTCCGAGGCCTCCCGGGGCGTGCCCACCGTGGTGATCCTGAACAAGCGGGATCTGCCTGAGCGACTGGGTATCCGGGAAGTGGAGGACCGGCTCGATAGTCTTGCGGTGGTTCCGACCTGCCTGTTGCGCCCGGAGGAGGCGGTCGGTGTCCGGGCAGCCCTTCAAGAGGCTGCGAAACGCGCGGGCGCGGGTCGGGCGGCCGGCGCCCTATCGGTGAACCGCAGGCAGTGGCAGGCTCTGGCTCGCGCGAAGGAGCACCTCGAGACCCTGGAATTCGGTCTGCAAGACGGGATGCCCTGGGACTGTCTGGCTGTGGACTTGAGGATGGCGGTATCGGCGCTGGGGGAGATCACGGGGGAGAATGTCACAGATGAGGTCCTTGAGCAGGTCTTCTCCTCTTTCTGTCTGGGCAAGTAGGGGCGCCTGGGCGCGGCGGGCCGCACGGCTTCAACGAGAGGGATGTTTCACGTGAAACATGTGGTTGCAGATGGTCTCGGCTGACGTGGTGGTGGTGGGGGGAGGACACGCAGGGTGCGAGGCGGCCTTGGCGGCGGCGCGTCTGGGTTGCCGTGTCCTGTTGATGACGCCCAATCCCTCGCAGGTCGCGCGACTTCCCTGCAACCCTTCGATCGGAGGCCCCGGCAAGGCCCACCTGGTGCGCGAGATCGATGCCCTGGGGGGCGAGATGGCGCGTGCCATCGACGCCACCCAGATCCACATCCGGAACCTGAACACCGGCAAGGGGCCGGCGGTCCAGGCCTTGCGGGCGCAGGCAGACAGCCCGGTCTACTCCAGTCGGCTGCTCACGGCCTTGTCGGCCCAGCCCGGGCTGGAGGTCCTGGCGGATCTGGTGGAGAGGGTGGAGCTTCTTCCAGGAGGCGTGTGGTGGTTGGGTTGTCGGTCGGGTCGGGTTCTTCGGGCGGGGGCCTGCGTTCTGGCCACCGGGACTTTCCTGGGAGGGACGCTGTACATGGGGCCGCTGAGAGTGCCGGGAGGCCGCTCCGGGGAGCCGCCTGCCGACGCTTTGAGCCGTTCGCTGAGGGCCCTCGGCTTGAGGGTCGGCCGTCTGAAGACCGGGACCTGTCCACGGATTCACCGGGACTCGATCGACTTTCGGAGTCTGGATGTCCTGCCCAACAGTCGTGAAGGTCTGGCCTTCTCCGACCTCTCTCCGCTTCAGGTTCCCCTCCGGTCCGTGGACTGCCATCTGACGCGGACCACCAGCGAAACTCGGGCGGTGGTGCTGAACAATCTGGATCGGTCGCCCCTGTTTGGTGGGCTCATCTCCGGAGCGGGTCCCCGCTACTGTCCCTCGCTGGAGGACAAGTTCGTCCGCTTTCCCGATCGGGAGACGCATCTGGTGTTCCTGGAGCCGGAGGGTCTGCAAACCCCGGAGGTCTATCTGCAAGGGGTCTCGACGAGCATGCCCTTGGAAGTGCAGGTGGCGATGGTGCGCAGCCTTCCAGGTCTGCGCCGGGCGCGTCTGCTGCGCCCAGGATATGCCGTGGAATACGATTTCGTCGACCCGATGCAACTCGAGCGCAGTCTCCAGGTGCGAGGCCTGCCCGGTTTGTTTCTGGCGGGCCAGATCAACGGGACTTCGGGGTATGAGGAGGCCGCCGCGCAAGGGGTGCTGGCGGGTCTCAACGCGGCTCATCACGTGGGTGGCCTGGATCTCGTCCTTCTGGAGCGGGACCAGGCCTACCTGGGGGTCCTGGTGGATGATCTGGTGTGCCGGGGCACCCGGGAACCCTACCGCATGCACACCAGCCGCGCGGAGCATCGCCTCCTGCTTCGCCAGGAGAACGCCGATGAGCGCTTGACGCCCGTAGGGCGGAAGCTGGGCCTGGTGTGCGCGGAGCGTTGGCGGGTCTTCCAGGAGCGCACCCTGGCCTGCGAGAGGGAGGTTCAGCGCCTTCTGGGTCGCAGGCTGGGGGAGGCGGAAGCCGAGTCGTTGGCGTGTCGGCTACAGGCCACGGTGGCACCCGGCTGCCTGCTGGCGGATCTCGTGCGGCGACCGGACACGTCGCTGGCCGTCCTGCGCGGATGGGAGGGGCTGCCGCCGTTGGATCCCCGCGTTGAAGCCAAGGTTGAGGTCCGTCTGAAGTATGAAGGCTACATCGCCCGACAGGAGCGCGAAGTGGCCAAGATGCGTCGCCTGGAAGGGATGTTGATTCCTGAGGGTCTGCGCTTCTCGGGGTTGCCCGGCGTGTCCTCGGAGGCGGCCGAGAAGTGGGCGCGAGTCCGTCCGGTCTGCGTGGCTCAAGCGGGTCGGATCCCGGGAGTCTCGCCGTCCGATGTCTCTGCTTTGTTGGTTCATCTGCGCCGGCTTCAAGCGGCGCGGGAAGAAGTGTGCGGAGGTGTCTCTTGAACGTCGTGGAGGAGATCGAGAAGTGGGCTGGCGCGGCCGGACTGGAGTTGCCCTGCGGGTCCGCCGAGGGGCTGGCGGCGTTCCACGCAGCCTTGGCCGAGACGGGTCGCGAGCGCGGCGTGACAGCCCTGCGCGAGCCGGGGGACGTCCTTCGAGAACTCATCCTGGACTCGTTGGGTGCGGCGGCCTGCCTCCCGGTGGGAGCAAGGGTTGCGGATCTCGGGTCCGGTGGGGGGGTACCGGGGTTGCCTCTGGCGTTGGTTCGCCCGGACTGCCGGATTCTGCTGGTGGAATCCCTGGGGCGCAAGGTGGCCTGGCTGGAAGAGCAGGTTCAGGCTCTCGGGTTGGCCGACCGGGTGGAGGTCGTTTCGCGCAGGTGCGAGGATGTCGGCCGGGATCCGGCTTACCGCGCTGTTCTGGATGCCGTCGTGGCCAAGGCGCTGGCGGGTCTGCCGGTCCTGGTCGAGTATGCCCTGCCTCTTCTTCGCATAGGGGGGCGTCTGTATGCCTACAAGGGGCCGGCCCTGGCCGAGGAGATCGAGTCGGCCAGGCACGCTCTGGGCGAACTGGGTGGGCATCTGGCAGAGTCGCGTCCCTATCGGGTCCTGGACCGCGAGCGGGTGGTCTGCGTGGTGGAGAAGGTTCGCGCGACGCCTGATCGCTATCCCAGACGAGCCGGGGTGCCCGAACGCAAGCCCCTGTAGCGCGGTTTCCTGGGGGCAAGCCCTCAAAGACGGACTCCGTTGGATTCAGCGCGGGCTCAGGGAGCAGGTGCATGGAGGTGGGGCAACATGCATGGGGGTGGGGAGACATGCATGAGGCCTGGGCTCGAGGTCTCGGCGACGGGTCGGCGCGAGACGCGCCTGCAGGTGCATGATCGTGGGGAGGCATGCAGTCGGGTGGGGGAAGGTGCATGTCCGGACGGACGTGGGGGGAAGGGGATTCAAGCCCCCACCAGAATGTTTCACGTGAAACACCCCCTGGGGCGTCGGATCCTGACCCCGCGCCCCGGGTCCGGAGGCATCCATGGCCCGTATCCTGGCCATTACCAACCAGAAGGGCGGAGTGGGGAAGACGACGACCGCCGTCAACCTCGGCGCAGCCCTGGCCCGTCGGGGCCGTCGGGTTCTGCTGGTCGACGTGGATCCGCAAGGAAATACCACCTCCGGCCTGGGCATCGAGAAGTCCGATCTGGAATGCTGCATCTACGACGCGGTCCTGGGCTCGAAGCCGGTGACCTCGGTCCTGGTGGGGACCTCCATATCGGGTCTGGACCTGGTCCCCGCAACCCTGCGCCTGGCCGGAGCAGAAGTCGAGCTGGTCTCCGCTCTGGCGCGAGAGAGGCGCCTGGCCAAGGCCCTGGCGCCCCTGCTGGAATCCTACGACTTCATCCTGATCGACTGCCCGCCCAGCCTGGGCCTGCTGACCATGAACGCCCTGGCCGCCGCTCAGGGTGTCCTGGTTCCCATCCAGTGCGAGTTCTACGCCCTGGAGGGCCTGGGACAGTTGATGCAGGTGGTCGAGATGGTCCGCGAGCATCTCAACCCGGACCTGGCCGTTCAAGGAGTGCTCTTGACCCTCTATGATAGCCGCCTGAATCTTTCTGAGCAGGTGGCCGAGGAGGTCCGCAGGCACTTCGGCCCATTGGTCTACCACACGGTCATCCCGCGCAACGTCAAGCTGGCGGAGGCACCCAGCTTCGGCAAGCCGGTCATCGAGTATGACGCCGGGTCACGGGGAGCCCGGGCCTATCTGGAACTCGCTCGAGAGGTGGATGAGAATGAAGAAGCGCGCCTTGGGACGAGGTCTGTCCGCACTCCTGCCAGATAGTCCTTCGGCCCTGGCGGGGTCCTCCGACGAATCGGGAGTGCTCGAGATCCCCTTGGACGATGTGCGCGAGAATCCGCTGCAGCCTCGTCGCTTTTTCGACGAAGCGCGCCTGGCGGAGCTGGCCGAGTCGGTTCGGGTTCACGGGGTGGTCCAGCCGGTGGTTGTGACCCGCGCCGCGGAAGGCTTCCGTCTGGTGGTCGGCGAGCGCCGCTGTCGTGCGGCGCGCCTGGCCGGCCTGGAGAGGATCCCGGCGCTGGTCCGCGAGCTTGCAGATCAGCAGGTGCTGGAGATCGCCCTGATCGAGAATCTTCAGCGTGAGGATCTCAACCCGATCGAGGAAGCGCAGGCATTCGCGTATCTTCTGCGCGAACACGGACTGACCCACGAGCAGTTGGCCGAGCGTCTGGGGTGCAGTCGGCCGGCGATTTCCAACGCGCTTCGGTTGCTCAGCCTTCCGGAGGAGATCCGTGCGGATCTGCAGGCGGGGGTCCTGAGCCCTGGTCATGCGCGGACGGTTCTGGCCTTGGAGGGGGAGCCCGCGCGCCTGGCCGCGTGGCGGCAGATGCGTGAGCGTGAGCTCTCGGTTCGTCAGGCCGAGGAACTGGTCAGCCGGTTGCTGAAGGGGACGCCCAAGAGTGGCAAGGAACCGCGAAGGCTGGGCGGATTGGACCCGGACTGGCAGGAAGTGGTGGATCAGCTCCAGCGCGATCTGGGGGCCGAAGTGCGGATTCTGAGCAAGCCGAACGGTCGGGGTCGTCTGGAACTGCATTATCGGGACCAGGAAGAGCTGGAGCGCCTGGTGGAGGTGCTGGTCTACCTGGGGGAACGGGAAGCCTCCCGACCCTCGTCGGTGGACTGAACGCCGTCAGCTTGCCGGTTGGGATGGGACTCCCACGCGGCCACCTCGCGGAAGAGTCGCTGACCGGAACCAAGCAGCTCCATCCGTCGGCGCTCGAAGAGGGCGCCGAGCCCGACCAGCAGGAGACCCGCCGCCAGGGCCACATACCACCAGGGCACGCGGGAGGCCAGCTTCAGGGTCTGCACCGCGATCTCGGCCAGCAGGACGAGGCTGCCGCCCACCGCATGGACTCGGACCCGGCGTCCCACCCCCACCAGGAGCAGGGCCACGGCCCCGGAGACCAGGAAGAGCGCATGCCAGGCGGGACCGTCCAAGGCCGTAGCCAGCAGGCCGGGTCCCAGCCCCATGACCAGGCCCAAGCCCGCCAGGAGGTCGGCCACCGAGCGCTGGCCTTCTGCCCGGTGGCGCTCGCCCCAGAAGAGAAGCCACAGGGCGGGCAGGATCAACCAGGCTTCTGCGGTGTCGATGTGCGCGTGCTGAAGTCGGGTCGCCCAGGCGCCCCACGCGGCCAGGAACCCCAGATGCCAATCCAGTCGGGAGGGCTTGCGCGCGGCCTGGATCCACAGACCCAGGGCGGTGGCGATGAGACCAGCCGTGGCCCATTCGGGGTTGTGGTCGGTCAGCGCAAGGACGCTGGCGCCCAGGGCGGTCACTCGAGCCAGGGGAGCCAGACTCTTGGCCAACAGGCTGCGCCCCGCTCGGAGGGCGACCGGGCCCAGCATGGCTGCGGCTGCCACCAGCACGCCCAATCCGACGCCGGCCCGACCTGGGATGGGCCCATCGCCCAGGACGGCGACCTCGGCCTGCACGGGAGCCAGGGCCAACAGGGCCCAGCCCAGGATGAAGGCGGCTGCTTGAGGGCGGCACCATCCTGCCAACAGCAGGACGAAGGCCACCAGCAGGTCGGCCTGCAGGAACGCGGGTCCTGAAGCCAGGGTGGCCCGAGCCAGGTAGAGCAGGGCCGAGATCCACGCGCAGGTCGTCAGGATTCGCCCTGCCTGCACGTCTCGAGAGTGCCGCAGGACGGCGAGGGCGCACAGCAACAACCAGAACAGGCCCCAGAGTTGGATGCGGGTCTCCTCGGGGCAACGCATGGCAAAGAGGAGTCCGTCCCAGGCGGCGCCCGCAAAGAGCCAGGCGGGAACCAGGCTGAGCTTCAGATGAGGCCGCTCGACGGGTCCAAAGGCAGTTCTTGGCTCGGAGTCTGCGGGCCAGCGCCCGGTCCTTCCGCTGCCGCGAAGGATCAGCCCGAGCGCCATCAGGATCATGCCCAGGAGTCCAGGCAGGGTGTGTCCCAATGCCGGGTGGCCGTGGAGGATCTGGACCTGAGCACTCAGGAGGACCTGCAGGACGGATCCAGCCACCAACCATCCTGGGAAGCGGGCCTGCCAGGAGCAGGCCAGCCAGGCCAGACCCGGGCCATTGGCGAGCAGAGCCTGCAACAGCGGGTCCGGACCGGCGGCTTCGGGTCCGGCCAGACAGATCAGTGGGCCGCATGCCAGGCCGACGTGCCTCAGGGCGTTGCGGGCGCTGTCGGGCAATGGGGTCCCGGCCAGGGCGAGGGCGACGATGGAATAGCCCATCAGGGCCAGGTGGCTTGCGGTCTGGCCGTCTCCACCGATCACCCACAGAGCGCCTGCCAGGGTGATGGTTGCCAGGTGGGCCAGCAGGTGCGTGCCGGAACCGTTCAGGAATGCCCAGTTTCGGAAGGGGTGCGCCAGGGCGGCGAACCCCACGGAATAGAGCAAGAGGGCCGTTGCTGCCAGGGGACGGCTCCCACCTTCCGGAACCAGTTGCCAGAAACCCAGTCCGACCGCCAGGAGCAGCGTGCTGCGAGCGACAGGGAGGGCGAACTCTGGCCCGGCCTTGCGGTGCAGCCACAGTGCCAGTCCGGCCAGGGCACCCAGCAAGGGCAGGAAGTCCAGGGCCTGGTTCTGGATCGGCGAGCTTCCCAGGGCTCGGAGGACCGGATCCCAGCCCAGGCCGTAGGCCAGGAATCCCCAGAGGCTGGCCAGGTAGAGGATCTTTCCGGAGCGCAGCAATGAAGTGGCCAGCACCAGGGCCAGGGTCGTGATCAGGAGGGTGCCGGGAGCGGAATCGTGCGCTCCAGGAATCTGCAGGGCCTTCATCGCCAGGTTCAGGGGCGCCGGCAGGAGCGACAGGAGCAGGGCGCTGTGGAGCAACGCCTGGAGGCCGGGGGCGGGCAGGGTTCGGCGCAGGAGCCTGGCCAGCAGCACCCACGCCAGGGGCAGCCACGACATGTCCAGTCCGTACAGGCCCGGCTGCGGTCGGTGCAGGAGGACGGATCCCATGAACCAGGCGTACGCCAGGGCTGCCGTGGAGACATAGAAGAGACCTGGCATGGCGCAGGCGGCGCCTGCCAGCGCGTGGAGGAGGGCTGCAGCCAGCGCGACACCCACGGCGGTGCGCAGCTCTGCGGCGGGCGTGGAAGAGAAGTTGGCGCCGACGCCGTCGGCCAGGAAGGCGGTCAGGAGCAGGGCCAGGGGGACTCCCATCATGACGGTTCCCACGAAGAGGGCCGCCTCGGCAGCTCGGTCCTGGACGTCGTGATGGCGCAGGAAGTGGCCGACTCCCGAATAGATTCCGCCCAGGACGACCAGGGCGTATCCGAGGAGGATTGGAGGGTGTCCGGAGTGCAGCCCGAGGAGGAGGAGGGCCGCCAGCGCTGCCGGGGCGGACCACAGCACCGCGGCTCGACTTCGCTGCAGGAAGCCGGCCCCGGCCATGAAGGCTGCACCCAGAACCAGGAGGGAGAGGTCGCCCAGCGGTGGTCCGGGGGAGGTGGTGAAGAAGGCGGGGAAGGTCGAAAATAGGGCCAGCGCGGTCAGTGCCTGACTCAGACCGAAGAGGTGGCTTCTGAAGGGCGCGAGTGGAGCTCCACCCTTCAGGGCCGCCATCAGCCAGACGATCGCCACCGTCAGGCATCCCAGTCCGAAAGTCGGGGGGTGCCCGAGCCAGGAAGCCAGCGCGGCGCTGGAAGCGGCCAGGCCCGCACTGGCGAGATCCAGGCAGAGGACGTCCCTCAGGGCCCAACCCAGGGCCAGCCACACCGACGAGCTGACCAGGAAGACGGCGAAAGTCCAGGGGGACCAGCCGACGCTCAGGCCGCCCAGTTCGAAGAGTCGGAGCGAGACCAGCCCGGACGGCAACAGGAGTCCACCCAGCAAAGCCAGCACTCGGCTGGAATGAGGGAGGCTGGCTCGCAACCTGCGGGCCGCCAGAAAGCATCCCAACGGAGCCGCCATCAGGGCCAGTGGCACGATGGTTCGCCCATGGGCATTCCACTGGCTGGACAAGAGTCCGATGCCGGCCGAGGCCAGCAGCAAGCCTCCCAAGACCAGAAGCCAGCGGATGTTGGCTTCTTCCAGAAAGGCCGAGAGCCAGCCGAGAGTCTTCCGCTCGGCCGAGCCTCTCCGGGGGGGGGGGATTCCTGGCGTCGGGTCCTTCTTGGAAGGCGCCGGCGGTGGAGCCGTCGCCTTCCTGGCCTCGGGGGGCAGCGGGGCCGGCACCTTCCTGGCCTGAGGCGGCGGAGGGGAGAGCAGGTTGTGGCGTCTGCGCTCGTATTCGCTGCGGAGGGCGGTCCGTCGGGAGGGGTCCAGCCAGTCCCACCGGGTCGCCTCCCGCAGGAGGTACTCGATGCTCCGGGCCAGGCCTGTGCGTTCGGCGGGGGAAGGCCTCAAGATCTGCCCGCACCGGGCGCAGAATCGATGGCTCTCTGCCTGGTGGATCCCGCAGTTCCAGCAGTCTGGCAAGGTGCCTCCAGGTGGTCCGCTGGCAGCGACCAGCCGGGATATCCAGTTGTGTGCGGTGCGGAACGATCTGCCGACCACCGGCCTCCAGGGAACCGCGTCCGCAGCCGGGCTCCTGACGAGTTCCTGCCCGCCTCGCTCCTTTCCTCCGGGAGGACTCGGGCAGGGGATGCCTGGGGCTTGTTGAAACCAGGATCCCCGGATTTGCGGGCATCTGCTCGACCCTGGGCGGGGACTCCAAAGCGCAGGTTTCTAGAAATGGGCGTGTCGACAACTTCTCTTTTCAGAAAATGGCGGTCCCAGTCTTTTGAGGACCTGGTCGGGCAGGAGGCGGTGGTTCGCACGCTGCGGAATGCCTTGTCTTCGGGGTCTCCGGCACGAGCCTACTTGTTCTGTGGTCCGCGGGGTACCGGCAAGACCAGCACCGCTCGCATCTTCGCCAAGGCGTTGAACTGTGTCCAGGGCCCGACGGCCGAGCCCTGCAACCAGTGCAGCCTTTGCAGGCGGATCGCCGACGGCTCGTGCATGGACGTCCTGGAGATCGATGCCGCCTCGCACACCCAGGTGGACAAGATCCGCGAGTTCATCGTGGACAAGGTCCACTTCGCGCCGGCCGAGGCCCGGTTCAAGGTGTATATCATCGACGAGGTCCACAAGCTGTCGACCTCTTCGTTCAACGCCCTGCTCAAGACGTTGGAGGAGCCTCCAGCGCACGTGGTCTTCATCCTGGCCACGACTCATCCGCAGGACCTCCTCCCCACCATCCTGTCCCGCTGTCAACGCCATGATTTCCATCGCTTGACGCCGTTGGAGATCCGGGACCGCCTGACGCTGGTGGCCCGCGAGGAGGGTTTCGAGCTGGACGAACGGGCGGCCGAGATCCTCGCGCGCTCGGCGGAGGGGTCGCTGCGGGACGCCCTGGTTCAGCTCGAGCAGGTGGCCACCTTTGCGGGTGTTTCGGTGGGCGAGGAGGACGTGCGGACGCTTCTGGGTCTGGCCGGCCGAGCCGCCATGAACGGCCTGGTGGCCGCGATGGCCGAACGGGATGCTCGGATGGCCATGCAGAGGCTGGACGATCTGGTCCAGTCCGGCCGCGACCTGGGCCGGCTTTCCAACGAGCTGGTCGAACATCTCAGGTGCCTGCTCTTGATCTCGGTCAAGGCCGTCCAGACCGATCTTTTGGGGATTCCGCCGGAAGAGATGGCGGATCTGGAAGCGCAGGCCTCCAGTTTGGCCCCCGCCCGCATCATGAACTGGTTGAAAGCAGCCATGGACCTCCAGGGCGGCGCGCGGGATGCCCAGAGGGCTCGGCTCCTGTGGGAGATGATGCTGATCCGCATGACGGTTCCCGAGGTCGACCTGGATCCGCTGGAGGATCTCAGGCGCCGGGTGGCCCGACTGGAGGCGGGCCTGGGGACCCCCGCCGGCATGCCCAGACAAGGCCCGCCCTCGAACGCAGAGAGGAGCTCCGGCCCTCCCGCTCCGCCAGCCCCCGCGCGCTCCGACGTCCCTGGAGCACCCGCTCGCACCGGCCGGGGAGCTCCCCCGGTTTCCGCCCGTCCGACATCGCACGCCGCGCAGCCTCGCGCCGATCGCGCAGGGCCCTCGGATTCGCCTCCTCCTGGACGGAGCCCCATCAAGACTCCAACGGGAGCCCCAGGGGCCCAGGAATCACCGGGCACAGGTCTTCAGGATCTGGGCTGGGGCGGATCGGCGAGGCCTGTTCCCCCGCCTGCGCCTGAGAAGCCCATGGGCTCCGGTCCGTCCCAACCCGATCGTGCGATCCCTGCTTCGCCCTCGCCCTCGACGCCTCGGGCCGCCGGCGCTGCCGGACTATCGGCCAGGGACGCCTGGCAACGCCTTCTGGCCTTTGTCAAGGACAGGGATCGGCGCCTGCACGCCGTGCTGGTCGAGGCCCGCCTCAACAGCCTGGAATCCGGGACTTTGACGCTGAGCTTCCCGAGCAGCTTTTCCTGGCACTTCGAGAGATTCCAGAAGGAAACGGGTGTCTTGGACGCCATGGCCCGGGAGGCCTTGGGGGAGCCGCTGCGCCTGGTCGCCAGCCTGGAGGCGGTCGCGGCCGACGCCCCTTCGCCGCGGCAGGAACATCGCGCATTCGTCCATCGTGCCGAGAGTCTCTTCAGCGGTCGGGTGGTCGATGATTCGCCAGTTTGAGGTCCGGAACGCATCCTGGAGGTGAGGGATTTGAGCGAAACGGCAAAGGTCGCCCGGCACAGGATTCTGGTGGTGGACGACGATGAACATATCCAGAAGTCCTTGTCCCAGTATCTGGAGATGGAGGACTTCGAGGTCGAGGTGGCCTCCAGTGGCCAGGAAGCCCTGGAGCGGGCGGCGCTTCAGGCCTTCGACCTGGTCCTTCTGGACATCATGATGCCCGAGATGGACGGCTTCGAGGTGGTCGAGATCTTGCGGGCCCAGGAAGCGACATCCCGGGTTCCCATCATCCTCTTGACCGCGCGGGGCCAGGATACCGACGTGCTCAAAGGCTATCATCTCGGGGTCAGTTCCTATCTGACCAAGCCCTTCAACCTGGACGAGCTGGTGGAGACGATCCGCGAGGTTCTCGAGGCGGACGCTGCTCCCAGACACGATTGAATCGCAAATCGGAGGCGGACATGCAGAGACAGTTCATGCGGCAGATGCAGAAGATGAAGAAGACCGGAGGGGGGGGGAATCCGGTTCAGATGATGCAACAGAAGATGCAGGCGGAGCTGGCAGCCGTCCAGGAGGAGTTGGAGGAGGCCACGGTCGAGGGGGTCGCCGGCGGTGGGGCGGTTCAGGTCGTGATGACCGGCGGGCAGGAGATCTCGTCGGTCAAGGTCTCCAAGGAAGTCGTGGATCCTGAGGATGTCGAGATGCTGGAGGACCTGATCCTGGTGGCAGTCAAGGATGCCCTGGAGAAGTCCCGGGCGCTGTCGGCGGAACGCATGGGCCGCATCACTTCCGGCTTGAACCTGCCGCCGGGCCTGTTCTGATCTGAAAGGGTGACTCTTCCCGAACCTCTCGAACGGCTGGTCGAGGAGCTGCAGCGTTTGCCGACGGTCGGCCCCAAGACGGCGTCGCGGCTGGCCTTTCACCTGCTGGCTGCTCCGGACGCTCAGGTCCAGGCCCTGGCGCAATCGCTGCTGGACGTCAAGAGCAAGCTGAGAACCTGCGTCCGCTGCGGTCATCTCAGCGACACGGAACTGTGTGGCGTGTGCCGGGATCCCCGGCGGGATCCCTCGGTCTTGTGTGTCGTGGCCACCACCCGGGATCTGATGGCCGTCGAGAGGACCCGGGAATTCCGGGGGATCTACCACGTCCTGGGAGGACTGATCTCGCCGCTGGATGGCATCGGGCCCTCGGAGCTACGGATCCAGGCCCTTCTGGATCGCCTGGAGGTGGAGGCGCCGGGTGAGGTGGTCCTGGCCACCAATCCCACGGTTGCAGGCGAGGCGACGGCGCTATACCTGTTTCGGCTGCTTGCTGCCCGAAATCTGCGGATCACCCGCCTGGCTCTGGGGTTGCCCGTGGGCTCGGATCTGGAATATGCCGATGAAGTCACGTTGGGGCGCGCGTTTGCTGGACGCCGCGAGATCTCTTCGACGTTGTAGGCGTTCCGGACATGAAGAAGGGCGCTGCCATCCAGGCAGCGCCCTTCTTCATGAGACGCCTTGTTGGGGGGTCAGAAGGCGGCCGAAGCGCCGATCTGGAAGCCGTCGTAGCGCAACTGGATGTTCTGGGCCTGGTGGGATTCGAAGTGATATCCGACCTTGGCCTGGACCGGACTGTCCCCGAAGTTGGAGCGCAGCCCCAGGTCCCACTCGTAGACGCGCAGGAAGCCGTCGCTGGCGTTCGTGTTGGCGACGCCGACCGTCTTGGTGAACATGGTCGGATAATAGACGAACTGGCCGTAGACGCTGACGGGGTCGAATTCCACGTCGGCCCCCAGTCCGAAGCCGATGCCAGAGGCCGATTCGATGTTCAGTCGACCGACGGTTGGGGCGGTGGTGGGAGCCGTGGCGTTCAGTTGGGTGTTCTTGTAGCCCACGTAGCCGTAGAAGGGGGAGAACGCCGGGGTCGGGCCCATGGTGCGGTCGGAGTTGGCGAAGGCTTCCCAGTTGAACGGGATCTTGGCGTAGAGCTTGAGGTCGCCGTATTCGACGTCCGAGAATCCGACGTTGGTCAGCGTCTGGTTCCCGGCAATGCCCGTGATGGTCAGGTCGTTGCTGTTGGCCCAGGTGTAGCTTCCACCAAACATCAGGCCACGGAAGACCCGGCCCTCACCTCCGACGGTGATGGCGCTCATGTTTGAACTCACCACCCCGGACGGATTGCTCGTGGAGACCCGCAGGGGAGAGTAGGTGAGGTCAAATCTCATGTCGTGGTCCGTTCCGGTTTGAGCGGCGGCCGGAGCGGCACCCAACCACATCAGGCCTGCCAGGAGGACCGGGATCAATCTCTTCACGAAGCTCAACTCCTTCCGCATTTCTGGCGTCAAAAAGTGAATCTGATTCCAGAATTCAGCTCAGGTTCCACGGGTCCGGCGGGAATCCTTCTCGGTAGGACCATGAAACGACTCAGGGCGACCATCAGCCGCCCTGAGCCATTTCATGAGAAGGTCTCGGTGCGTCAGTCTTCTTCGCCGTGGGCCTTCTTGAGCTTGATCTCCACGTATCGGCTGTCGGGGCGGATCTTCTTGGCAGCCTCAAAGGCCTCGGCCGCTTCCTGGTTTCGCCCCAGGTGCAGGAACGTGTCGCCCAGCAGGGTGGCGGCGTCGAATCCCTGGGTGAAGCCGTTGGGGTCCAGTTCGAGTGACCGCTGGAGATAGGGGATGGCCTCTTCGAAGCTCTTGAGGTCGAAGAGGGCCGATCCCATGAAGTAGTAGCCGTCCGGATAGGTCGGCAACTCCGCGATGATCCGCTCGAAGAGATGGCGCGCTTCCTGGGGCTTGTTCTCGTCCACCAGGAGGATGTTGCCCAGGCGGTCCATGGCCATGACGTCATGGGGGTTCAAGCGCAGAGCCCGGATGAAGTAACCTTTGGCGCGGGGCATCATGCGCTTCTGGAAGTAGACCAGCCCGATCCCGGTGTAGGGCATCGCCAGTTGGGGGTCGCCCTGGGAGGCCGCACGGAACTCGGTGAGGGCCTCATCCAGCACGTTCGGCATGATCATGCCGCGCAGAAAGTAGGCCATGCCCAGATGGGCCTGCATCTGAGGGTCTTCGCCCCGTGCCACGGCCTTGCGCTCGATCTCCGAAATCGCGCCGTCGATGTTGTGCATCTTGTAGTTGGCGTGGAGGATATAGGAGATGGCCAGGGTGTTTTCGGGATCCTGCTCCAGGACCTTCTCGAACGCTGCGTTGGCCTCGGTCCACTGACCTGCGTAGAAACGGGCCAGGCCCTCACGCATGTCCGGGTTGTCGGCGGTGCTCTTCTCAGCGTGGGCCGGGGCCAGCAGGACCAGCAGCAAGGCCAGAACCAACCCCAGGCTCGGAAGCGATCTTTTCACGTGTTACTCCTCGCGGCGGATGGTGTCGGGGAACGCGCAGCCCGCCGGAACTTGCGCCTGTTCTGTTCGAACCCCGGAAGTCCTTCCCCGGTTTCGCCCGGTCAGCGCCCGCACAGGGTGCGGTACTCGGCCAGGACCCGGTTCACGTAGTCAAGGGTCTCGGGGTAGGGGGGGATGCCTCCGTAACGCTCGACGGCGCCGGGGCCGGCGTTGTAGGCAGCCAGGGCCAGTTCGATCCGGGCCCGGCCACTTCGGTCCGCATATCGGTCCAGGTGGCGGCGCAAGACCCGGCAGGCACCGTGGATGTTGGAGGCGATGGGGCCGGGGTCGACTCCTTCTGCGCGGGCGGTCCCCGGCATCAACTGGCCCAGTCCGCGGGCCCCGGCAGACGAGACGGCTTCGGGTCGGAAGCCGGATTCACAGGCGACCAGGGCCGTGACCAGGCGGGGGTCGAGGCGGTAGTGGTGGGCGTAGTGCAGCAAGGCCCGAACGACGGTTTCCAACGGTTGGGCGCCTAGTCCGGGGTTGTAGTAGAGGACCGCCTGGCGATAGGCATTCAGGTAGGCTTCGTCACGATAGTAGGATTGCGCGAATCGCGTCGGGTCGGCCGAGGTGGGGCCGCCAAGAAGCAGGAACGCCAGCAGGATCCCGACCACGAGCCGAAATTCGGATCGCGGGCACACCGCGTCCTAGCCTTTCAGGGCGCCGCGGGTCAGGCCCTCGACCAGGAATCTCTGCAGGGCGAAGAAGAGAACCAGGATGGGGATGGCGCCCAGGATCGACGCGGCGGCGAAGAGCGTCCAGTTGGTCGAGAAGTTCCCCGAAATGAAGCTCTGCATCCCGACGGCCAGGGTATACTTGCTCTCTTCAAACATCACGACCGACGGAAAGATGAAGTCGCTGTAGGGAGCGATGAAGTTGAAGATGGCCACCACGGCCAGGATCGGGCCCATCAGGGGAAGCACCACCAGGAGGAAGGTCTGCGTCGGGGTGGCCCCATCGATCGTCGCCGACTCTTCCAATTCGCGGGGAAGTGCGTCGACGTATCCCTTGATCATCCAGGTGTTGAAGGGGATTCCTGCCCCGATGTAGACCAGCGACAGCCCCAACAGCGAGTTCAGGCCCAAGACGCCGCCAGTGGCAGCGCCCAGATACTGCAGGAGGCGGAAGACCGCGACCATGGCCATGGCCGCGGGGAACATCTGAAGGAGCATCATGGCCATCAGGCCGTTCTTGCGGCCCAGGAAACGGAAACGCGCGAAGGCATAGCCGGCCAGGGCCGTGACCACCAGGGCGATCAACGAGGCCACGACCGAGACGATCACCGTGTTGAGCATCCAGGTCAGGAACGGGGTCTGGGTGAGGAGCTCGTGGTACTTGGCCAGGGAGAGTTCGTCCATGCCTGGGAAGAGTCGGGTCGAGATCAGGGTCGAGCCCTTGCGCAGGGAGGCCGCCAGGACCAGCACGACGGGCATCACCGTCAACCCGGCGCAGGCCAGGAGGATCAGGTGGGTCAGGGCCAATCGGAAGGGGTTCGGACGAGTGGGCATCTAGTTGGCGTCCTCGAAGGCTCCGGTCAGCTTGAAGTTCACACCGGAGAGCGTGGCGACCAGGATGAAGATGAAGATCGCGTAGGCGCAGGCCATCCCATACTGGAACAGGTTGAAGGCCAGTTTGTAGGAGTAGGTGATCAGGATATCGGTGGCGCCGGCCTCGCTGCCGGGGACTGCGGGGCCCCCCGCCGTCAACAGGTAGATGGCAGCAAACTGATTGAAGTTGAAGGCGAAGCTGGAGAGAAGCACCGGCAGCAGGGCCGAGCGCAGAAGCGGCACCGTGATCCGGCGGAACTGCAGGCCGGCGGTGGCGCCGTCCACCGACGCTGCCTCGTACACGTCCGAAGGCACCGATTGGAGTGCGCCCAGGCAGGTCGTCAGTTGGAACGGAAAGGCCAGCCAGACGTTCACGGCCAGGACCGCGATGTGGGACCAACCCGGGGTGTTGAGCCAGGCGATCGGGGTTGCGACCGGTTCATTGGTGAAGAGCCCCACGATGGTGGCCAGGGCCTGGTCGAGGCCAAGGTTGGCCAAGAGCAGGTTGATCGCGCCAAACTCGGTGTTGAGCAGACCCTGCCACATCATGACCGAGATGAAGGCCGGAATGGCCCAGGGCAGGATGAAGATGGTGCGGTAGAAGGTGCGGCCCTTGACGTGGGCGTTGTTGAGCAGAATCGCCAGGAAGAGGCCCAGGCCCAGGCTCAGGAGGACCGAGGCGCCAGCCCAGACCACCGTCCAGGCGAAGACGCGTCCGAAGGTGGCAGCCTCCGGACCCTGGAGGATCCGCGCGAAGTTCCGCAGACCCACGAAACTGTAGTCCGAGTAGTGGTTCAGCGAATAGTTGGTGAAGGCCAGCCAGACCGAGTAGAGGTTGGGAAGCAGGCTCAGGAGGGCCAACAGCAGCAGCGCCGGCGCCAGATACAGGTAGGGAAGTCCGCCAGAGTTCCGTTCTCGCATGCCTACTCCAACATCAACTGGATCTTCTGCCGGATGCGTTCGTCGGTGGCACGGAGCTCGCGGTCCGCAGGGGACTTGCCGGTCGTGATGAGCTCCAAGGCGCTTTTCAGGGGAACCCAGATCGCGTTGACGGCCGGATGGCTGGGCATGGGGGTTCCCTGTTCCGCGATCATGGCAAAGGTGGCGATGTCGGGATCGCTCTGGATCCGCGCCAGCGCACCCCGGCGTACCGGGGGGCGGCCCGAGGCCTGGCTGATGGCCACCGTGCTCTCGACCGAGGCCAGGTGTTCCATCAGCTTGAGGGCTTCAGCTCGGCGCGTCGCCCGCCGGTTCAGCATGATTCCCTGGACACCGACCAGGGGACGGGGTTGGCCTCCGCTGGCGGTGGGAGGGAAGGGGTCCACCGCGTAGGGGACGCCCGCCGCCTTGGCGTCCTTGAGCATCCAGGGCCCGTTGATGATCACCGCGGCCCGCCCTTCCTGAAAGAGCGTCCTGGAGATGTTCTCAGAAGCTCCCGGGGGAATCAGGTGGGATTCCTGTCTCAGCGATCGCAGGAACTCGGCGGCGCGGACGCTTCCCGGGGTGTCGATCCCGATGTCGAAGGGGTCGGTCCGTCCGTCCTTGTCCCGCAGCAACCATGCTCCCTCGGCCGAGAAGAACGGCCAGGCAAAGTACGGCTCTTGGAGGTCGAAGTAGAAGCCCTTGAGCGTGGGGTCCGCCTGCTGAAGAGCCGTGGCCCGCGCCACCAGTTCGGGGATCGAGCGGGGACGTTCAGGCATGAGCCGGGTGTTCCTGAACAGGGCGTTGCATTCCATGAACAGGGGCACCGAGTAGACCTGGCCCTGGAAGGTCACGGCCTGGACCGAGACGGGGACGAAGTCTTCTCCGGGGAGGGCTTCCTGGGGTATGGGCTCAAGCTGGCCTGCGGTGGCCAGGACCCCGACCCAGTCCTGGGGACCGATCACCAGGTCCGGGCCCAGGTCGGCCGGAGCCGCGATCAGGAACTTGTTGCGGAGCTGTTCGAAGGGGACCTTGAGCATCTGGACCTGGATCCCCGTCCGCTGCTGGAAGTCGGCCACCACCCTCTCGATCACCGGATACTCGGCGTCCAACCCGGTCCACAGCCGCACGGCGTCGGCCTGGCCGGTCGTCGGACCGCAGCCGAAACAGGTTGCGAAGAGAAGGGCGATCAGTAACAAGAGCCGACGCATGGCCCGGCAACGTTCGTGCCGCTGGGGTCGCTTCCTCCTGGGGCTCCGGAGGGCGCGTGCCCACGACGGGTCGGACGCGGGTGGCGCAGAGTCCGGTCTCGATGTCCGACGTTCGGACACGGGTCGGACCACCTTCAGAGAGCACGGTTGGGGGAGCCGGAGAACCCGGCCAGACAGGGATTGGGCGACCTGTGGCGCATCATGTCCGGCGGGTCGCCGACGGCGCCCGGTAGTTCTGACGGGTCCGGGAGGCCTTTGAATGGCACGCTTCCAGTGCCGCTGTGATTGCGACGTCTTCGCCCTGCCCAGCAACGCGAATCGCGACCTGGGGCTCTTCCTGGTCTTCACCGGGGTCGTCGGCGGTGTCCCACTGTACTATCTGTACCGGGTGCTGGTGCTGCACACGCCTGTGTGGGATTGGCGCAAAGGGGCCGCCCTCGGCCTGCTGCTGGTTCTGGCGGGTCTGTCGCTGCTGGCGTGGACGCGTCGGACCTTCCGGGTGCGAGAGGGGTTCGTCGAGGTTCGGGATGGGTTGATCCGCCGTTCGGTCCGCTACGCCTATCGCCAGGATCCGATGATCCGGCTCCAGGTCCTGGAGGTGGAGGTCCGGGGGCGTCCGGTTGAGCTGTGGCAGGTCATGCTGGTGGATGGGAAGTACGAGTTCCTGCTGGATTCACGCCCGGATCACATCCAGGAGAGCCGCTGCCTGGCCGAGTTCCTGGCCAAGAGGATCGGCTGCCCGCTCCGCGTCCGGCGTGAGGCGGGGGTCCACCTGGACATCGAGGCCGCGGATCTGGATCTGCCCCTGAGCGAGAGGGTCCATCGCGATCCCTCGTTGCTGGGGGAACGGGTCCCCCGTCCGGAAGTCTTCCCGATTCGGGAGGAAGGGACCGGCTCGACGCGGACCTTTCGTTGGGGGGTTCGAACCTCCAGCCTGGTCTCAGAGATGGCCGGACTCTTCCTGGCGGCCTTGGTGTTCAGCGTCATCCCCATCTCGGGGGCACAGGATGAGCAGTACTCCTTGTTGGATCTGGCCCGCTTGCATGGGGACTACCTCTATTTCCAGGTGGTCCTGGGACTCTTTGCGTTGGCTCTGTTTTTGCAGTTCGGTTATCAGGTGAAGGTGGCCCTGACCCCGGAGCTGGTCCGGGCGCGGACGAGCTTGTGGGGAGTCCCGTTGTGGTCTCGGGCGATCCCGGTCGGCGAGCTGGAGGAGATCCTGGTCCGCAGCCTGTCGCAGTCGACCTTGCTGCAGTTCGTCTCGGATGAGGAGATCTTCAGTCTGCGGGTGTTGCGGCGGGACCTGGCCGAGTACCTGGCTTCGGAGCTTCGCCACGCCATCGCCGCCACGGCGAAGGCGCGAACGTGAACAAGGTGCCTTGCGGGCACCGTCCGGTTGAATCGCGAAGGAGGTGCCGACAAGGCACCTCCTTCGCTTTGAGGTCTGGTCGGCTTTCCGACCGGCGACGTGACGGGCCGGCCGCCTACTGCAGGGAGCCGTACGTCCCCTTGGCAGGGCTCTCGACCACCAGGTTGGTGGCGGATGTCCCCGGGGTGTCCAGGGTGAGGTCCAAGGGAGAGCCGTCTCCTCCGCTATAGCGCGAGTAGAGGTTGGCCCAGGGCTTCAAGGTCAGGGTGTCCTCTGCGGTGGGCGGGTTGGCGGAGCGCGCAGGCGTCGCCGCGGGCAGGTTGGCGTTTCCCAGGCCGCGGATGTTGTAGGTTGCGTCCAGGTTGAGGCCGGGATAGGTGTACCGGGCAGGGGCACCGGCGACAGGGTCGAGCAGGTTGGCCAGGGCCCAGTCCTGGAACAGGGTGCCGAAGGGGATGCCGGTCTGATTGGCGATGTTGTTCCGTCCGACGGCGGGGGAGGTGGCGATCCGGGTGAGGGTCTCCACGCCGAACCGGTCGTGGAGGTACTTCATCAACAGGTAGCCCTTGCCGTAGTCGGCGTTGTAGTTGTCGAAGGTGAAGAACGCGGAGTTGTGGGGGGCTTGCAGATAGGCCCGGGCGGAGCCGAAAACAAACGAGTTGCCTCCGCCGGGGGCGACCAGGCCGAACCCGGTCTTCTCCTCCGCCAGGACGGACTGCCCCTCATTGATCGTGTCGTCCTCGTCTGTCCCGTTGAAGGCGCCTTCGCGGACGTACTTCTGGTTGAAGTTGCACATGTGCTGGAATTCGTGGGCCACCGTGGCCAGTCCATCGAACATGTCGCCAGCAAAATAGTTGGCGTTCATGTAGAGGATTTCGCCTTCATTGCTGGTGGAGATCTGCGTCTTGGAGAAGGCATCGTTCGGGCGGAAGAAGCCGTAGAGGTTGGAGCCGCCGATGCCATTGGCGGACAACAAGACGAAAATGATCCTGGTCTCGCCGTCCCGTCCGCCGCCGGTGCTCCACTCGCTTCCGAAGACGCTGCGAACCCGGGGTGCGATGCCCATCCCTGTCGGATCGTAGGGATTCAGGGTGCCGAACCGGTCGTCGACCGCCAGGGCCGTCGCCTTGGAGGTCACGGGGAGCCCATCCACGACCTCGGCGAAGACCAGGGTGGAGGTGGTCTCGGAGTTGTCGTGCATCTTCTGGACCGTGACCGTCCTGCCGGTCGTCGCGATGTAGAGCGTCGTGGTTTCGCCTTCAGGGATGTCGGAGTAACGAGCCCGGACCGAGTCCAGGCGCGGACCTTCGGAGCGCAGGCGGGGGGTGGCCCGAGCACGCAGTTCGTCCTCGACAGCCCGCACCTCCGCCGGCATGTCGCGAGACCTCACGAGGTCCTGGTTCGCGAAGGAGGTCTTCAGGCCGGCTGCCCGATCGCTCTGCCCCAACGTCCCGGCAAGCCGGTTGGCCGCCTGGAGGGTGATTTCCGCGTCGGCTGCCGAGGTACTGGAGGGCTGGTAGCCCACGACTGCGGTGGCCACCTGCGCGCCACCAAAAGCCGGGACCCGGTAGGTCACTACTCCGGTATCCCCGCCGCCTCCCCCGCCGCCCGAGGGCGACCCCCCCCCACTGGAGCTGCCTCCACCCCCGCAACCCGCGGTGAACAGGGCCAAAGCCAGGGTGAGGATGAGCCATCTGCGGTGGCGCAACGCGATCCTCCTTGCCTGCCGGGCAGGCGCTTCAAGACCCGGCGAGGGACCTGGTCAAGGCCCTCGCCGAGAGGGGTGGGGTGGGAACCGGAGCGGGCCTGTAAGCCGGGTTCTGTCCCGAGGACCTCACGGCCCCGGGGGTGACCATCTCTCTGGGAGACGTGTCGCCACGCCCCTCTTGCGACCTTCCTAGAAGGGGGTCCGGCGGGCCACCGGCGGGTCCGAGCGCCCGTGGGCGAACGAACCCGACCCTTCGTGGGTCTTGCTCCAGACGGGGTTTACCTAGCCAGCGCGTCACCGCGCTGCTGGTGGGCTCTTACCCCACCGTTGCACCCTTGCCGGCCTCCCGAAGGCGGACGGCGGTCTTCATTTCTGTGGCACTATCCTGAGGGTCGCCCCTACTGGGTATTATCCAGCGCCTTGCCCTGTGGAGCCCGGACTTTCCTCAGGCGTCCTTGCAGAACGCCCGCGGTCACCCGACCCACTCCGGTTCCCGAAGTCTTTCCCTTCTCTATGAACCCGCGCGAGACCTGTCTGGTTCCTTGAGGGCCGAGGTCTCCGGCTTCCGGTTCAGGGGGCCTGGATGTGCAGGTTGTGTCGCTCTCCCGAGTTGTTGACGTAGCCCGAAATCATGTAGCGACCGGGCCGGACCTGGCGTCCCGAGTTGTCCACCTGCTTCCAGCTCGCTCGGAAGATCCGCTCTTCACCCGGCATGATCATCAGCGAGTGGGGATTGGGCCGGGGGGGGCGACCAGCCGAATGGCGCCAGATTTCCAGTGGAAGGCGGACGAAGAACAGGTTCAACTGGCGCTGGACCACGAAATCGAATTCCTGGTCGGTGTCGAAGGGCAGCGAGACGGGTTGCCCGGAGGTGTTGCGCACTGAGAGCTTCAGTCCGATTGGCTGGCCCTTGGCAAAGCTCCGGTCTTCGATTCGCAGGGTGAAGTACAGATCTTCGGTTCGGGCGGCGTCACTCTCGGCCAGGTGGGCCTGGGTGCCCGCAAACAGGGAACGCAGCAGGATCAGGAAGGCCACGAAGGCCAGGGCGAGGACCAGGGCGAAGAGGCGCATGTCGGCCTGGCGGTCCCGGACCACCCTCTTGCGCAGGCGGACCTGTCGCTTTTCGGCGCTTTGGGCGACTCCCTCGACTTCGGCCATGTCTTCCCCTCCGGTCCGTCATGAGAACTTTTTACACCGGCCGCGTTGCCCCCTGGGTCGGGTGGGTACATAATAGGAGGGAGCAGAGCCTGCGGGCAAGCAAATCTGCGCGAGGCGCCCAGCGTCTTCGCACGAGAGGATCCTCGATGCGTCAGGTCCCTTTGATTCTCCTTCTTCTCGGAGTCCTCACCCTCTCCGCGATGGCTTCGCCTGGAGCCATGGTCACCCGGTTGACCGATGCAGGGGAGGTAGTGGTCAATCGTGGGGTGGAGGATCAGGTCACCCCAGGAACGCGGTGGTACATCTATCGGGAGGGCAAGCCACTGGCTGAGCTCGAGGTCCATCTGGTGGACAACTACTCGTCTCGAGCTCGGGTGCTCCAGGGCGGGGGGGTCCGCGTGGGCGATCGCATCTCCAGCGAGCCCTTCAACGCGCCGCCGCCGGAGGTGGCGGCCGAAGAGCCTCCTGGGCCCGATCAGGAAGTCGAGGCTGCCATGGCGCGAGCCCAGGCCGCCAGTGCCCGCCCGGCAGCCACCGACCGGAAGCCGGCTTCGTCGCGAGGTGCTGCTGTCACGGCGCCTGCCCAGGATCCTGAGAAGGCTTGGCAGACTTTGCTGAGCGCATCCACGCAGACCGCGGATTTCGCCGGCGGGGCCAAGGCCAACCGTCAGGTCCGGGTCGATCCCCTCAACACCATCAACATGTTCACCACCATCGGGTATGGGGGGCAGTACTGGCCCAACATCTGGAACATGGTTTCCGTCGGGGGGGCGGAGGTTACCCGGAACGTTTCGAATTCGGAGCTGTACAAGAACAACAAGCTTCAGGTTCAGGTGACCCACTGGAGCGATGCGCTGCTGGAGGGTTATGCCGACGTCATGGCGGCGCGCGAGAATCGCGCCAGCGTCGAGGACAAGCTGGCCATGCGGGCCAGCCTGTACGCGCAGAAGGGCCTGGACCGCTACGTCGTGTTCAACGTCAAGCTGATCAACAAGGGGCCCGGCACCGTTCAGTTGTCACCCTTCCACTGGCACATGTACGTTCTGGACGCGCAGGGCAACCGGGTCAAGGCCGAACGCTACGACCAGGTCCTGGATCGCACCCTCAACCCGGACCAGTCGGTCGAGGGCAACATTTATTTCATGAAGGTCGATGTTGCGGGCAGGCCGCTCTTGCCGCCTGGAAAGGTCAAGGTCGCCCTGGAGGACATCCTCGGGGATCGTGGGGAGATGAGCTTCTAGTCTCCGCGCGGTTCGGCGTATCCATGGGGCATTTTTTGGCAGGGTCTGCTCCGTCAGGAGGCGAAGGGCAGCCCTGTTTTCTTGTCGTCTTTCTCCGGGTTGCTTGTGCAGGTCCCGGCCTGACGACCAATTCCAGGTGGGTCCACCTGGCAGGAGAGTGTTCCGATGATGGATGGCGATTCGATGGTTGCGCCCGCAGGGGCGACTCTGGAGGAAGCGGCCCCGGCCGCGTGGTCACCGGAGGATGTGGTGGCCCAGAAGGACGACGAGATCGCGCGTCTTCAGGAGCAGGTCAAGAGGGTCGCCGCCGAGTTCGAGAATTTCCGGCGCCGACAGGAGTCCGAGCAGCAGCGTCGCCTGGACCTGGTCAAGGGCGATTTCTTTCGGGAGATCCTGCCGATTCTCGACAACCTGGAACGGGCCGTTGCGGCAGGTCGTGAGGCCGGAGGTCCCGAGCCCCTGGTCCAAGGGGTCGAGCTGGTCCTGCGCAACACGCTCCAGATTCTGGAAAGTCTGGGGGTCCAGTCCATCCAGGCGCTTGGACAGCCTTTCGACCCGGGTCTCCACGAGGCAGTGATGGTGGAGGAGCGACGGGATGTCCCCGACGAGACGGTGGTCGAGGAGCTCTTGCGAGGCTACCGGATCGGGGAGCGCTTGCTGAGGGCCAGCATGGTGAAGGTGGCCCGTCATCCGGCCGAATCGGAGATGTAGGCACGATGGACTTCAAGGACTATTACCAGGTCCTGGGCGTCCCCCGCACGGCGACGGCTCGCGAGATCAAGTCGGCCTATCGCAAGATGGCCCGAAAGTATCACCCGGATGTCAACCCCGGGGATGCCGAGGCGGAGAAGCGCTTTCGCGAGATCAACGAGGCCCACGAGGTCCTGGGCGACGAGGAGAACCGGAAGAAGTATGACCAGCTCGGGGCGCGTTGGAAGCAGGGCGCGGCGCCTGGTTGGCCACCTGGGGGCGGCCAGGGGGTTGAATTCGATCTGGGCGATCTCTTTGCGCAGATGGGGGGCGCCGGTTCCACGGGCCGATCGTCGTTCTTCGACATGTTCTTCGGGGGGATGGGAGGAGCGGGAGGCTTCCCTGGGGGAGGTCGGTCGACGTCCAGACCCGGGTCGGACGTCGAAGCCAATGTCGAGATCTCCCTGGAGGAGGCCTTCCACGGCACGACTCG
>Ga0334883_1001562_pt1 | contig 33079 bp, 23 predicted proteins | sample GraSluR1_MG_6_FD_207230 | JGI IMG/M metagenome (GOLD analysis project Ga0334883, IMG submission 207230) | Sludge microbial communities from methane-producing bioreactor in Wageningen University, Netherlands - Granular Sludge_09_05-R1 | ecosystem: Engineered > Bioreactor > Anaerobic >...
GAAGATCTCGCCGTAGCCCGCGAGCGAATTGACGCCTTCTTGGATGCGGGCGCCGCCGGAGTCGTTGATGCCGATCAACGGCACGCCCATCTTCATCGCGTGGTCCATGATCTTGGTGATTTTGCGCGCGTGCGCGAGGCCCAACGAACCACCCGCCACCGTGAAATCCTGGGCGAAGATACAGACGGGGAAACCCTGCACAGTTCCGGTGCCGGCCACAACACCGTCGCCCGGCAGGGATTTGCCGTCCATGCCGAAATCGCGGCAACTATGCTCCACGAAGAGGTCGTACTCATGGAACGAGTCGGCGTCGCAGATCCGCGCCACGCGGTCGCGCGCCGTCAATTTGCCCTGGGCGACCTGCTTCTGAACCGCTTGCTCACCGCCGCCCTTCATCAGCGCGCGCGTTCGCTGCAAGAAGTCGTGAATTCTCTGGCCGAGCGACATGTCGGGCCTCCCAACTCCTTCGCCAAACCTGAGACAAAACGACCGGGTCGCCGCCCGGCTCGTTGGTGTCATTGTTAACAAATCAACATTGCACGGCTCGGCGGCAACGGTCAAGTCCTATATCGAGCGCTCGGCGGCGACGCCTACGCCGCTCAGCTCAGCGGCCCGCGGCATCGGCGAGCTTGAGCTGAATCGCATCGCGGGCCAGCGGACGCGAGAAATAGAACCCCTGCGCCATGGGGCAACGCAGGCGCCGTAGCACCGCCGCCTGCGCGGCGGTTTCGACGCCTTCGGCCACGATGTCCAGGCCCAGGCTGCGCCCCAGTTCGATGATCGCCGCGGCGATCGCCGCGTTGCGTTCGTCCTGATCGATCTCCCGCACGAACTCCCGGTCGATCTTCAAGCGATTGACCGCGAGGTCCTTCAGGTAGACCAGCGATGAGTAGCCGGTGCCGAAATCGTCGATGGTCAGGCTGATGCCGTCGGCACGCAGCGCCTCGAGCGTGGTGACGGCCTGCTGGGCGTCCTGCATCAAGACGCTCTCGGTGATCTCCAGCTCCAGATGGCGCGCCGGCAGACCGACGTCGGCCAGAATACTGCGCACAGTCTCCACGAAACCCGGTTCGGCGAACTGGCGGCTAGACAGATTCACGGCCGCGCGCAGGTCGGGGTAGCCGGCATCGAGCCATTCCTTGACCTGTTCGCAGACGGCGCGCAGCAACCAGGTGCCGATCGCCTGGATCATACCCGTTTCTTCCGCCAGGGGAATGAAACGAGCCGGCATGATCAATCCGCGTTCAGGATGCTGCCAGCGCAACAAGACCTCCACCGCTTCGAGCCGGCCTGTCTCGAGCCGGTATTGAGGCTGGTAGGCGATCCGGAATTCCCGGCGCTCGAGGGCTTGCCGCAGTCCGGCTTCCAGTTGCATGCGGTCGACGGCCCGCTTGTGCATGTCTTCGCTGAAAAACTGGTAGCGATTGCGGCCGCGGGCCTTGGCGGCGTACATCGCCATGTCGGCATGCTTGAGCAACGTGCTCACCGTGTCGCCGTCGTCCGGGTAGAAGGCAATGCCGATCGAAGGCGACGTGTAGACCTCGTGACCGGCGAGATCGAAGGGCCGCGCCAGTTGCTCCTTGATCTTGCGCGCCACCATCACCGCGTCGCGGTCGGCTTTGACGGCCGGCAACAACAGGACGAACTCGTCTCCGCCCAGGCGGCTCAGCGTGTCGCCCTGGCGGATGCACGCTGACAGCCGCTCGGCGATCTCCTGCAGCAAGAGGTCGCCCTTGTCGTGACCGAGCGAGTCGTTGACATCCTTGAAGTTGTCGAGGTCGCAGAAGAGCAGAGCCGCCCTGCGGCCCGAGCGCTTGGCCGTCGCGAGAGTCCGCCGGAGCTGTTCGATGAAGAACGCCCGATTGGGCAGCTTGGTCAGAGTGTCGTAGTAGGCGATCCGCCGGATCTCTTCCTCGCTGCGCTTGCGCTGGGAAATATCCGTCACCGAGCCGATGAAACCGCTGAGTTGGCGCCGGTCGTCGAAAACCGGCTCGGCTTGCAGCATGACCCAGGCGGTCAGCCCTTGCGGACGCCGGAAGCGGCATTCAGCGCGGAACACCTCCGCGGCGGCGGTTGCGGCCTGCCAATTTGCGGTTACGGCCGCTTGCTCATCCGGATGGACGGCAGCCAACCAGCCTGTCTCCGCGGCCTGCGCCGAGGTCAGCCCGGTGATCTCGCGCCAACGCCGGTTCACGTAGTGACAGCGTCCGTTCCGGTCGCAGCGAAAGATGCCCACCGGCGATGCTTCGGCCATGATCTGATAGCGACGTTCACTCTCGCGCAGCGCGTCCTCGATCAATTTCTGCTCGGTCACGTCGCGCACCGTCGCAATCATGAACCCGTGGTCGGGCAGCGGCCGGCTCACGGCCTGGACGATGCGCATGCTGCCGTCCCGTCCGCGCACGCGGATGTTGTCCCACTGGATCCGCTCCGCCCCGGCCTCGCCTGCCTCCTTCAACAGTTGCTGTTGGAACCCTCGCCGCTGATCAGAATCAGGGCATAAACGATCCAAAAAATCGGCCAAACTCGTCATTCCCGTTTCGTGCCAGTGACCGTAGATCTCTCGGAAACGTTCGTTGACGTATCCGACCTTGGTCATGTCCAGCGAATTGATCGCCAGGCCGATCGGTAGATTATCGAGAATTGTTTCAATGAAAGCGTTGCGCCGGCGCAATTCTTCGCGCAGGGAGTGCGCGACGAGTTCAGTGGGAAGCAAGTAACCGATCACCCCGCGCACGTCGCCGTCGGCCGACGGCAGGGCCCCTCCCCGACAGACAAACGCGCGGGTCGAGCCGTCAGGCAGAGTGAGGTCGAGATGGTGCCAGTTCGGTTGTGCGGGCGAGGTCGCCTCGCTCAGGATTCCCTGCAACGACACCTGCTGCTGGGCGGTGAGGCTCGGCAGCGTGCCGCCGTGAATCTGGTCGGCCGATACACCGAAGAGCCGGCCGGTTTCCGCGTTGGCCGCCAGGACCGTCCCGGCTGCGTCCATGGCCAGCAAGGCCAGGGGCAACTGCTCGCCGATCGCGCGCACGAGGTCGTCCGCCAGGGGATCCCTGGTGGCCAACTCCGCTGGTCTGCGTTTTTTCGGATTCACCCGCCCGCGCCTCCTTGCCTGCCGCCCCTGCTCGGCCCACCCCGCCGGCGAGAATCAATCCCGAAAACATGATAATGAAGGGCGGCCGGTCGGCAATGGCCGACGCCAAGAACTCTGAGAGAAACTGTTCAAATAGTATTCCGGTTCCCGGCGATCGATCAGGGTCAGAATGCCGCCTCGGCTCGTCGAGGACTCGGCTGCGGGATCATCGCGTGATCCGCCGCCGCTTCTAACATGAGTTGAACAGCTTTTTGCAGTTGCGGGTCTTGGCCGGCCAGCAACTCGACAGGTCCCAGCGGCACCAGGTGGTCCGGCACACATCCACCGTGCTCCTGGTTACGGTTGTTGCGCTCGGGATTGTCCGGATCACCCCAAGTGTACCAGCCGCGGAACGGGAGGCGAACCCAGCCACCATCGAGGGTGGTCCAGCCGCCAGTGGAAATCACGTTGCCGCCGGTCGTCTCTCCAACGACCGGCCCGCGACCGATTGTTTTGATGGCATGGCTGAAAATTTCCGCGTTCGAATAACTCGATTCGTCGCAGATCACCGCAATCGGTTTGTTCCACCGCTGCAAGGGCAGCCGCTCGGCGTCGGGATAGCCGATTACGCCGCCGCGGGGCAAGGTGTAGGCGTGCAGCGGCTGCGTCAGGATCGTCAGCAGCAGATCCGTGGTCCAACCGCCGCCGTTCCAGCGCACGTCGATGACCAGGGCGTCCTTGCCTTGGGCGGCCGCGAAGAGGTCGCGCTCGAAGAGTTCGACCTCGGCGCGCCCCATGCCTTGGATGTGGATGTAGCCGACGCAGCCGCCGGACAACTCCTCGACGCGGGCGCGGTTGGCCTTGACATCGGCTTCGTAGATCCGCTGGCGTATCTCCCGCCACGTCACCGGCCGCACAAAGACTTCGCGCTCTTCGCGGCCGCGGCGGTAGAAAAGCAGCACCGGGTCGCCGCCCGCAGCCATCACCGGCGCGTGGAAGTCCGCCGTGCGTCCGACCGGCTGTCCGTTGATCGCCAGGACGAGATCGCCGGGCTGCAGTCCGACGGCTACCTGGTCGGCCGGGCCATGCGGCACGACCGCCGCGACGCGCAACCCCTCGCCCTGGTGACCCGCTGCGAATTCGAGGCCGAGCCAGCCCGCCGGGCTGCGATCGCCGCGGCCGCCCGGAAAATACCCCATGTGGGAGGCGTTCAAGCTGCCGAGCATGATATTCATGACGTCGGCGAAGTCGGCTGCGTGGTCGACGCCGGCGGCCAGACGCAGCGCTTTCGCGCGTTGCGCGGGCCAGTCGACGCCGTGCAGATCGGGGTCGTAGAACTCGTCGCGTAGTCGCCGCCAGCTTTCCTCGACGACCTGGCGGCGCAACTCCGCCGGCCGACCGGCTAGCCGCGCCTGGAAATCGGTCGTCTTGAGATCGCCGCCGTCGAGCGGGACCCGCGCCGGGCGACCGTCCTTGAGCAACCAGATCGTCTTGCTGTCAGCGGCCAGAAACGCCGCGCGATCGCCGGCGCCGCCCTTGGTCAGCGCCTTGAGATCCTCGCCGAAACGGTCGACCGAGTAGAGATCGCGCTTGCCGCCGACATCGGCGCCGAAGACGATCCGGTCGCCTTGCGGGTGAATCGCGACGACGCGCTCGTCGCCCGGCAAACTGGTCAGGCGGCGGACGCGCAGATGGAGATCCTCCGTGTCGATCGCCATGGGCCCCGCCGGTTTGCCCGCCTTGTCACGATCGCCGCCGGCTTCGGTCTTGGTCGAGGTTTTCTTGCCGCCCTTCTTGGCTTGCGGCGTGTCCGGTGCCGGACGGTCCGGCTTGGCGTCGCGGGTTTTTTCCCAGATCTGCCATTCTTCGCGGGAACGCTCGTGATCGGCACGGGTCAGGTAGCAGAACAGGACGTCGTTCTGCTTGCCGTAGCGCCGGCTGGTCCACGCGAGCATGGTCCCGGTCTCGTTGAAGACCGGCCCCCAGTCGTGGTCGGGATGCTGGCTGACGTTCACCGGTTCGCCGCCGGCCGCCGGTACGAGCCAGATATTGCGGCTGTAGGACGGTCCGCCGGCGACGGCGTAGGCCAGCCAGCGGCTATCCGGCGACCAGACGGCGTCGGGCGAGTCCCAGCCCTCGTGCAGGATGCGGCGATTCTTGCCGTCGGCATCGATGACCGCCAGCGTTCCTGGTCCGTGTTGATACGTGATCCGCCTGCCGTCAGGCGACCAGACCGGCCGCGTACATTCGACGCCGGGCGGCGTCAGCCAGACCAGCCGCTGGCGTTTTGCCGTGCGCAGCAATGCGCTCGCGGAGTCATCGCTGACGATCAGACCGATACGGCTGTACGGGATGCCCTCGTGTCGCTCGCGGTCGCTGACCACCGCCAGCGTGTCGGCGCTGCCCGGCCGAAACGAGACGTCGCTCTCACGCCAGGACGAGGGCAGCACCACGGTGGCGCGCCCCTCCAACTCACGGTTGACGAGAGCGATCTCGCCGCGCACGACCAGCGCGATCTCGTCGCCGTCCGTCGCGACGGCCAGCTCGCTGGCGTCGCCGCTGACAATGTCCATGGTCTGCTGGGGCTGCAGATCGTCGGCCGCGATCGTCACAGCGAGGCGGTGCAATTGTTCACTGCGGGTGTCCAAAAGATAGAGGCTGCTGTCTGCCTCGCAGACCAATCGCGAACCGTCGCGGCTCAGCCGGGCGCTGCGCACGCCTTCGCCGCGGAAATCGGTCAAGCGGCGCAGACCGCCGCCGTCGAGGTCCTGGCGCCAGATGTTGAAGGCGCGCGTCTGATCATCCTCGCTTCGCCAATAGACCGCATCGCCGGGCCCCCACATGGGGTCGGTGTCGTAGCCGAGTCCCGCGGTGAGGCGCCGCGGCGCGCGGCCTGGTTCGTGCAGCCAGATGTCGGACTGGTAGGAGCCGCGGTAACCGACCCGGCCGAAACGCGCGTCGCCGATCGCGACGAGAAAACGCCGCCCGTCCGGATGCGCCGCCACCTGGTGCGCGAAAAGGTCGAACGCACGGAACGGGGTGCCGCCGTCGACGGATACCTCGTGGATCTGCGGCCGGACCGGATAACGCCACGGGCGGGCGCTGCTGAAATAAAGTCGCTGTCCGTCGGCGCTGAAGTCCGCCGGCACATCGGTCGCAGGCGCGTGCGTCAGTCGCGAGGGACGGCCGCCGCCGGCGGGCATGATGTAGAGGTCGACCGTGCCCTCGCGATCGGAGGCGAATGCGAGCAGCGTGCCGTCCGGCGAGAACACCGGATTGCGATGATAGGCCGGATGCGCGGTCAACCGCTCGGCGCGGCCGCCTGCCGCACCAACCCGCCACAAATCCCCTTGGCAACCGAACACCACGATCGACCCATCGGGGGAAATGGCGGGATGGCGCGGAAAGAACGCCTGTTCGGCGGCGACCAGCGGCGGCCAGCCCAGGACGAGCGTCAAGGAGCAGAGCAGGAGAACGCGAACCAACATGGCAACTCCTCGCCGGATTCAGCGAACGAGCCCGGATTTGGTTGGGAACGGAGAGCCGGGCAGAGAGCGCAAGCAATTGAACGGATATTCGAGAACGGATCGTAGACCGCAGGCGCCGTAAGGACAAGTCTAAATGCACTAAAGCTTGCCCTTACGTTGGCGATATTTAGTTGCAGAAAATCAGTCTTGGCAACCGGGTCGTCTGCTGGCGTTTGAATGACTCGGTCCGCGCGCGGCAAGGTCTTCTACGTGTTGGGAGCCGACTATGAAGCTCAATCTACAAAATCGATTCCTGGTGCCGACGATCGGCGCCGTGCTGGTGGCGTTCTCGGTGTACCTCGGGATCAGCACGCACAAGGCCGGCCAGGCGCTCGAGCAGAGCGTGCAGGCCGAAATGCATCAATTGAACCGCGTCGTCATGGACCAGGTGACGACGTGGCTGCAGCACCGCGACCTGGATGTCGCGCGCTGGAGCGAGATGCCGGCCCTTCGTGCCGCGATCGCCGCTCCCGCACCAGCCAACGTGGCGGCCGCCGAAGCGCTCCTGCGAAACATGGCTCGCCGGACGGTCGATTACGAAGGCCTGCATCTGATCGGTCCCGACGGAATCGCGGTGGCCTCGAGCGTCGAAGGATCGACCGGCGTGTTGGACGTCAGCGACCGCGACTACTTCCGCGATAGCCAGCGCACCGGGCAAGTCGCGTTCTCGCAAGCCCTACGCAGCCGCGTGACCGGTCAGCCCATCGTCGTGATCTGCTATCCCGTGCTGGATGAAAACCTCCGCAATACCGGCGGCGCCATGATCGGCGTGGTCGATCTGGGACGCTTCACCGCCAGCATCGTCGATCCGATCAAGATCGGCGCGACGGGCTACGTCTACATCTGCGACGAGGACGGCACGTTCCTGGCCCACCCCCGCAAGGAACTGATCCTGGATCAGAAGATCACGCAGTGGGACTTCGGCAAGCAGATCATGGGCAAGAAGAACGGGCACCTGGAGTACGATTTCAACGGCGTCCGCCGCCAATCCGCGTTTTCGACCGACACGCTGCACGGCTGGCTTTATGCGGTCGCTCTGGACAATTCCCAGATCTATGCCGCCTCCCGGGAGCTACGGATCTACGGGATCGTGATCACGTTAATCTCCGTGCTGGCGGTCGCCGGAGTGATCTACCTGGTATCGCGTAGCGTGACCGGACCCGTCAACGCCATGATCGCCGACTTGAACGCCGGCAGCGAGCAGACCTCGTCGGCGGCGGCGCAGATCTCCAACGCCAGCGTGGCCCTCGCTGAACAATCCAGCGAACAGGCGGCGGCGGTCGAGGAAACCTCCGCCAGCCTCGAGGAGATGTCCGCGAACGTGCGCAACACGACCACGGCCGCCGATCGCTGCCAGGAGCTGATGCAGCAGGCACAAGAGGTCGTCAAGCAAGGGCTGGCCTCGATGGAGGAAATGGTCAGCGCCATCTCCACGATCAAGACCAGCGCCGACCAGACAGCGCGGATTGTCGGCACCATCGACGAGATCGCATTCCAGACCAACCTGCTGGCACTCAACGCCGCCGTCGAAGCGGCTCGCGCCGGCGAGGCCGGCAAGGGCTTCGCCGTCGTGGCCGAAGAGGTGCGCAACCTGGCCCAGCGGGCGGCCGACGCCGCCAAGGAAACCAGCGGGTTGATCGAGGAGTCCGTCGCGCACGCCGAACGCGGCGTGCAGGTCACCGAAAAAACGCGCTCGGCGTTCCAAGCGACGGCTGACAACTCGGCGCAGGTCGCCAGCCAGGTCGACAGCATCGCCGGCGCCGCCCGTGAACAAGCGCTCGGCATCGACCAGATCACCAAGGCGGTCGGTCAGCTCGATCAGACAACCCAGGGCGCCGCGGCCAATGCCGAGGAATCAGCGTCGGCAGCCGAAGAGCTCAGCGCTCAGGCCAGCCAGTTGCGTTCGGTCGTTGCCCGGTTGCATGCGCTGGTCTCGGGTGACCGCCAAGCCGCCGCGGCGCGGCTCGACGCCCAGGACTACCAGTTGCACGCCCTCGCCGACCGAGGCGCGACGACAAAGGCGGTCGTGCGGCAGTACGTCTGACACGCCCGGCCGGCGGCCGGACCAGCTTGACCGGCAACGGAAAGACGCACACCATGGACGCCGCCCGCGGACAGCGGGCGGCGTCGCCGTCACGCTCGATTGAGCATGATGAGCGACCGGATCTCCGTCATGGTCAAGCGCCGGTGCTGGCCGTTGGCGAGATCCTGCAGATCCACCGGCCCTAGCGAGGTGCGGACAAGGCGCAGCACCGGATGCCGCGCGGCCACGAAGACGCCGCGGATGTCGCGGGAATGGCCGCCGCGCACTTCGAGCCTCACCAGGCTGCGCTGTTCGAGCATCGCGACGACCTCCACCGAGGCTGTTCTGTCCTGGCGGCGGGACAGACGATTCAGACGCTCGCCGATCTCCTCCAGATCCATGGCCGTTAGCGATCCGGCAACCAGGACGTCGTAACACTTCGGCAGATCTGGGTTTTCCGAGACTTGCGAGTTCCACCAGAGGTCGTTCGAGAGGACCAGTAGTCCGCGGGCTCGGCTATCGAGTCGACCCGCCGGCTCGAGACCCACCAGGTCGGGAGGCAGCAACCCGCCGATGCAGCGTTCGCTTTCGCGCAGCGTCCGGCAGTCGAAGCCGGTCGGTTTGTTCAGGGCCAGGAAGTGCCGCGGCGCTTCGCGCAGCGGTTCGCCGTCCAGATGGATCACGCTGTCAGGACCAACGGCGCAACCAGGGTCCCGCACGACCTGACCGGCGAGCGTGATCCGACCGGCGCAGATGATCGCGCTTGTGCGCGGCCGGGCGCCGTACCCGGCCTTGGCGAGCACACGCGCCAAGCCCTCCTGGCGAGGCGGCCGCCACGTGCCGTCCGGGCGACGATAGGCCGAACTCTGCGGCGACGGACTTTGCAGCGGCTGGTAAGGCAACGCAGCGTCCTTTCCTTGGCTCACATCCCCTGCAGACTGGAGAAGGAATCTTGGTGAACGTCGCGACGCAAGTCGGCAATGGCAAACTCGCTCTCGACGATGACGCGCTCGGCGGCGGCCAACAGCTCGTCCAGAACGCCCTGCGATCCGGCGACGGCGCCGACCAGCAGGAATGCCCTCTGATGCAAGTCCGGCGGTCCGACCTGCGCGACGGCAAGGCGGCGATTGTGGAGCCGCTGAATCAGCGACCGCAGCGCTTGCCGCCGTTCCTTGAGCTGTTGCGCATGAGGCAGCTGGAGATCGGCCACCAGCGTTCCGATGTGAATCCTCACGTCATCCATGGCACCTCCGCGATAGGTCGGCGACAGCTCGCGCGGCCATCGCCCGGCCCAGACGCCGGAGTTGTGCGGTGCGGGTAGCAGACGCCCGGTTGCCGCAGCCTTGGCGGCTCGGCAACCGGGCGGGATTGCGTCGCTGCCGCTGACTACCTGGCCAGCAGCAGCTTGTGGCTGGAAATCTGGTCGCCGCTGCTCAAGCGCGCGAAATAGGTTCCCGAGGGCATGCCGTGACCGTCGTCACGGAGCCCGTTCCACTGGACGGTATGTTCGCCGACACCCAGTGTCGCGTTGAGCAGGGTCCTCACCTTGCGGCCGGAGACGTCGTAGATCTCCAGCTGAACGCGACCCGGAGTGCCCAAGGCGAACTTGATGTTGGTGCTCGGGTTGAAGGGATTGGGATAGTTGCCCGCGATTGTCAACTGCGGTGTCAAACCGTCGGCGACGTCGACTTCGAACGGCACCAACTCCACCGAGATGGAATAGCTCTGGTTGACGCCGATCTTGTTGGCGTTGCCGACGACGAACCCGACCGAATAGACGCCGTCGAGATCGTACGGCACGATGAATTCGACCTGGTTATCGCTCCCGAGCGGAATGAGATAGTACGCGCCGGTGTAGTCGAGGTACGAGTGATTGACGACCGCGGCCAGCGTGATCCGCTCGCCCGCGGTCGCGCTGAAGGTGACCTTGGCCGCGTAGCCGGGGCTGTTGACGTTCAGGCAGCGGATGAAGTTGGCGGCGAGACGCGCGACCGAGCTGTTGTAACTGCTCGGATAGGAGGTCATCGTGCGCTGGGCGCTGCCGGTCGGATAGCGGAAGCCCTCGGCGTAGGATTGATCTTCGAGCCAACGGACGCCGCAAGCGAAGTTCCAGGCGGTGAACTCGTTCCAGGCGCTCTGCAAACTCGTTCCGTAATTGATGATCATCTGATCGTAAGAATCGATCACGCCTTGACCCTGATGGGTCTTACGCCAAACCCAGAAATCCACGATGATCGGGATGCCGTGATTCTCGCTCAGATAATGCTGCCACACGCAGTCTTCATAGTTGCCGTCCAGGGTAACGGTCGGGGATGAAATGGGGCTGCCTGACGGGAGGTAGTTCAGGTAGTCATTCGTCGCGGGGTAGGCGATTTCTTCCATCCACGTGGCGTCGCCTTCGACCCAGGTGCCCTCGGACCAGCGGCTGCCGGCGTACTGGGTGGAGTGCTTGAACTCGTGCGCGATGGTGACCTTGGCGGCGCCGAGCTGGTCGCCGTCAGGATCGTCGTTGGGTGGAAATCCGACGTAGTTGTTGTGCAGCACGATGCGGGTCATGCCGTTGACCGAGGAGACCACCTGCGTGTAGCCGTAGATGCCGGAAAGGCTCTCGAGCGACACGCTCATGTACGGGTACAGGGTGCCGATCGGCGGCGATTGGAAACCGAGTTGGTTGCATTCGAAATCGAAGACGTACTCGAAGTACTCGCCCATCAGCTCGACCCAGTCGGGAACGCCGTTGCTGTTGGCATCGCCGGCGGGCACGGCGTGCTGGCCGCTGGTCTCATAGGTGATGCGGAAATTGTTCAGGGGGCTCATGTACACGGCGCGGCTGCCTTCCGGCGGCGCCAAATATCCCTCGATGGTCGCGAGGATGTCGCCGCGCAGATTCCCCCGCAGGGCTTCCAACTCGATGATCAGCGGGGTGCCGCACTTCATGGGAGCCAGCCAGGTCGGCTGCAAGTCTTCGGGCAACCGCTCCCGGTCGAACGCGTAGTGGAATTTCAACAACAAGGCTTCTTCGGCGGTCAACTCGCCACTGTCGACCCTCTGCTGCACGATCGCGAGGAACTCCTCCGCACTGTCAACCTTGGCCGACGCCACTCCGATCGTAAGCAGCATCGCAACCAGGGCTCCAAGCAAGAACCTGGCTTTCATGGTAACTCCTTGAAAAATGGCCGGTTAAAGGTTCGTTCAGGGCCGACGGGCGCCACGACACCACGGACCAATTGTCACCGGCCCTCGGTCCACAACGAGCATGCCTGGACATTATATCAAAAACATGAGAAATTTTCATCCCATGAAAAATAACCGCCTGCAGCCGATCGCGCTGATCCGCCATGCGGCCACCTTGTGGTTGGCATTGCTCGTGCTGGCGGCTTGCGAGCGCATCGAAGATTTCGGCCGCTATGGCGGTCCGGACCGGCAAATCCCCGCCGTTGCCTACCCGATGGTCAGCCATGACCTGCCTGAGATCAGGCGCAGCGGCACCCTGCGCATGCTGACCCGGTACAACGCGACCAGCTACTTCGTCCACCGCGGCGGCGAGGCCGGCTTCGACTACGAATTGTGCCAGCGCTTCGCCAGAGGCCTGGGCCTGGCCCTCGAAGTGGTCATTCCCGAGCCGGGCGAAGACGTGATCAGTCTGCTCAACAGCGGCGCCGGCGATGTGATTTGCGCCGGTCTGACCGCGACCGGCGAGTTGGAGCAGTATGTGGATGCGACCAGGCCGGTCAACTTCGTCCACAAGATCTTGGTCCTGGCGCCCCAGGATCCGCGGCCGACGACGCTCGAGGCTTTGGCTGGTTTGACGATTACAGTGCCATCGCACGATCCCTTCCTTGGCGAATTGGTCCGCTGGCGCGATCGCCACAAGATCGACATCGCAATCCAACCGAGCCTGCCCCTGGTCGAGGCCGAGGAGCTGATCGCCAGGGTCTCGCGTGGAGAACTGGCAGCCACCGTCGCCGATGACGTGCTCATCGAAGCGGTGCGCGCCTACCTGGAAGGAGACATTCGGCTGGGCCCGGTGCTGGGCGAGCGCCGACCTGTAGTCTGGCTAGTGCGGCGCAACAGCCCGGAATTGCGTGCCGAGTTGAACGCATATCTGCGCGACAACCTCCAATTGCTGCCGGGCGGCGGCGAACAGCGCAGCCAGACCTACGGCATCATCTACGATCGTTATTTCCGCAACCCGCGAACCATCCGCTCGTTCCAACAGGATGTCGATCGGCCGGACAAGAGCGGCCGCATCTCGCGGTTCGATGAGTTGATCCGCCAGCAGACCGCCGCGCACGATCTGGACTGGCGGCTCGTCGCCGCCCTGATCTATCAGGAATCGCGCTTCTATCCGCTCGCCGTCAGCAAAGCCGGCGCCCAGGGACTGATGCAGGTGATCCCGCGGTTCGCCGGCGCGCAAGCGGACAGCCTCTTCGTGCCGGAAGCCAATCTGCGCGCCGGCCTGCGCCTGATGGCGCGCACCTGGAACGGATTCGCCTATCTGGACAGTCTCGAACGCGTGCGTTTAACGCTGGCGGCCTACCATGCCGGCATCGGCCACCTGAACGACGCCCGGCGGCTGGCGATGGACGTGGACTGGGATCCGAACCGCTGGGAAGGTGCGCTGGCTGAAACGCTCCCTTGGCTGGCCCAACGACGCTGGTACGACCAGACCCGCCACGGCTACTACCGCGGGGACGAGACGGTCCGGTATGTCGAGGAAATCTTGAATCGTTACCGTATGTACATGCGCCTGGTGCCATTGGATCCAGCCGCTGCAGCGGTCGCCGACGAAGTCGAAGCAGCGGCCGCCGACAGCGCAGCCTACGCCGCGAGCGTCAGCGCCGGCAGGAGCGATTACAAATAACCGCCGGACCGACCGGCTTGAACCCGCGGTTGTGCCGAGTCTTCGCCGCGCCTATTCTATGGCGCCATGCCCGAGTTCGTATTCACATCCTGGTGGCAGTTTGCCGCGACGAGCGCCGTCGTCCTGGCTGCGCAGATCATCTACGTCGTCTTCGGATTCGGCTCCGGCCTGATCGCAGTCGGCGCGTTGGCGCTGGTTTATCCCGAAATCCGCGACGTGGTCGTCCTGCTGCTGCTCGTGAACCTGCCGGCCGAACTGGGGGTGACCATCGGCGCCTGGCGCGCCATCCGCTGGCGGGAAGCCGGAGCCCTGTTGATCGGCATCCTGCCGGGCGTGACGGTCGGCGCGCGCGTGTTGAAGGTCGGGTCGCCGGGCCTCGTGCTGTCCGCGCTCGGCGTCTTCCTGCTGCTGGTTTCGGCGCTGTTTCTGAGTTTGCGCAACCATGCTGCGATCCGTTGGCCGCGGTGGGCCGCGCTGCCGGTCGGGTTGCTCGCCGGCGCCTTGACGGGATTGTTCGGCACCGGCGGCCCACCCTTGATCGTCTACCATCATCTTTCCGGGTTGCCCAAGCACCTGTTCCGCGGCAATCTGATGGCGTTGTTCGCGGCGATGACGATCCTGCGCGTCGTGAATTACACCGCCCAGGGATTGCTCACGGCGCCGCGGCTGTGTTCGGGCCTGGTCCTGTTGCCCGTCGCGCTCGCCGGCGCCTGGTTCGGCCAGCGAATCCACCTGGAGCTCTCCGAGGCGTTGTTCCGGCGCCTGGTCAGCATCCTGCTCGGCATCCTCGGCTTGCTCCTGCTCGCGCGAAACCTCGACTGGCTCTGACCCGGACCGTTCCGGAAGGGCCAGCGGCGAAAGGTTCAACACATGCAGCGATGGCCAGCGCTTATGGTCACCATCCTGGGCGGTTCGTTGCTGGCGACCGCGCCCGACGCGCACATCGCAGCGATGGGACCAGCCACGCTGGCCGGCGCGACCGGCGCTGGCATCGTGGTCGTCACACATGGCGGCGTGGGCTCGCCCCCGGAGTGGTCGAGCGATTGCGAGGACGCCGCGCGGGCCGGCACCGCCGCGCCAGGCGGCGCCCTCGATGCAGCCTGCGCCGCCGTCGTACACCTGGAGAACATCTGTCGCTTCAACGCCGGCACCGGCGCCCACGTGCGCCTGGACGGCCGAACCGTCCAGATGGACGCGGCGGTGATGACTGCCGACGGCGAGTTCGCCGCGGTGGCCGCGCTCGAACGCGTGCGCAATCCCGTGCTCGTGGCCAGGGAGGTGCTCGCCACGCCGCACCGCTTGCTGGCCGGCGAAGGCGCAACGCGTTTCGCCCACCGGCGGGGTTTCGCCGACGAGGTGCCGCTCTGCGACGAAGCGCTCGCGAACTACCGGCGGCGCCTGGCGCTGCTGCTGGAGGGCCGCGCCGGGGGCGGCTACGACGCGTTCGACTGGCGCGCGGCCTGGAACTATCCGACGCCGCCGCCGGAAGCCGCCGCGGTCGACCCCGCCGGCTCCGTCCCACCGCGCCTGGAGCCGTCCGACACCGTGGGCGCGGTCGTGCGGGCCGCCGACGGGACGTTCGCGGCCGCGCTCTCCACCGGCGGCACCGGATTGACGCTGTACGGCCGCGTCGGCGACGTGCCGATCTATGGCTGCGGACTATACGCGGGACCGGCCGGGGCGGTCGCCTGCACCGGCCATGGCGAGGAGATCATCCGCCACGCCATGGCCCGCCTGGTCTACGAGAGAATGGCGGCCGGGGACAGCGCCCGCGAGGCCGTGCTGGCTGGCTGTCGTGTCTTCGGCGACGAATGGTCGCTCGGGCTGATCGCTGTCAGTCGCAGCGACTGGGCCGTCGCCGCCAATCGTGACATGGCCTGGGGTCAAGCGTCGCCCTGAATAGACGAACCCGGCCTCCCAGAGACCGGGTTCGTCGATCCCACATCTTGTTGTCGCTTGTGATGCGTCTGGTTACCGGTTGGGCAGCACCTGCACCGCAGCCCAATTGTCGTCGCCGGCCACCACCAGCACCAACCGGAAACTCTCGCCCGTGCCGCCCAGGCTGCCGCAGGCGACTGCGAAGGCGCGCAAACCAGCGGCCGTCGTGACATCGAAACTCGCCGCCGGCGTGACCGTTCCGGTGGCTGCCACGCCGACAGTCAGGTTGCCGACCGGCAAGGCGGTGCCGGCGGCGGCGCTCGCCTGTCCGAAGGCAAGGTTGGTGTAGGAGCCGACCGCCGCAACCGAGCCGTCGACGACCGGTCCCACATCGACCGCCGGAGCGTCGGGACTCGCGTGCACGACCCGCACCAGCGCGTCCGTCGGCGAACCGGTGAAGGCATCGGCGAGCGGCAACAGTTGGAACGCCGGCGAGCCGCCCAGAAAGCCCGTCGCTATGGCAAGGTATTGCACGCCCGGCTCGAGGTACGGAGTCGCGGCGCTGGCCGCGACCGCGGACGTGCCGGCCGCGCGGAAATCCAAGTCGTAAGCGCCCGGCCAGACCGCGAGCGCCGAACTCAGACCGCCGAAAGCCAGCGAGCTGACGACCTCGACCCCATTGGCGTCGATGGCAACCGGCGGAGCGTCCGGACTGCCGTGCAACGCGTAGACCGTCGCCTTGGCGTCCTGGCGAATGAATCCGATCGAACCAGTCGGACCGATGGCCAAGAGGCTGAAGCCGGTCCCGGCCGGATCGTCGCCCAGCAGACCCGTCGCGATCAGGAACAGGTTGGCGCCGGCGGGCAACGACGGCGTGGTGAAGACCGAAGCCCGCGCCAGCGGCTCGCCCGCCCAGACGCCAACCCGCAGCGGAGTGCCGGCCGGCAAAGAAACGCCGGCCGGTCCGGTCTCGGCGAACCGGGAGAATCCGACCAACTCCGGCGCGCCGTCATTGCCGATATCGAGGGCCACCGACGGCGCATCCGGCGCCGCGTGGACGATTCGCACGGCCGCATTGCCGGTTCCCGGATCGCCGAAGTCCTCGACCAGCGCCAAGATACGGAAGCGGTCGTCCGCCGCGCCGCTGCCCAGCAGACCGGCCGCCACCGCCGTGATCTGTTGCCTGGCCGTGACGGTAAGTTGCACGCTGAACGCCGGCTCGCTCATGGGATCGGCGCCATGCGCGCGTAGCTGGATCGTGTACGTCGCGGGCGTTATTTCGAGGTAGGCGCTCGTGGCGCCGTAGCCAAGGGCCTGGATCAGCGGTTGGCTGCCGTCGTTGACGTAGAGATCGACGGCCGGCGCGTCCGGCGACGCATGCACGACGCGCAGCAGCGCCTTCTCAGTAACGGGCGGCCGCGTTGGATTGTCATCGTCATCGCTGCAGCCGGACAGACCAAAGGTCAGCACGGCGGACAGTAACCCAATCAGGGTCAGGTTGAGCATACGGTTCATGGCACAATCCTTTCATTCTTAACCGACGTGTTCGTCGGATGGTCTTCGTTCGGGTGAGGCGATCGGCCGAACGCATCCGATCGAACCTCACCCGTTCGGGCGGCGCCACCTTACCGCCCGCGCCTTGGTCAGCGACGGCTCTACGACTGGCGGTGTGGCATTGGTCGCGGCGAATAGGATAAGTTCAATCTAATATATGTCAAGTGAAAATATAGATATTTTCTGGACTATTGTTAGACATTAACGCCAGGCATGGTACTCTGCTGCGCTAACTAGTTAATTTTCAAGACGTTGGAATTGTCACCCGTAAGACCAGCGCCACCATCGCGAGCCCCAGCGCATGTTTGACCACGATCGCCAGGACCCGGCCGACAAAGGCGTGGGATCCGATGCGTAGACTCGGCTCCAGGCGTCGCTGCCGCCACCACTCACCGAGGACTCCGCCGATAAAGGCACCGGCGAAACTCCCCATGACGGCACCGATTGGCGGCAGCGCCGCCATCAGCGACAGACCACCCACGGTTCCGCCCAGAAAGGCACCGATGGCGCCGGTCGCACTCGCGCCCCGCCCGACCGCGTAGAAATTCCCCAGGATGAACTCGATGACCTCGCCCAGAACCGCGATCCCCGCCAGAACGCCGAGCAGCGGCCAGCCGATTGGAGCGAAACCGGTGACCAGGGCGTGCACGAACGCCAATCCCAGGACGACGAACGTGCCCCCGATGCCGACGTAGACCAGGAACGTCGAACCGATCAGCAGCACGGCCCAGATGGCGAACCAGATCCATCCACCGACCGTTTGCAGGATGTCGCCCATGACCGCCGCTCAAAGTGTGGTCTGCTCGGAGTTCAATCCGCTCAGGGTTTGGCTCCGTCGAGCAGTTTCTCGCCGGCCTCGACGCGCAGGGCCACCGTGTTGGCCGCCGGCGGCAGGACGCAGTTCCAACGTTCGACGTCGTAGGCGCAGAGCGGGTTGTACGCTTTGTTGAAATCCACTTCGACCGTGCCGTCGGCGGCGAGATCCAGATCGAGGTAGCGACCCCCCTGGTAGGTGTCCTCGCCGTTGGTCAGGTCGTAGAACGGCAGCCAGAGCGCGTCGGAATTGCCCTGGAGCGAGCCGTAGACCGTCAGTTCGCAGGTCTGATCGCCGTGCCGGAAGCGGATCTGACCCCTATTGACGTAAGCGGCCGTCTCGCCCTTGCGCAGGTTGAGCTGCACCGTATCGGCCGTCGCCGAAGCCACGAGCGGCAGGCGGTACCGGAATTCCGCAGCGGGAAAATAGTAGTCGAGCCCCTCGAACTCTTCGCGTACATCGTTCGGCAACGGACTGAGCTGGGGGTCGCTGAAGGCTTCGTTCTTTTCGATACGCCATTCGACGAGGGCGATCTCCCAACGTTCGGTCTCATCCGGGTCCATGGCCAGTGGGCCGGGAACCTTGTCGCCGCCGCAGCCGAGCCAGGCCGTTGCAAGGACGAGGCCGAGCGGAATCAGGAACCAGCGGACTCTCTGCTGCATGGACGACCACCTCACGAAACCTGCAACCGCACGCGCGGGTCAGGGTTGTGGTTTGCATCGCGGGAGCGGTGCCATACCATGATGTCGGCCGGCGATCCGCGCCGGCCGGTAGCAGGACGCCCCCGATGACCGAGACGAATAATAACAAAATATCCGGCCCGGCAGGAGTGAAAAACGACCGCACCGGCTGGTTGATCGCCCTGGCGGCGATGGCGGCGGCCGCGGTGGCTCGCCTGCCAGCGCTCGGCGCCTGGTGGAACCAGGACGACTGGGGGTTGCTGGCGCGGGCAGCCGGCCTGGCGACGGTGCCCGAGTGGCCGATTCGCTGGCTCTCGCAGGTCGCCTACTGGCAGATCTTCTGGCCGCTGGCGGGCCTGGACCCCATGCCCTATGCCGCCTCCCGCCTCGTCTTGCACGCTCTGGCCGCCGGGGGCGTGGTCCGCCTCGCCGGCCGGCTCGGTCTCGTCCGTTCGCAGCAGTGGCTGGCCGGCCTGATCATGGCCGCCACGCCGCTCGCGTTCAGCGCCCTGTACTGGGCCGCCGGCGTCCAGGATCTTTTGGCCGTCGTTTGCGTGGTCTGGTCGCTCGAGCGCTGGCTCGCGCCTGGCCGCGGCAGCCGGCTGCTGGCAGCCGTCCTCGCCGCCGGAGCTGTCACCGCCAAGGAAACGGCCGTCGGTTTGCCGCTCCTGCTGATCTGGCTGCTGATCCGCGAATCACGCCGCCCGACCGATCGCCGCCGCTTGGCGGCCTGGTCGTTGGTCGCCGTGACGGCGATCGCCGCCGCGGCCAACGCCTGGCTGGCCCTGCGGTTCTTCTCGACGGCCGCCAACGAACCCTATGCGCTCGGGGGCGTCGGCACGGTCGCCAACAATTTCGGTCTCTACGGCTTGTGGTTGTTATCGCCTGGTCCCCGCTATCAGACCAACCCCGGCCTGGCCGCTGGCGCGGCCGGCGGCCTGCTCTGGCTGGTCTGGGCGGGATGGAGCCTGGTTCGCTGGCGCCGCGGCGACAAGATCCCCGCGTTCACGCTCGCGGGGGCGCTCGTCATGGTGGCACCCCTGCTGCCGTTGCGCCAGCATCTAGCGCCGGACCTCGCGTATCCCGTCGAACCGTTCGGCAGCCTGGCGTTGGCGTGCCTGTGGCCCCGCCGTTGGACCTTGAAACCAGTCGTGACCGCCGGCCTGGTCCTCGCCTGCGTCGCCTGGGGGTTCTTCGGCATGCGCGGCCGCCTGGCGCTGCGCGACGCCGCCGGCTTGCTCGCCGATCCGCTCGTCTTGCGCACCGCCGTGAGCGCCGCCGCCGTCCAGCATTTGCGGCACCTGCCGCTGCACGGCCGGACGGTGGTGATCCTGCAGCCGCCTCTGTCGCGTCCGGCCGCCGCCATGGCCGCCAGACTCGGCGAAAACTGGGTTACTGGCTCGCTGCTCTACAACAGCCTGGGCGGAGCGTGGGGCCCGCGGCTCGTGGTCGGTCACGAGACCACCGTGCGCTGGGCCAACGGCCTGCTCACCGCCCCGGCAGACGCGTTCGTCCTGCTCGATGGCGGCCGCCGCATCGAGCCCTGGGGAGACATCGGCCAGGCGCTGCTCTACCAAACCCTGACCGACCTCGGCGCCGGTCTATTCGAACGGGCCCGGGATCACTTGCTGCGAGCCAGTCGGCTAGCCGGCCAGTATCTTTCGCTCTCCTACAGTCCGGAGCTGCTGCCCCTTTCCTTGGACGCCGCGTTGGCGAATCGGCGCGCCTTCCACGCGTTTCTCGACGAGAGCCGCGGGCAGCGTCACACCGACGCCGATATCGAGGCCGTGCGGATCAACCTCGAGCAGCTGCTTCGCGTTTGCGCCGGCCGGGATCTCGGCGATTGATGTTTGTGGCCTGAGTCGATCGATCAGGCTGCGGCGGCCGAACGGCGCTGGACGACGAACAGGTCACCGCAAGAACAAGATGGCGCCGCCGGTCACCGCCACCACCACGCCGAGCAGGGCCGCCGCATTGGGACGATCACGGTAGACCAGCCAAGCCGGCAGCAGGACGAACACCGGGACGGCGCCGAGCAGCACCTGCGCGACGCCGGTCTCGGTATGGCGGATCGCCACGATCGACAGGTACACCGAGACGTAGGGGCCGAGGACGGTCGCCAGCGCCAGGCTCAGCGTACCGCGGCGATCCCGCAGGGGGCGCAGCAAGGGGCGCAGGCCGTGTTGCGGTAGTACAACCAGCCAATAAGCTGCGAACGCGAACGCCATGCGTACGAACGTCGCGGCCAGCGGATCGACCTCGGCCGTGCCGCCGGCCATGCCGATCTTCACAAAAGCCGAGCCGAGACCTTGGCCCGCCGCGGCGACCACGGCCAGCAGGTAGCCGCGCAAGAGCAGTGTTCGCTGTGGATTGGCGAACTCACCCCCGCCAGGGTCCTTGCCCAGGACCGCCAGCATGACCCCGCCCATCACCACCGCGATTCCGAGCAGGGACATCGCGCCGAGGGCCTCGTCCATCACCAACCAGGCCACGATCACGGTGAAGACCGGCGCGGTCGCCATGGCCAGCATGCCGCGGCGGGGGCCGATCATGGTAAACGCGCGAAACAGCGCCGAGTCGCCGATCGCGAGGCCGACGATGCCGCTGGCACCGATCCAGAGGATGCTCGCGAGCGGCGCCTCAGGCCAGCACCTGCCGGCCACCAGCCAGTGCGTGACGCCCAGCAGGACCACCGCGCCGAGCAGGCGCATCAAATTGAGCGTGGTCACGCCCAGGCGCTTACCGGCCGTCGTGAAGAAGATCGACGTCCAGGCGAAGATCATGGCCGCCGAGAGCGCCGTGATCTCGCCGAGGTGAGCGATAGCCGTCACCCGCCGTACTCCTTAACCGGGTGCGCCTTGGCTGTCAGGCGCGCCACCTCCACGCACCAGACGAGGGTTTGCGCGAGGATCCGGTCGGGATAGGTCCAGCCGTCGCGGCCCGTATGATGACGCATGATCGCGTCCAGGCCGTGCCGGCTCTCCGCATGATCGACGGCGATGCGCGCAGTCCCCCAGGCGATGACCGACCGATAGGCTTGGGTCCAAGCACAAGCCGTCTCGGGGTGGGTAACCAGTTGCAGATCCGCCTCCAACTGCACGCAGACCCGTGGCCGTTCGGCAAGGAGTATTGCCTTGCGGCCGGCAGGCGCTGAATGGAACCAGAACCGATCCGGTGCGCCCGCCGCACCCGGGTCCCAGCCGAAGTTCAGCGGCACGACATAGGGCTCATCGTTGTCCACGAAACCGACATGGGCGATGACCGCCGCGCTGATCACGCCGGCAATCTCATCCGCTTCGCTGAGCGCGCGGTCTGCGCGGCGCATGCCCGCGTTCTGCATCCAATGCCTCCACGCTGTCCCGGTGAAGGACCGTCGCCGCGGCAATCGTTCGCTGCGGCGCCGTCGTCAGACTTTGGGTTACGCCTCAGATCCTCGCCGTGGCCGCGCGCAGCCAGCTCTTCTGAGCCTGGCCCAGGTGTGGGCTCAGCTCGCGGTAGACCTTGTGGTGATAGTCGTTCAGCCAGCGGCGCTGAGCGTCCGTCATCAGCTCGGGCAGGATCAGCGCGCGATCGAACGGGCAGAGGGTGACCGTCGCGAAGCGCAGCCAGGTCCGCTGCGGCGTGCTCAGCTGGTCGTCGCGGACCACGAAGGCCAGATTCTCACAGCGGATCCCGAACTGGCCGTCCTCGTAGCACCCGGGTTCGATCGAGAACAGATTGCCCTCGCGAACCGGCGGCGTGTCGAGATCTTTGAGCGAGTGCGGGCCCTCGTGCACGCCGAGGTACTGCCCCACCCCATGGCCGGTGCCGTGGTTGTAGTCCAGGCCCGCCAGCCAGAGATTGCGCCGCGCGAACATCTCGATCCGGCGGCCGGTCGCCCCCTCGGGAAACGGCGTCATGGTGCAGTCGATGGTGCCCATCAGCACGCGCGTGAAACACTCCCGCAGCCGGCGGGTCGTCGGACCCAGGGCGACAGTGCGCGTGATGTCGGTCGTGCCGTCGGGATACTGCCCGCCGCTGTCGATGAGGTAGACGCCGCGCGGTTTGAGCGCTGCATTGGACTCGGGCGTGGCGCGGTAGTGGATGATCGAGCCGTTGCCGGCGTAGCCGCTGATCGTATCGAAGCTGAGGTCTTGAAACAGCTTGTCCTCGGCGCGGAAGCCGCGCAGCCGTTCCGCCGCCGAGATCTCGGTCACCCCGCCTCGCGACACGGCCTCGCCCAGCCAGTGCAGGAATTTGACCATGGCCGCGCCGTCGCGCACGTGGGCGGCGGTAATGCCTTTGATCTGGGCCGCATTTTTGACAGCCTTCAGGGCCGTGATCGGCGACGGCGCCAGGTGGAAGGCGGCGCCCTTGAGCTGATTCTGCACCCAGCGATTGGTCGCGGCGGGGTCGAGCCAGACGCGCGGTTTGGTCTTACCCAACGCCTTGAGATCCGGACCCACCTCCCGGTAGTCCTTGACCGTAACCTGCCGGCCGAAGTGCTCGAGGACCGCGCCGGTGACCTTGCGCGCGTCGATGTAGAGCGTGCAATCGCGGTCGGTCAGGACCACATAGGCTATCGCCACGGGCGTAAAAAGGATGTCACCGCTGCGAATGTTCAGCAGCCAGGCCACCGCATCCAGGGCGCCCACGACATGCGCGGTGCACTGCTGAGCTGCCAACTCAGCGCGCACGCGCTTGAGCTTGCTGGTGATCGTCTCGCCGGCGTACCGCGTCGCGTGCACTGTCACGGGCGCCAGCGAGGGCGCCGGCTGGTCGGTCCAGAGCCGGTCGACGAGGTTGCGCGTGATCGGCCTGACCTTGATTCCGTGGGGCGACAACTCCCGTTCGAAGCGGTCGGCCTGCGCCACCGAGAGAACGGCCGGGTCGACGCCCACCGCCTCGCCCGGTTTGAGTTGCGCGAGCAGCCAAGCGGTCAGGCTCGGCGTTTCCGGTTGGCCCAGTTTCATCAGGTCGATGCCGCTGCCGGGCAATTGCAGCGACGCCTGGAAGAAGTAGCGGCCGTCAGTCCAGAGTCCCGCCTGCTTCAAACCGATGAGCAGCTCGCCCGCCGAGCCGTCGAAGCCGCTCAGCCAGGCCCGCCGCTTCCAGCACTCGGGCAGGTATTCGCTCATGTGGGGATCGGCGCTGGGTACGTAGTAGGCGGCGATCTTCTCTTGCTGCATCAGCTCGCGCAGGGCGCGCAGCTTCTCGGCGGCGGTCATAACTAGCCTCCGGGCGGGGGTGGACGCGGTTCGAAGCGAACCGGGCGCGCCGGGATCGAACCCGGCGTTTCGCAAGACGCTGCCGGGTAGTGTAGCACCGGCTGGAGGCTCGCGCCAAGACCGGCGTGCGGCGGGCCGGTCTCGGTCCGCGGATCGCCGATTGGCTGCCGAAGCGCAACCCGCGGATTACATGCTCGCGCCCGCGCGCTTCTTCTCCGCGATAAAATGCTCGTACCAGAACACCAGCACCGGGCTTGCGATGAACATCGACGAGTAAGTGCCGATGACGACGCCGAAGCTCAACGCGAACGCGAAGTCGTGGATCACCGGTCCGCCCACGAGATAGAGCGTAATCGCCACGCAGAACGTGGTCAGCGAGGTAAGGAACGTGCGGCTGAGGCACTCGTTGATGGACCGGTTGATGACGTCGCTGTAGCTCTCCTTGCGGCGCAGCTTCATGTTCTCCCGGATACGATCAAAAACCACGATCGTATCGTTCAGGGAGTACCCGATGATCGTCAGGAAGGCCGCGATCACCGAGAGCGAGATCTCGAGGTCGAGCAGCGAGAAGATACCGAGCGTCAAGGTCACGTCGTGGATCAGCGCGATGATGGCGGCGATGCCGTAGCGGAACACGAAGCGGAACCAGATGTAGACGACGATCAGCAACAACGCGAGCGCGATGGCGTTGGCCGCCGCAGTGCGCAGCTCGCCGCCGACCTTCGGCCCCACCGACTCCTCGCGCCGCAGTTCGATCTGATAATCCGGCAGATTCTCGCGCAGCCGCTGCATCATCACCTGCGCCGCTTCCAGCAGGTCGGTCTGCATCTGCGGAAAGTTGATCAAGAACTCATCCTCGGCGCCGAATTCCTGGACTTGCGCGCCGACGAAGCCCGCGTTCTCAACAGCCGCCCGCAACTGGGCGATATCCGGCACCGGGGCGATGCGCACCTGCACGATCGTGCCGCCGGTAAAATCGATGCTCAAACGCGGACCGCGGTGCAACACCAGGGACAGGATCGTCACGATGACGAGCAGGATCGAGATCGTGAAGACCGGTTTCATGGCCCCCACGAAGTTGATCTTGGGATCGCGAAAGAACTCCATGATCGATGTCAGCCTTTCGTCACTTCGTCGTTCAGACGCTAACCTTCTGGTGGCCCTTGTTGCGCGAGATGTACTCCATGATCACGCGGGTCAGGACCAGCGCGGTGAACATGCTCGTCACGATGCCGATGCAGAGCGTCACCGCAAAACCGAGAATAGGGCCCGTGCCGAAGTTCCAGAGCACCAGGCCCACGATCAGGGTGGTGATGTTGGCGTCGACGATGGTCCGCGTCGAGTTCTGGTAGCCGGCCTGCACGGCGGCGCGCACGGTTTTCGCGCGCCGCAGCTCCTCGCGGATGCGCTCGTTGATCAGCACGTTGGCATCGACGGCCATGCCGACGGTCAGGATGATGCCGGCGATGCCCGGCAGGGTCAGCACCAGCCCGAATTGCGCCAGCACGGCCATGAGAATAATGATGTTGCTGACCAGAGCGATGTTCGTGATCACGCCCGACCAGCCGTAGTAGACGAGCATGAACAGGATGACCAGCAGAGAACCGTATAGGGCCGCGCGGACGCCCTGCCGGATGGAGTCGGAGCCGAGGCTCGGCCCGACGGTGCGCTCCTCGGCGATCGTGATGTCGGCCGGCAGGGCGCCGGCGCGCAACAACAGCGCGAGGTCGGCGGCCTGCGCGGTCGTGAAGGTCCCCTCGATGACGCCGGAGCCGCCGGGGATGCGGCTGTTGATGCGCGGCGCGCTCTTGACACGGCCGTCGAGCGAGATCGCCAGGAACCCGCCGACGTTGTCGCCGGTCAGCTTGGCGAACTGGCGCGCGCCCATGCGGTCCATGTCGAACGCCACGGTCCAGTTGCCCGGCCGGTTCTGATCCGGGCGCTCGCGCGCAATGGTTAACCGGTCGCCCGTCAGCGCAACGGTCGTTTCCAGCGGGTAGAGCATGCGCGCCACGGTGCCGTCCTGCAGCATCTCGCGCTCCATGCCGAACTGGAACTCGATGTCCCGGCCTATGACTCTCGCCTCGGGGGCCGCCAGCAGCCGCTGCACCGCCGGCACGTCCTGCTCCAGCACGGCGAAGTACGGCCACGGCGTGGGGACCAGATACGAGCTGAACGGAAACTGCCGCCGCAGTGAATCGCTGACGGCCGGACGCGTGTGATCGAGCGGATCGACGGTCTGGAGATGTCCATAGGGATCTTGGAGCGAATCGCCTGCGGTCAGCGCAAGGTCGCCGGCGGCAGCGGCGGTATCCTGCGCAAGCGAATCTTCCGTCGCAGCCGCCGCCTGGCCGCCGTCGCGGGGTGTCGTCTCGGCGAGGCGCCGGAAAGCCTCGTCCAGCCGGTTGGCTGCAACCTGCGTGTCTTCCGGTTTCTTCAGCAAGCGGAACTCGAGGCGCGCCGTGCTGCCTATCAGATTCTTGGCGCGCTCGGGATCCTGCAGCCCCGGCAACTGGATGATGATGCGGCTTTCGCCGACGGACTGGATGACGGGCTCGCTGACGCCAAACTGGTCGACGCGATTCGACAGGATCTCGCGGACACGCGCGCGGGCATCCTGCGCCTGCTCGGGGCTCATGCCCGTGATATCGATCTCGAGCACCAGGTACATGCCGCCCTGCAGGTCCAATCCCCGCCGAATCGCCTTCATATCGGCTGCGTCGATCTTGGCCTTCAACGCGGGATCGTTCAGCGCCGCGGCGCGTTCCTCCGCCGAGAAAGACGCGGCTCTGAAGGTAGGCAGCAGCAGGTAGAGCGAGAACAAGAGGATGACGAGACACAAGGCTCCCCTGATTTGCAGGGATCGGTTCATGACGTCGCTCCTGAATCCTCTCAAGTCGCGGTCGGTGCGCCGACCCGGGGCAAAAAAAAACGTCCCGGCGCGGGAATGCCCGAACGCGGTCGACCGGGCCACGCCGAAAAAATGCCGGCAGCAATGATAGCACACGCCTGCGGCACATGCCAGGACAAGCTCGCGGGGGGGCCGTCAGCTCCCCACGGCCGCTCGAGCGGTCTGCAGCGCCAGCAGCTCCGAGACGGTGACGAAAGCGATTCCCTCGGCCTGCAACCGCGGCAGTTCCTCCCGTAGAACCTGCAGAGTCGCGGGATGCGGATGGCCAATGCCGACGGCGAACCCCGCCGAGCGGGCGGCCTGCACCAGCGCCCGCAACCGGGAGCGGATCTGGTCGTGATCCTGGCGGTCGTGGTCCAGGAAGATCCGGTTGCGGGCGGCAGGAACGCCCGCCGCCCGCGCCGTCTGGTAGGCAACGGAGTTCGCGCTCGTCAAACTATCCAGAAAGATCAAGTCCCGTGCTTTGAGTTCAGTCATGAGCATTCGCATGGTGGGCGCGTCGGTGGTGGCGGCGCTGCCCATGTGGTTATTGACGCCGCTGATATTCGGCAGCGCGTGCAGGGCTTCGTCCAGGAGTTCGGCGACCCGGTCGCCGGACATGCCCACCAGGACGGCGCGCGGCCCCGGATCCACGTCCGGGTAGCCTTGCGGCTCCATAGGCAGGTGCAAAAAGATCTCGCGCCGTCGCGACGGCAGCTTGCCGGCGTCGGTTCCCAAGCCCAGCGTGACCGGGCAGCCGGCAGCCTGGCGCAGGCTCACTGCCTCATCGGCGTACCCGCGTTCCTGGCTGGCCGCGGCCGGCGGCAACGCCAGCTCCGTGCCCGCCAGCGCGAAACGGCGCGAGTACGGCAGACTGGGCAGAATAGCCATGGTGAGCGGGATCTCCAGCGCGGCAAGTCCGCTGGTGGTTGCATCGGCGCGATGGCCCCAGTCGTCGATCACCAGAGCCACGACCGGTCCGTTCGCCCGGGCTTGCAGTTGCCGCCAGGCCGTGGCCGAGGGATCGGCCCCCCAGTGGACCTGCGGCCGCGCGGTACCCTGGCGGTAGAGCAGCAACGTATGAGTCGGACGGCCGCTCGTGCCGATATCGACCCGCAACAGATCGCGAGCCTCCGCGGGCTGCCTGAGATCGCGCGCCTGACTGCTGCGAGGAAGGCGTTCGCTCCAGAGGACGCGCCCCCCGGCGGAGCGGATCGCCGCCGCGAGGCGGTCCTGCACCTGCCACCACGAGGTGTCGCCGGCGACCGCGACCACCCGACAACGGATCGCCGCTTCGGGTCCCGCGTCTGGCAGCGGCCAGTCGAAGCTGAGGCCGGCGAACTCGGCGGCGGCCGACGCCCCCGGCGACGCGTGGCTCGGCGGCGTCTGCAAATCGGGCAAGACGGTCGCCAAAGCATCGTCGAGTTGAGCTTGCACCTCGGTGTAGAGCTGATCCGCACCGAGGTTCAGTAGCGCCGTCTTGCCGCTCTCCGAACGCGACCAGAGCAGGACGCCGAGCGCGCCGACGACGGCCAGACCGATCAGACCGAGCAGCCAGGGCCAACGCGAACGGTGTCGTCGGGGGCGGCGGGTTGTGCGTCGATCATGGCGCTGGCCGGCCAAGGGTTCCCTCCCTTGCGCCGCCGGACGGACGGCTCAGGTGGCGGACGTTTACTGGGAGGGGCCCTGTGGGGCCCCTCTGAACGTCGCTGAAGACCGGCGTCTGGCGCGGCCGTTTCGCTCCGCGCTACGGCGTGCCAACGGTGAGATCTTCCAGGCCGAGGATCTTGTAGCAGCCTTCCTCGTCCGTCACGTAGAAGTTCACCGACCCTTGGACGCGCAGGATCAAGTCCCTGCCGGAGATCGAGAATTTGATGTCGATCAGGTAATTTCGCTTGAAGCTGGCCGGTGCGCCCTCGTGTTGCGCCTGTCCGAAATTGGGATCATTTTCCGGAGTCGGCTGCCACACTCCCTGCGCCTCCAATTGATCGACGGAGATCGTGGAGATGATGTAGGTGTTGTTGCCTTCGAGTCCGTTGAACATGCGCTCGGCGATCTGGATCTCGATATCGTAGTTGTACGGTTCTTCCGGCGCCTGCGGGATGAACAGGTAATCCTCACTCAGGATTTCGCGGTAGGCGTCCAGATTTCTCGCGGCATAGACCGTACGGAAGAGTTCGATCAACGCGTCTCTGTCCTTCACGCAGGTGTCGATCGGCGGCGGCGGCGGTGTATTGTTGTTGTCTCCACCGGGAGAAAAGATACATCCCGATGTGAGGTAGGCGAGGATCAGGAGCGCGGCAAGATGCGGCCTGAATTTCATGATCATCCTCCTGGGACTCAGCGAACAACAAACAACCGACCCATCCGATCGATCGGCTGGCGTATCACAACGGTGGCCGATGCACGGACACGTTACCCAGGATCGCAATGGCTCGCTTTCGTCGAAAATCAGGCAACCCCATCTTCGCGTCCCGTGATTATAGCAAAAAACCGGCCCGCAATGCCAGTCCAAATTGCGCGATATCCCAAAAACGACAAAAATCCCGTTCAGAAGCCGAAAGCGCCCCGCAAGCGACCCATGGTCTCGAGCGTCGCGCCGGAATCCGGATCTTGTTCACCCTGCTCATCCCGCCAATAGCTCAAGAAATAATAGCTCCCCTCGAGCGTGAACTGCAGGACGGCACGACCCCGGTAGCGAGTGATCGCGCCGGTCTGCGTGTCGGTCACCGCGACCAGGTAGATGAGTTCCCATTCCGCCAGGCCGCCGGACCCGGCGGGGGTGTTGATCGGGTCATCGCGCAGGTCGGCCTCGATCGTGACATTGGAGGCGAACCAGCGGCTGACGAATTCCATCTCGGCGGCTTTACGCCAATTCGCCCAATCGACCTGCGGATAGGCCTGCTCCGTATCGCTGTCGGGCACGTAGACGAAGTTTTCCGAGACGGCGGTATCCCAACCGCTGGCATCCCGGTTGATCATGGCCAACCGGCAGTTCTCCCAAATGTTCTCGGCGCTGACCCTCGGCAGGTAGTAGATCGCCTGCGCGAACGGCGGCTCGGGGTCTCGCGCATCGAACAAGCAGCCGTTCAGCACCAGCAGGACCAGACTGCCCAGCGCCACGATCGCGGACGTCGGCCGTGTCATCGCCTTCATGGTCCGCCTCCTCCTAGAAGGTCCACTTCAATTGCACGTCCGCTTCCCAGTAGTCCCGGCTCGTGTTCGTCACGTTGGGACCATAGGCCAGGACACGCTTGATGCGCGCATCCACGTTCAGCGGACTCGCGGTCGATCCCCACTTGCGGTTGAGCGTCGCGCCGAGCCAGAGTTCGCCGCTGTAGCGTTCGTTCAGCGTATTCGTGGTCCCAAAGCGTTCCACGGTGTCGAGGGTCCGATAGGTCGCCGACTGTAATTTGAGCGTCTCCCCGCTCGCCCAGGTTATGGCGTTCCAAGACAGACCGAGTTCGATGCGGTTGATCGTCTGAGCCTGGTCGCGCCGATAAAAGGTGCGGCCGGCGGCGTCCCGGCCGGTGCGGGTGCCGTTGTACCGCTGGTTGAAGTCGTGCTTGACCACGATTTCCAGCCGCTCGCTGGGTTTGACCGTCACGGTCGTAGCCAGATTGCCGCGCTTGTTGAACGAGTCGTCCTTGTTGACATTCTCGAGGTGCGCGAACGTGAAGTCCTGGTACTGGATATACATGCGAAACATCTGAGACAGGACGACGTTCGGACTGATGAAGAAACGGTAGCTCGGCGCGATCTCGTAAGTGCGCCGCGCGTTGTTGTTGGCCGAGCGCGAACGGCGGATGCTCACGTCGTCGATCCGCTGGTACTCCCCCAGCAGCGAAGCGGTGAACCGCCGCGGCCAGCGCGCATCGACCTTGAGGCGCGCTTCCTCGACCAGACGGTCGCGGTCGTTCTCGTTGAACGCATTCTGGGCGATGTCCTGCGCCAGTTCGGTGCGGTAGCGGCCGGAGAGGGTGGTGTTGCGGAAGACGCCGCGTATCCAGTCCACGCTGAAGTTGCGCACCTTACGATACTGCCGGCCGAGGGAAGCCTGGGCGCCGAGCAATTGCTGCGCGTCCCAGCTCCATTCATACTTGTAATCCAGCACGAAGGAGTCGCGCCCGACCGGGGCCGTCAGCCGCAAGGCCATGGCATCTCGGAGGCGCTCGCGGCGGCCGACGCCGCTGACCGCATACTGCTGCTCGTTGAACGTATGTTCGAGCTTGGCCGTCATCTGAAAGCGCCCGCTGCGCACCGAGTTGTCCCACGCCAAGCTCAGGGCGTCCTTCTCCTCCAGTTCCTGGACGACCTTGCTGGCGCCTTCGGGAACGTTGAGGGTGTCGATCAACCCGTTGCTGTTGCGGTAGAAGTCCAGAAAACGCCGGTCGAAACTGCTCTGCGTGACGGTGAACTGCCCTTGGATTCGCTGCCGCCCGTAGTACACGCCCGCGCCGAGGCTGTCGCCGGTCGTCGACGACGGACTCGCCAACCCGGCCAGGGTGCTCTCGCCGTCACGCTTGGAGACGTACAGCCGCGTCGCCAGCTGCACGCCTTCGGCAATCCGCATCCCGCTGCGCAGCGCCGCGGAGACCTCCGTTTCCTGAAAATCATTGCGCTGGGCCAGGTTGACGGCTTGCTGGTCGTACAGGAACCAATCGGCTGTCAGCCTGTGCACGATCGGGCCGGTGGCCACCGGCCCCTTGTTCGCGGCCACACCGCCGCGCCAGAGTTCGCGCTGGTTCACGTTGGTGCTGCCGGCCGTATTGGTGGTGACGTCCTTGGACCAATCTCTGCCGACCTGCATGTTCAGCCGCACCGGCAGCAGGTTGCCGCTTTCGTAGCCGGCCTGGACGCCGCGGGTTTCGACGGTCTTGTCCTGGCGCCGGTAGGTCTCGTAGCCCCAATTGTACGTGTCGGTGATACGGCCGCCGCCGGCCACTTGCACCGAGTTCGCCAGACGGCCGTTATAGACCACCCGCATGACATTGGCCTGCACACCTGCCGAAGGATTGTTGACGCAGTTGAAGAACAATCGTTCCGATTCGATGCTCACCGGCACCTCTTCGACGACGTCGGGCAACAAGCGCTCCCGGGCTGCCGTCACCTCGGATTCGATCTCCAGCGCGCTGATCCCCTCGGCCGCGAGACTGTCGGCCAGCGCTGTCAGCAACTGCTCGAGAAGCTGCGGCGTCAGCGGCGGCGGTTCTGCGTCCGCCGCGTACCCGAACGCCGTCGCCGCGCCGGTGGTGTCGGCCGCCGCCGAGCCGGTCGTGTCGGCCGGGGCCGCCGGCTGCTCGGCCCAAGCCGCCGCCCAGCCGGCCAACACCAGAACGGCAACGAGCAGCGCAGCGCGCTGAACCGGCGGCCTCATACCCACCCCCTGTCAGCAAGAACCCGCGCCAACCGGCGCCAGGCCGCATTCGGCAGTTCCTCCGGCCGCGCCGCGGGTGTCAGCTCCGCCTGCGCCATGACCTCGGCTAGCGCGATCTCGTCCAGGCCGCAGCGGCGGCGCAGGGCGGTTCCGATCTGCTTGCGACGTTGCTGGAACACAGCCTTGACCGTCCGTAGAAAAAACGTGTATTCGCTCGCCGGCCACGGCTCGCGCGGCACCAGCCGGACGACGGCCGAGGTAACCTCCGGACGGGGCCAGAATACCGTCGCCGGCACGGTTCGCTGCACCGCCACCTGGAACAGCGATCCCATCACCACGGCGAGTACGCCGCGATCCCGTTCGCCCGGCTCGGCGGCAAGCCTCGCGGCCACTTCCTTCTGGACCATCAGCACGGCTCCCGTTACCGCCGCTTGTCGTTCGGCCAGCGCGAAGAGGACGGTACTCGTCAATCCGTACGGCAAATTGCCAGCGACCACCGGTCGCGGCCCGGCCAGCGCGAGGACTTCATCCCATTCCAGGCGCGCGAGGTCGGCCGCCAATAACGTGAATCCGGGTCGGCCGACGAACTCGTCGCGCAGTAACCGACAAAGATGGCGGTCCACCTCCACGGCGGTCACCCGCGCGCGGCGGTCCAACAACGGGCCGGTCAGCGCGCCGCCGCCCGCGCCGAGCTCCAGGATGCAAGCCCCCAGCGCCACCGCGTCCTCGGCGATGGAGCGCGCGAGATTGCCGTCGACCAGAAAATTCTGTCCGCGCCGTTTGACCGGCCGGATCCCGTGCCGCCGCAACAAAGCGAGCTGGCTTTCGCTCACGCGCACTCCCGTCGCAGCATTCTCAGACCGGCGCAACCGCACGTCCGCGGGTGCCGGTATCGTCCCTGGTTGGGATCGTCAACTGTGGCCGAAACATGAACTCGAATGATCCATGTTGCGGCGCCGTGGCGCCCTCCAGCAAGAAAGATCAGGGGAATTCATACTACCGGCCGCTCGGACGCTGCGTCAAGCGCGCCGGGAAGCCGCCGGAACAGCCGCGCGAAATTCGCGGTTGTCCGGTCCGCCAATTCGGCGGGTGCCACGTCCAGAATCCGGGCCAGCGCCTCTCGCGTGTGCACTAGGAAAGCCGGCTCGTTCCGCCGGCCCCGCTGCGGAACCGGCGGCAACCATGGCGCGTC
>Ga0334883_1001563_pt1 | contig 33079 bp, 21 predicted proteins | sample GraSluR1_MG_6_FD_207230 | JGI IMG/M metagenome (GOLD analysis project Ga0334883, IMG submission 207230) | Sludge microbial communities from methane-producing bioreactor in Wageningen University, Netherlands - Granular Sludge_09_05-R1 | ecosystem: Engineered > Bioreactor > Anaerobic >...
ACCGAGGGCTGAAGCAACGCGCCGTGGCCATGGCGTCCAGAGGGGGCACGGTCAGCGCTGGTTGGCGGGCGTGGCGCTGCTGGTGGGCGCGATCATCCTCCCCGCGCAGCTCCCGGCCATACTGGCAGCTCTGGCGGGGATGCTGCTCGCGGCGAGGAAGCTGCCGCGGGAGAGGGACGCCGCAGAGATGGGGACGGGTCCGGCGGAGTGAGGTGGGAGGCGGGGAGGCGCTGGTGACGCCACTGGTCGCGCGACGCGCGGCCGATGGCCCTGCGGGCCAGACGGCAACGGCCAACGGCATCCAGTGAGTGCCTACCGGCGAAGCGGCGTGGCCAAACTTACGGGTCCCGCCCAGCGGGACCCACGGGCACCGGCGGCATGGCGGGGAGCGGCTACTTCTGCTGCGCCGCTCGCGGGCCGTGCCGCCCCTGACGTTCCCCGCCACCCGCCACGGCCGTTCCCCTTGCCTGCAGGCCCTTTGCCCCCGATGGCGAACCTCCTTCCGGCTGTTGAACCGAAGGGAGACCCCACCATGCTGAAGCTGGATCTGACCGGTGCCTGGCAGGTTAGGCAGGCCGGTACCGATGACCCTCTGGCCGCCACCGTTCCCGGCTGCGTCCATACCGACCTGCTCGCCGCCGGCCGCATACAGGACCCTTTCTACCGTGACAATGAGGACCATCTGCGCTGGATCGGCGAGGCCGAGTGGGTGTACTCGCGCACCTTCGAGGTCGACGAGCCGTTGCTGGCCGCAACGCGCCTGCTCCTGCGCTGCGAGGGCCTGGATACCCTCGCCACCGTCGTGGTCAACGGGCAGGTCGTCGGGACCGCGGACAACATGTTCCGCACCTGGGAGTTCGACGTCAAGGACGCTGTGGTGGCGGGGGAGAACTCCATCGAGGTGCGGTTTGCCTCCCCACTGCCCGTCATCGCGGCGTGCCAGGAGGAACGGCGCCTTCCGGGCTGGGGCGGGCCCAAGGAGATCGCCGGACGGGCCTGGGTCCGCAAGGAGCCCTGCAACTTCGGCTGGGACTGGGGGCCGGTGGTCGTCACCTGCGGCATCTGGCGCGAGATCGCCGTCGTAGGTTTCAGCGACGCGCGCCTGACCGACGTTTGGGTGCGCCAGGAGCATGCCGAAGATGGCGCCGTGAACCTACTCGTCTCTGTGGCCGCGGAGCAGGCCGCCGCCGGCGACTTGATGGCGCGGGTCAGCGTAAGCCTGGGCGAGGCGCGAATCGCCGAGGGAACGACGGCGCTGGCCGACGGCAACGGCGACCTCACGCTGGCGGTGCCCGACCCGCAGCTCTGGTGGCCGAACAACCTGGGCGAGCAGCCGCTCTATGACGTCCAGGTCGAGCTCCTCGGTGGTGAGCAGGTGCTCGACGAGGCCCGCAGGCGCATCGGCCTGCGGACCCTGCGGCTGGATCGACACCCGGATCAGTGGGGCGAGTCATTCCAGTTCGTCGTCAACGGCGTCCCGTTCTTTGCCAAGGGCGCCAACTGGATCCCGGCGGATGCCTTCGTCACCCGCATGACCAAAGAGCGCTACCGGGACCTTCTGCAGAGCACCGCGGATGCCAACATGAACATGCTGCGCGTGTGGGGCGGGGGGATCTACGAGCAGGACTGGTTCTACGACCTCTGCGATGAGCTGGGGATCTGCATCTGGCAGGACTTCATGTTCTCCTGCTCGACCTACCCGACGTTCGATGAGGCCTTCATGGACAGCGTCCGGGCCGAGGCCGAGGACAACGTGCGACGCCTGCGCCACCACCCCTGCCTGGCGCTGTGGGTGGGCAACAATGAGCTGGAGCAGGGCCTGGTGGGCGACGAGTGGACCGACCACACGATGAGCTGGGCGGATTACGACAAGCTCTTCAACGGACTGCTGCCCGAGGTGCTGGGCCGACTCGACGCGGACCGCGACTACTGGCCCGGCAGCCCGCATACTCCCGGCAACCGCCCGGACTTCAACAACCCGAGCGAGGGCGATGCCCACCTGTGGAGCGTCTGGCACGGGCGGCAGCCCTTCGAGTGGTATCGCACCTGCGAGCATCGCTTCAACAGCGAGTTCGGGTTCCAGTCCTTCCCTGAGCCCAGCACCGTCTACGGTTTCACCGAGCCGCGGGACCGCAATATCACCAGCTACGTCATGGAGCATCACCAGCGCAGCGGCATCGGCAATGACGCCATCATGCAGTACATGCTGTCGTGGTTCCGCCTGCCCACTTCCTTCGACATGGTCCTGTGGCTGAGCCAGGTTCTGCAGGGGATGGCGATGAAGTACGCGGTGGAGCACTGGCGGCGGGCCATGCCCCGGGGCATGGGCACCCTGTACTGGCAACTGAACGACTGCTGGCCGGTGGCGAGCTGGTCCTCCATCGACTACTTCGGCAACTGGAAGGCGCTGCAGTTCATGGCCCGGCGCTTCAACAGCCCCCTGCTTTGCTCCGGGGTCGAGGATGCTCAGGCGGGCACGGTGGAGCTGCATGTGACCAGCGACGCCCGGGTGGCGACACCTGTCGAGCTGAGATGGTGGCTGGTGCGCGTCGATGGCTCCCCGGTTGCGCAGGGCACCGCGGCCATCGAGGCCCGGCCGGGCGCGAACACCCTCGTCGAGACACTGGACCTGTCCGAGCACCTGCAGGCGCACGGCGCCCGCGACCTGCTCCTGGGCCTGGAGCTTGTCCACGAGGGCAGGGCGGAGTCCTGCAATCTGGTTACCTTCGCGCGCCCCAAGCATCTGGAGTTGCTTGATCCGGAGATCGAGACGCAGGTGGAGCAGGTGGAGCCGGGCGTCTTCCGAGTGACCCTCACTGCACGGCACCCCGCTCTCTGGGCATGGCTGGAGGTGGAAGGCGTGCGGGCCAGGTACAGCGACAACTTCATGCACCTGTTTCCGGGCAGACCGGTTGAGGTGGTTGTCACGGCGGACACGCCCACGATCCAGCAGTTCAAAGAGAGATTGCGCGTGAAAAGCCTCGTAGACACCTATCAGGCGGACTGCCGATAGCCGGTCGGGCGGGCGGGTTGTGGGAGACAACGCCCGCGGACCTACTTTTCCCCTACCTGTGGGGCGGGCGGCCTTCGTCGCCCGCCCCACAGGTGCTTTGTCCCGGCGCCGCGGCCGGCTGTGTGGTGGCAGGTCTTCTCGCGCCTAAGGTGAACAGGCCGCTGACAGTACCCCCGGAGGTGTCCCATGCACTGCATCACCTGGCTTCTGGCCTTCTGGATCGCCGGCGCGACCCACGCCCAGGACGCGCCGTTGGTCAGCGCTCCCCTGCTGAGCACCGCCCCCGTCGAAGCCGCGGACTGGGCCTGTGCCCCCGTTGTCTCGGGACTGCGGCTCACCAAGACCGGGCAACTGGCCACGGGGCAGGCCGAAGTGGCCGTGGCGTACACGGCAGACGACCTCCATGTGCGCTTCCACTGCCCGCTCCCGCCAGGTGTGGAGGCCCGGGGTGAGGCCCGCGACCGCGACGGCCCGGTGTGGAGCGATGATGCTGTGGAATTGTTCCTGGACCCGGACAAGACCGGGGAACGGTCGTTTCAGTTCATCGCCAACTGCCGCGGCTCGCGCTACGACGGCCGGGACGGAGACGCGAGCTGGAACGGCGAGTGGAGTGCGCAGAGCCGCATCGCGCCTGACGGGCACTCGTGGACCTGTCACATCACCGTTCCCTTTGCCACCCTCGGGCGGCAGGCCCCCCCGGCCGGCGAGACCTGGGGCGCCAACTTCTGCTCCGACTCGGTGGCCTGGGGCGAACAAAGCGCCTGGGCCCACACCCCGGGACGCTACGACCAGCCCGGTCTGTTCGGAGCCCTGCGTTTCGAGCCGCAGGCCCCGGGCATTGGGGTAGAGGGCGTCCGGGATACCGCACCGGGGCCCGGCCGGCTGCGGGTGGCCTTCGCCCCGGTGGCGGACGGCACCATTAGCCTGAGGGCACGTCTGACCGCGGGCGACACCGTCGCCCTGGACGACACGCGCCGCGTCGCGCTGCACCGCGGACGGCCGCAGACGGTGGACCTCGACTTTGCGACCTCCACCGCGGCCCCGCACGTGCTGGACCTCAGCATCAGTGATGCACAAGGGCAGGTCCTCTACGCCACGCATGTGCCGATGGGCATCTATCCGCCGGTGCGGCTGTCTCTGCGCAGCTTTCCCACGCCGGGCCTCGTGCAGGCCACGGTGGATGCCCGATTGCTGCTCCGCGATTCGCGTCCCGCAAGTGCGGTACTGAGTGCCGCCGGACCCGAGGGAGAGGCCCCGGGTGAGCCGCTGACAATCGGCCTGGAGGGCGCCCGGGGCACCGCGGACGTGGATGTCTCCGCCGTCACGGGAACCGTCACGGTGACGGCGGCGGTGCTGGACGCCGATGGCAACGAGCTGGGAGCGGGAGAGGCAACAGTCTCCCGGCCGCCGCCCCGGCAATGGCCACATGCCGCCGCCATCGACACCAACCGCGTGTTGCGCCCCTTCCAGCCCATCCGCACCGAGGGCGACGGCGCAGAGATCTGGGGCCGAAGGCTCAGCTATCGCGGCAGGCTCCTGCCCGCCTCCATCACCTGCCTGGCCGAGGAGTTGCTGGCGGCGCCGATCCGCTTCCGTCTCCGCACCGACGAGGGCCCCGCCGTGGTGCAGATCCCCGGCGCGACGCGCACGGCGGGCGAGCAGGCGGTGGTGCGTGAGGGCGGCATGGCGGCACGGGGCGTCTCATTCTCGGGTACTCAGACCCTGGAATACGATGGCTGTATCAAGATAGAGCTGGCAATCACCCCGCAGAGGCCTGTGGATGTGGAAGAACTGAGCCTGGAGATACCGCTGCGGCCAAAGGTCGCCCGTTACCTGCATGCCTGCCGGGCCGACTGGGCCAACTCGCGCTCGCAGGCAATTCCGGCCGGGGGCTGGGAAAGCAAGTTCATGCCCTTCCTGTGGGTGGGTGACGAGGATCGGGGACTGGCGTGGTTTTCTGAGACGGATGAGGCCTTCCAGGTGGCCGATAGCGGCGCGGTGCTGCAGATCGCTCCCGGCGACCGCGAGACCGTGTTGCGGGTGCGCATCGTGGACCGCCCTACGCAGTGGACCGGGCCAATGAAGCTGGTCTTCGGCCTTCAGCCCACGCCGGTGAAACCGGTGCCTCCGCGCAAGGCGCGCATCTGGCACGGAGCCAGTTACGGAATGCAAAACAGGGTCACCGGCGGCGGGGGGCACCTGGCCCTGCCTGCGAAGGGCAATATCGACCTGCGACGCGGGACGCTGGAGACGGTCGTCACGCTGGACTTCGATCCCGAGGAGGCGGCGAAGACCAAGACCAACCAGACCCTGTTCCATCTGGCGCAGCCCAATGGCGACCAGGTGTACCTGTTCTGGGCCCACCCGGCGCGTGGGATGTGGTTCTACCTGGGGCTTGGTGAGGGTTACCCGCAGACGTATCCCATCCATCTGACCACCCACGACCTGGGCTGGAAGAGGGGCGAGACGCATCATGTGGCGGTGACCTGGGGCGAGACGACCGCCCTGTATCTGGACGGCAAGAGAGTAGCCGAGTCAGAGCCCTACGACGGATGGCTGTCGGGACCGCTGGAGCGGGAGCAGATGGCCTTCGGTCCTGATGCAGGGAGCGACCCCGCGGCCTGGATCGTCCATGCGGTGCAGATCGCCTCGACGCCTGCCGACGCGCCACGCATCGCCGCGACGGCCGAGGAGGTGGCGGCCGCGGGCCCGGCAACGCGGCTGAGGCCCACTTCCGACACCCTGGTGCTGTACCACCCCCGGACTGCCACCGAGGGCGACAAGCTCCCTGCTCCCGAAGTGCCCGACATGGTGACGGCGGGCGGCTTCTCTTTGCAGGGCGGGGCGATGGTGGGTCCCGATGGCGTTCGCACCGCGGCGGGCAAGGCCAAGACGTTGCTGGACGCCCTGAAGGACAACGGGGTCGAGGTGATCGTGTACCACCAGAGCTGGACCGACGACTACGGCTATCCCGACACCGCGCACCGGGAAGAGCTCCGGGCTCTGGTGGAGGCATGCCATGAGCGCGGCCTGAAACTGCTCCTGTACTTCGGCTACGGCCTTGGAAACCTCACTCCGGAGATGCAGACCTACCACGACGAGTGGACGGTGTGGCCCTTCATCTTCTGGGGCACCGGCCACCCGGAGCGCCAGCAGTTCGACGCCGGCTGCAACCGCAGTCTGCTGCCGGAGTTTCTCCTGGACGGCATCAGCAAGCTCCTGGATGACTACGCCATCGACGGGGTCTACCTCGACGGCACCACCGAGCCCTTCGGCTGCATCAACCATTACCACGGCTGCGGCTACCAGCGGGACGGGCAGTGGAAGCCCACGTACCCGATCTGGCACACGCGGGAGTTCATGCGCCGGCTGGCGGCCTTGTTCCAGAGCAGGAGAGCGGACTATGTGATCGATGTGCACATGTCGGCGAACATGACCATTCCCACCCTGGCCTTCTGCGACAGCTACTGGGATGGCGAGCAGTTCGAGATGTACACCCACGGCCAGAAGGCCCCCCGCGCCCTGCTGCCGCTGGACAGCTTCCGCGCCGAGTTCATGGGGCGCCAGTGGGGTCTGGGGGCAGAGTTCCTGGTCTACGAGGGGCGGCCGTTCACGCTGGATGAGGGCCTGGCGGTCACGCTCCTGCACGACGTGCTCGTGCGCCCGACGGGAATGGGACCGCGAGCGGACCTGATCTACAGCATCTGGCGCGCCCGCGACGCCTTCGGCGTGCAGGATGCGGAGTTCCTGCCCTACTGGAGCAACGGAGACATGGTCGCCGCCACGCCGGACCGCGTCTATGTGTCGGCACATCGTCGCGACGACCGCGGTCTGCTCCTGGTGGTTTCGAACCTGGGCGGCAAGGGGGTCAAGGCTAAGGTGACCCTCAGCCCGGCTCTACTGGACCCCGCGGGGGCCGGCCTGACGTGCACCGACGCGCTGACGGGTGAGCCGGTCGCGATGGAGGATGGCAAGACCCTGACCACCGACCTCGGGCCGATGGGCTGGCGGCTGGTGCGGGTGGGGGCGGGGGAGTAGTGTGGAGCGGCGGCCGCTCACCTCTCCCAGTCCCGCAAGCTGCTCGCAGAGCCGCCGAGAGGCGAGGGGCCGCCGCTCCAACCTCTCCCAGCCCTGCAGAGCAGGGCGCCCGGGAGAGGTCACGCGCGCCCAGCGCGTGGGTGAGGGGCCGCCCTACTGGGAACCACCGCCCGCCTTGTCATCCGCCAACCTTCTGCGGCCCATCTCGGCACCACACTGGGACGACCCATGGACCGCTGACCTGTGGCGGCGTTCTGCGGCGGGCGTTGGTTCACCCCACGCCGGTCCCTCACCCGCCGTCGCTAACGCGATAGCGACCTCTCCCGGACGGCCCTTCGGGCCTGGGAGAGGTGACAGTCACGCTCCAACCTCTCCCGGCGAGCAGAGCGAGCGGCAGCGCGGATGCGGCCCCGGTTCTGCCGCCCCTCCGGGGGGCTCACGCCCCCCGCTAGTTGTGTGTCGCTCCTGACGGGGCTCAACGGCAACGGCACAACGGCCGGCGCGATACAGGCCCTACAGCGACACGACACAACCAGGCCGGCGCACTCAGAACGAGACCACGCTCCCGTCCTGCGCCGGCACTTCCACGTCCATCAGCAGGTCGGATCGGTTTGCCCACCCCTCAGGTGTACGGGTCGAGCCTGAACTGTACTTCGCCGTCACCTTGATCCGCTGCACCTGGCTCCAGTCGGGCTCGAACGGTGTGCTCCCGTCTTTGGCCCTCTCCCGGACCCTCGCCACCACCATGGCCGCGACTTCCGTCGGGAGCTCGCGGAACGCCATCTCGGCCACTCCCCGGCCGTCGCGCATGATCGTCCACTGCTGGGCACACAGCAGCGGCGGGACGGCGCGGGAGAACGCCGCCGATAGGGCCTCGCCCCGGAGGTCGGCCAGACCCGGTCCCGCATCGAGGAAGCGGATCGCGGCATCCAGGCGGCGATGTGAGTTGATGACCAGTCGCCGGAAGGCTCCCCAGTTGTCCGCCGTCGCCCCGAGGGCCGCCCCCAGGCACGGCATGAACTGCAGGCAGTCGGGCCGCTCAAGCGCCCCCGCCACGCGCCAGCCCGTCAGCTCCGGGTGGGGATAAACGTACACGCCCTGAAGCGCCCCGACCGTGTCCGCCTGCTCCAGCGCCGCGGCAAGCTCGGTAGGCTCCGGGAAGCTCAGGCCCTCGTCGGCCTGGCGCTCGCGCTTTTCCGCGGGCAACGCCGCGGGGGTCTCACGGTCGGGCTGGGGCAGCATGGCAGGCCAGCAGACGATGGCGCCCTCCACATAGCCCCAGTCGTACCCGAAGGCCTTGCGCAGCCGGTCGAGGGCGACCCACGCCGGCTCATCGGTGACTGAGAAGGGAGCCCCGGCAAGCTCGGCGTCGGGCGCTACGCCCAGGAGCCAGTCGCGGCCGGCCCCCGCCGCAATCCGCGAGACGACGTCCACCACGGTCCCTGTCGTCTCCACCGTCACTCGATCCTCCAGTAGCACCCGGCCGGGAATGATGTCCTCCGGCCATACCTGAGAAGCGATCGGGAGCAAGCGCCGGCCCTCGTCGGCGGCGGGCTGGCCTGACGCCGGTCCGACGGCGGCCACCAGGGCGGCCACGGCTGGGAGCAGTAGACCAACAGCACGTATCTGCATGGGCGGCGTCACCTCCGGCGACGATGGGATCATCTCACGCCACTTGGTTATGGGGAGTGCGGCACGGTAGACGTCCCCTCCCCCCCTGACCCGCCCTCCCTTACTCGCCGGAACGGCTGGCGAGACGGTAGGAGGGGGAATACGGCCAGACGGCACCTCACCCCCCGACCCCGTTGTATGGTTGTGGGGAGGCGCCGGACCGTGCCTCCCCCCGCCTGCGGGGGGATTGAGGGGGGTCTTCGCCGTTGGTGTGTGCGAGACCAACGGCCGGCGACGGCGAACGGCTCCTCACCCCCGCCCCTCTCCCGCGCTCAAACGGCGAGCGCCGGGAGAGGGGAGCACGGCAGCGGCGCCCTGCTCCCGTTGCTCCGGATCACCCCAGCCTTCACTCGATGCTCCAGACCTCCGGCGCGCTGAGCCGGGCCTTCGTCAGCAGCTTGGCATGCCCGTCCGCGAAGCACACCTGGCACTTGTCGTGGTGGCGCAGGAACTCGTCCAGGCCCGGGAAATGTGCGTCGCCGATGGTGGGGATGTACACGAACTCGTTGGGCTCGTTCGGCACCCACCCGTCGAAGACCAGAAGGGTGCGGGAGGGCTCCGCACAGACGTCCAGAGGCCCCCCTCCCATCGGCATGACGCTCCCATTGGCGTGGTAGCTGGGCAGGTATGGCGGGGCGCAGGGGCAGTAGAGCACCCTCTCGTTCCGCAGGCAGACCAAGACCAGGTCCCACCAGACGATATCGAGCTGCCCCTGCCATTCGGTGGAGAAGTAGCCCCCGGGCACTTTGGTCGTAGCCGGGGGCAACATGCCGTCCCAGTCATCGACATACATGAACAGGGCGATCGCGACCTGACGGATGTTCGAGGTACAGGTGGCCTGGCGCGCCTTGCCCCGCGCCGCGGCGAAGACCGGAAACAGGAGCGCGGCCAGCACCCCGATGATGGCCAGGACGACCAGCACCTCGATGAGCGTGAAAGCGGCGCTACGACATGGATCGCGGACGTGCCTACATCTGTACCAGTAGCCCATTGGTCGCGAGCACCTCCACCGTCACACCGACCCGCCGACTAACCTGCCATCCGTCCTGGCCTTGCCGATACTGAGAGCTGGTCCTGACACTGACCTTGATCCGCCCCGGGTCGGCCCAGTCGGGAACGAACTCGTCCTCATGCCGTGGCGCACACTGGCGAACCGTTGCGACCGCCATGGCCGCCACCTCCACGGGCAGTTCGCGGAGCGCCAGCTCCGCGGCCCCGTAGCCCGCGGCGATCACCGCCCACTGCTGGGCGCACAGCAGCGGCAGAACGCTACGCCTGAATGCGGACCTCAGTTCGTCGCCGCGGAGGCCCGCCAGCGCAGGGTCCGTGTCCAGCAGGCGGATCGCGGCATCCAGGCGCCGCGGCGAGCCGACCACGAGCCGGTAGTGGCAGCCCACGCCGTCGGCCGTGGCGCCAATGGCCGCACCCAGCGCGGCCCTGAACTGGTTGCGGTCGGGCCGTGCCAGCGAACCCGCCACGCGCCACCCCACCAGCCCCGGGTGCGGATAGACGAAGACGCCCCTCAACGCCCCGGCATCCCGCGCCCGCTGCAGCACCGGGCCCACCTCAGTGGGCTCAGGGAAGCTCAGGGCGTCCCCGGGCTGCCCGGGCTCGCGCTCCGGGTCCGGAACCCGGCCGGGCGTCTCACGCTCGTCCTGCGGCAGCAGCGCAGGCCAGCAGACGATGGTACCCTCCACGAAGCCCCAGTCGTACCCGAAGGCCTCGCGCAGCCGGTCCAGGGCGACCCATGCCGGCTCATCGGCGACGGCGAACCGAGCCTGCACCAGCTCGGTGTTAGGTGCAACGCCGAGGAGCCAGTCACCGCCGGCCGCCGCGGCGATCCGCGAAGCGACCTCCACCACGGTCCCGGTGATGTCCAGCGTAACGCCGGGGTCCAGCAGGACGCGATCCGGCAGCCTGTCCTCGGGGAACCTGGGCACCGCGATGGGCAGGGGACGGGTCGAGGGGTCCTTCTGGCTGCACGCGGGCGCCACTGCGAGCCCCACGGCGACCACGACGAGAAGCACGAACCCAACGGTGCGCGTTTGCATCGGTCCAATCGCCTCCTCCAACCACAGCATCGCGCGAGGCACGGCGCATCCGCGCGACGGCATGGGGGTACTCCGTCTCCGGCCGCGACGCCGGTGGCGCCCGGCCGACCCCGTACCTCGCTGCCTCGGGTCGGCCGGGCCTGCGCCTTGATGCCGGCCACGCGGCTACGGGCCGCCCTGCAAGACGATGTCGGCCTGCGTGCCCTGCCCCTTCGTTACGGCCGCGTTGGCCTCTCCTCCCATCCCCCAGTTGGCCCTGGCCACATAGCTCCCCGCGTACACGTAGTGGATGGTGTAGTTGCCGCCCTCGTCGGCCTCCGCCTGCTTACCGGTTGGCTGGCCGTTCTGGTAGAGTTCCACTTGGCACTGCAGCGGCGTACCCCACTGATCCTCCACGCTACCCACCACCCACCCGACGGAGGGCGTGACATAGACGCCCTTCACGAGCGGACCTATCCGGTCATCGTTCCGGCTGCCACGGTCGGGGAAGGGACCGACCTCGGCGTGATCGTCGAACCACCAGCCGTCGTACTTGAGGATCGTCTCCTCGATCCACTCCACGGCGACCCCGTGGAACTCGTAGCTGTAGGTCCCCGTGGCGCCGTCGAAGCCGGTCTGGGAGACATCCCAGCCGGTGGGGCAACTCCGGACATACGGCTTGTCGTTCTCCTCGTCGTCGACCCAGAAGGTCGGATCGACGAACAGGCCATTGCCCTTCTTCTCCCCGTCCACCATCAAGTCCGCCATATCCTTGTCGGTGGAGGTCACCGTGTAGTAGAGGTTCTGCCCACCCTCCACCGTGGCGGCCGTCCCAACGGTCGCGCCCATGTTGTTGGGGTTCGGGAACCACTGGAGATACGTGTCACCCGGCGCGACAGACACCACCAGCAATGCGACCGCAACGACCACAACCAGCCTGCCCATCTGCATTACCCCTCGCTTGGTGTGCGGCTATGCGACAACAGCGCGCCGTCAGGAAACCCGGAGCCGAGGAGGCACCGGACAGAAAGCACTTGGGGCGCGGCGATGGGGGTGCGCGGGGGGGGGGGGGCACAGAGAGACCGGCCGCCCGACGAGCCGGGCCGCCCGGTCTGGTCGCCTCTGTGATCGGCCGGGGCGAGCATCGCGTCTTCCTCCTTCGGATCACTCTGGACGAAGGACGACGACGAAATACCATGATGCATTATACCCACTGAGGCACCGTCCGTCAACTTAGTTCCTACTAATGTACGGACGCTGAGTTTTGGCTGTCTAATCGTCCGGGCCTTCCTTGAGACAGACCCGGCGCGTGGGTATTGGCGCGGAGGGCGGCGAGCAGAGGGGACACGGCGGCCGCGGTGAGCGCAACCTTCGCTGCAGGCCCGCGGTCCTGTGGGGCATTACCTGCGTCGCTTCCAGTGTGCACCTGTGCTGGTTCTGGGGGTCTTCGGGCGATAGGGACGGTAACGAGGTGCCGCGACGCGGGGCAGGCAAGCGGTAGCGCGGGTGCAGCCCCGGGGCCCATCGAGCAGGAGGCCGCACCCGCGGTGGTGGCGTGTGTCGCGACTTCAGAACCTGTAGATCCCGGCCAGTCCCGTCTGAGTGGGCATGCGCTCGGCGGGGACGACGATCACCTCCCCGCCCATGCGCAGAACCAGGTGCCCCAGATCGTCCAGCAGGTCGCCGATGGCCGGATTGGCCATGTCGTCGCGCTCGATCTTGGCCGTCTCGCGGTTCACGCGACCGGGGACTTCGCGATCGGCCTCGAGCAGGAGCGTCCCGACCCGGCCGCTCACGGCGGCCTTCGCCACCCTGGCCGGCTCCCCGCTGCCCATGTCCTGCGCCCTGGCATCCCCGAACTTGCTCACCAGTTCCGCCAGACGCTTGAGGTATCTGGGCTCCATTGCCTGCCAGGCACGGCGGCCCAGCTCCGCAGGCTGCAGGTCCTCGGGGTGGACGCCGATGCTCTCCGGTACGAGGAACGAGTTGCGGCTGATCTTGTGGTATAGCGCCCTGTGCTGGGGCAGGCCCGCAATGAGCAGGGGCAGCCGCGAGGGGTTGGAGTGATGCTCCGAGACGGCCTGATCCACGGCACGGAAGAACCGCTCGGTGTCCTTGTCCAGCTCCTCCTTGCGCGCCCCGTGACCGTGGTGCATGGCGGGTCCGCGGGCGCCGTTGCCGTACGAGGCCACGGTCAGGTGCGGCTCCTTGACCTCCTCGCCCAGAGCGTCGGTGACGGTGCGGGGTACCGCGGGGTGCAGGTCGACCTGGTCGAGAACATCGCGGTTGCCCTCGTAGAGTTTCACTTCGTCGCGACTGATCCCCAAAACCTGGTAGCGATCCGCCGACTGAACGATGCGGATCAGGGGTTTGATATGGAACCTGTCGGCCGCGATGGCCAACTCCGGCACCGGTCGCTGAAGCTTGTAGGCTCGGAACACCCCCGGCGCCCCCAGAACAGCCAGACCGTCGAGGGGGTGGAACCAGAACTGGTCGTCCGCGGCAAGGTCATGGAAGGGGCGCAGATCGGCCTCCGCAACGCGCTTGGGGTAGGCCCGCAGCAACGACTCCTCGAGCTTCTTCACGAGGTTCCGGAACAGCACCGCATTGTGCCTGCTCTCCGGGTGATGCCGCTGAGTGGGTTGATACAGCGAGAGACACGGGGGCTCCGTGGGCTCCAGAAGCCCCGCTGCGAAGTCGGCGGACAGTCTGTCCATGGTATCATCCTTCCTGTGAGTGCTCCGCACGTCCCCGGCCGGCACGGAGGCCGCAGGCGCCGTGGCACCGCCGCCACCCCGGGCCGGCCCGGGAGAAGCCCGCGCAGAGGGACACTGTACCTGTCGTCCACTCCAGGTAGATTCTTCGCCTCGGCCAAGGTCGGCTCCTTCAACCGCCATCCCTTGGTCCCGCGGCCCCTTATCGAGGGCGCCCCGCCGGGCGATAGGTTATAGTTGTCCTCGTCCGCCCTTGTCGGATGTGACGAGCACGTCTACCCGACACCTCTGTTGACGGGCACCGCAGGGCGCACGGCGGTGCGCACGCCCGGCGATGCCGGGATTGCCGTGAGCCCCCACATGCACAGGAGACCGCGATGAGCATCGAGATACGCTCGGAGCGACCGGGAGATCAGGTCGCGATTGATGCCGTGAACAGTCGGGCCTTCGGCCAGATGGGCGAGCCCAACCTCGTGCGCCTGATGCGGGCGCACTATCCCTGCTTTGACCCGCGCTACTCTATCACCGCATGGGACGGCGAACAGATGGTCGGCCATACGCTGATGGCACCGGGGAGCATTCGGTTCATGGGACAGACGGTTCCGGCGCTGATGGTCGGCCCCGTCGCGGTGGTCCCGGAGCGCCAGCGCCGGGGCATCGGGGCCGCGATGATGCAGGTCGGCCACGAGCAGGGACGCCGCGACGGCTTCGCCCTCGCGGTGCTCTACGGCCACCCCACCTACTATCCGCGCCTGGGCTATCGGGCCTGCTTCGGGGTGGGCAAGGTGACACTGGATCTGGAGGCGCTCCCCCAGCCGTCGCAGGTGATGAGGCCCTGGCCGGTACACCCGGCGGACATCCCCTGGCTCATGCAGTGCTTCACCATGGAGTGGGCAGACGTGGACTTCGCCTGGCTGCGGGGCAGTGCAATCAGCGAGTGGGACATTCCGGGCGTTGACGCCGCTCTGTGGCGAACGCAGGACGGCAGGCCGGCGGCCTACGTGGCCAGGGGGTACAGCGGACGGATGGTGATCGGCCGAGACCCGGAGCTGGTGCGCGAGGTGTTGTACGCCGTGCGCCCGGAGACTTTGGACCAGCATCCCGCGGGGTGGTTGGCCCGGAGCGTGCTTTGCCCCGGGTGGGGCCGGGCTGAGGTCGAGGCTGCGGACGCGGCCATGGCCTGCGAGCTGCGACAGGGGGTCCTCGAGCCATGCCTGCGGGCCGTGGAGAGCGGCGAACGCCTCCCCGGCTACTGCCCGTGGCCCCTGGCGCTGAACGTGGTGGCGTAGGGTCCGCAAGAGACAATGCGGCCGCAGGACAAGCCCCGATCACGTCTGGGGGTGTCCTGCGGCTTTGGACGTGTTGCTCTTTCGCCGGGGCGCGCGGATGTCGTCCTGAGAGCCGAAGCTGCAGGCGCCGTCTGGGCGAAGAAGCTGCCTCAGTGCCTGAGGATTCCTCGAGTTGCTCTCACCGGGAGCGGACGCCGTGGGAATGACAGATGGGCGTCGCCACGGGCTTTCGGACCGGACTTCTACTCCGATTGTGCAGGTTCCCGGTAGGTGCCCACTCACGTCGCCTCACCCCCCAGCCCCGCCTCTCGGCGTCTCTTCGAGCCGCTTGTACTCGCCGATACGACCGGCGAGACGGGAGGAGGGGGGAGAGAAGTCCCGCCCAGCGGGAGCGCTCGGACCGGGCGCGGTTGTGGCGAAGTCTGGGTCCAGTGCGTTCATGCACGATCTGAGTTCTGTCCTGCCCTACGGCCCCCAGCGAATCGTCTCCAGCAGACGGCGGCCGATGGTGGGCTCGTACTCGGTGATGTACCACTTGGCGTGGCCGTCACAGAGCACAACATTGGACCCGCCGTTGTGCCTGTCCGACACGCTGCTGGGGCAGGTCGCCGACCCGGTGCACCAGGTTCGGCTGGGTGGGTGGATGTAGTACCCTGCGTTTCCTTCCGCCGGGTCGAAGGGGCTCGCGCCCCCATAGTCCACGAGCATCCCCGTTTCGGCGGGCAGCGTGATCTGTGACAGCTCGCGCCCCGTGCCGCCGTTGGTGAAGATGCGGCAACCGGGCGCGTAGCCGATAGCGGTCGTCTTCGCGCTCGGGCAGGTGAAGATCTGCCGATTCTTGACGTAGGGCTCGATCACCTGCTGCCAGTACGGTCCAATGTAAGGAGGGCCACCGCCCCTGGTGCGGGGGAGGAACTCGTCATAGTCCTGGGCATACATCAGGGCCCCCAACCCCAACTGCTTGATGTTCGACAGGCACGACGTCTGCCGCGCCTTCTCCCGGGCCCGCGCGAAAACCGGGAACAGGATTGCCGCCAGGATCGCGATGATCGCGATCACCACCAACAGCTCAATCAGCGTGAAACCTCTCCGCATCTGAATGCTCCTCCTTCGTCGCATTGCTGCCGTAACGGCAGTCGTTGCGGCACCATCGCCCTGCCGAGGTTGGCTCACTGCGCCATCGAGCCGGGTCCGGCCCCTGCGGCGGCCAACAGACCTAGGGATCTGTTCACCATCGGGGCTCGCGGCTCCTGCAGGAATCTCAGAGCATTGCACACGGCCGGCGTCGGCGCCTGCCGCCCGTTGCGTATTGGAACAACCCCTGGGCTGTGGTATCATCCTGCCCGCACACCCCACCTCGGCATCGTAACACCAGGCAGTCAGGACGTGGCGACTATGCGCGATCGCTTGATGGTGTTCTCCGGTAGCTCGAACCGCCCCCTCGCCCAGGAGATCTGCGATTGCCTGGACATCCGCCCCGGAGAGCTGGCGGTCTCCAGATTCTCCAATGAGAACATCTTCGTCCAGGCGCTGGAGAGCGTGCGCGAGGCGGACGTGTTCGTTGTGCAGTCGTTGTACCCGGAGCCCAGCGAGGCGTTGGTGGAGCTGATGCTGCTTCTGGACGCCCTGCGCAGCGCCTCGGCCCACCGCATTACGGCCGTCATCCCCCATTACTCCTACGCCCGGTCGGACAAGAAGGACATGCCGCGCATCTCCATCGCGGCGCGGCTGATCGCCGATGTGCTGGTGACCGCCGGAGCCAACCGCTTCCTGACGATGACCCTGCATTCCGAGCAGGTGCACGGGTTCTTCGGCGTCCCCACCGACCACCTGCAGGCGGCGCCGGTGATCTGCGAGTACCTGGCCCAAAGCGATCTGAGCAATGCCGTGGCGCTGTTCGACCTGGGCCAGGACAAGCGTGCCGGCTCCTACGCCACCCGGCTCGGGCTGCCCTTCGCCGTCATCGACAAGCATCGTGTCGGCGACACCGAGGTGGAGATCAAGGCGATGATCGGCGATGTGGAGGGCAAGGACGTCATCATCTTCGATGACGAGGTGAGTCGGGGCACCTCGATCATGGCCACCGTGGAGGCCCTCAAGCAGTTCGAGATCCGCAGTCTGCGGGTGGCCTGCACGCACGGGCTGTTCTGTGGCCCGGCAATCCGGATGATCGAGCAGTCACCGATCGAGGAGGTCGTGACCACCAACACCGTCAACCTGCCCGCCGAGCGCCGGATCGAGCGCATCACCACGCTCTCCGTGGCCGGGCTGTTCGCCCGGGCGATCGAGCGCATCCATATGGGTGAGTCGGTGAGCACGCTGTTTCAGTAGTGCACGGCTCATCGCCGGTTCTGGTGCAGCGCGACCCCGCGCGCGGCCCTCGCGGACCGCGAAAGCAGCAAGAAGGAGGGCGAATGGCGGCCTGCTTTCACGGGCCTATTCTCACATTATGCACGAACGCACGGGAGCCATATTTCGCCATTTTTGCGTCCGCAACGGTCGAAGTGTTGCCGTTCTCCCCATCCTCCCGTCTCGCCGGTCGTATCGGCGAGTACAAGCGGCTCGAAGAGACGCCGAGAGGCGGGGCCGGGGGGGTGAGGTGACGTGAATCGGCGCCTGCCCGGAACCTGCATAATATGGGCTATTGCCCGTGGCCAGCAAACGCCGCGCCTGCCGGTCTTCATCCCGCGAGGCGAGAGCACGGCCCCAAACGCTGCGCCTCGTGCTTCCCATCGCACGAAGCCGCCTCGCTCCGTCCCGGTGCAGGCCCCGGGCATCTCTGTCCAGGGCCTCTCCTCTTGCGCCCTCCGTTGAGCCGTGTCCCGGAGGCCAAGGCCACCGCTGTGGCGAATAGACCGCTGGGCTGCCCCCCGCTGGGACAGCTCGGCCCAAACGTCGCCCTGCACCCGTCCAGCCCGGAGGTAGCCCTCATGAGACACCCGCTGTGGCTCGTCTTGCCGGCCGCACTCTTCATCTGCGGCGGCACTCCCGCCGCCGAGAGACCCCTGTACGATGACGTGTTCTTCAAACCCTCCGCGGCCGTGGTCACCGCGCACATCCCCTGGGCCAGGCCCTATGCCCAGGAGAGGCCCCGTGTGCTGTTCATCACCCACCGCAATGCCATGCGAGAGGTGATCGAGATCGCCCAGCGCCTGGAGATGACCCATGAGGTCTTCGCCTGCGAGGCACCGGAGAAGTTCGGCGAGACGGGTCTGGGCGTGGACTCGAGCTGGAAGCTGATCCGCGGCAACTCGGCGGAGGAGCTGACCGAAAGCCTCATGGAAACCCTCAAGGCCGACTATGACGTCATCGTCATCGGCGACCTGAAGTGGGACATCCTGCCTATCTCCTGCCGGTACGAGATCCTGAGGAAGGTCAAGGCCGGCACCGGCCTCGTCGGCCGCATCCGCGGCGGCTACGACCCGTACCTGGGCAAGATACTCAGGACCTCCGACTTCGCCTGGAACTGGGCGTTGTGGAGCGGCGCCGCTCAGGGGGTAGAGGACTACTTCGGTACCGGAGTGTTCGAGGGTGGCGTGGATCGCGAGGTTACCCACAGCGGCGGCACCTCGCTGCGCATCGAGGGCAAGCAGGTGACCAAGGGCAGCCGGGAAGCGGCGCGCGCCGGCTATCACCCCGGCTCGATCCAACTCGAGCCGGACACCGAGTATGTGTTCTCGGCCTGGACGCGGACCGAGGGGCTCACGGACGGCCAGGCCCAGGTCAGCCTGCACCCGCTGCCGGTTGCGCTCGCCGTCCCGGCCGGCGACGACTGGGTGCGCACCGAGGTCCGCTTCAAGACCACCGCCGAGGTGCACAGCACCGGCGTCTATCTCCTGAACTACCAGGTGGGCACCGTCTGGTACGACGATCTGAGCCTCACCAGGGCCGGAGACGACACAAACCTCCTGCCCAACCCGAGCTTCGACGTCGCTGCCGAGCCGCCGGCGGCGCTCACCGATGGCGTTCCCTTTGAGTCGCTCCCGGCCTTCTCGGCGGCCGGCGATGTCGGCGAGTTTGGCTCCTCCACCTTCCAGGTGGAGCGATTCGGCGAGGGACGGATCGGGTTGCTCAAGTACGGGCCTCCGATCCATCAGATGATGACCCCGGGGCCGCGGGGCTCCCTGCGAGACTGCCGCTCGGACTATGACTACTATCTGGCGCTGGCGATCAAGCTGATCCTGTGGGGGGCCGGGGCCGAGCCACCCGTGCACCTGAGCGCGCCGACAGCGACCGTCACGCTGGACCGCGGGCAACAGGAGCCACTCCGGTGGACCGCCGGGGCGCAGAGTGCGATGGCCGGCACCACGGCTCAGGTGGTGGTGCGTGACCGTCTCGGCCGGCCGCTGCATGAGGCCTCCTGGCCCGTGGACATCAAGGCCGGCGACAATCCCATCACTGTGGAGCTTCCCGTCCTGCCCCGCGGGGATCTGATCGCCGACCTGTGGCTCAAGTCCGGAGAGCGCGTGGTGGACTTCGCATCCGTCGGCCTGCAGGTGCGGTCGGCCACGGGCATCGGGACCCTCGCCCTGGACAAGGACAGCTTCTCGCTGGGTGAGGCCCTGGTGGGCAAGGTGGCGGTGGAGGGGGCCTTCGAGGGGCTCTCGGTGCGCCTGACGGCCACCGACTTCTACGGCCGCCTGGTGGCCGACGAGACCGTGCCCGCAGCGGCCGAGACGGCGTTCTCGCTGCCGATGCCGCCCTCGCTGTCTCTGGCCGGGCGTCTGGAGGCCGAGCTGATCGGGGCTGAGGAGATCGTTGACCGCAGCCATTGCGACTACACCATCAACAACCTCAACCCCGACCACCAGGACGTGGAGTTCGTGATGTGGATGGACTATCCGACCGACTTCATCGGCCCGATGATGGCCGAGGAGTTCACCCGCAATGGGATCGACGCCCAGTACGGCGGCAGCCTGGGGTATGCACCGTACGCCAATCAGTGGTGGCTGCCGTATGCCACGCGGTTCGTGGATACCAAGACCGACTGGTACCAGCCCCAGCCCACCCGGGAGCCGGGCGACCTGGTCCGCGACCCGTGCCTCACCGACCCGGAGTACCGCGAGAGCGTAAGAGAGAAGCTCACGACTGTGGCCACAACCGGGCTGCGAGTGGGGACATCGGACTTCACCCTGGGAGACGAGAACCACTTCGTCGCCGGCGCCTGGGACCTGTGCTTCTCCGATACCTGCGTGGAGCACTTCCGGGTCTGGGCCAGGGAAAGCTACGGGTCGCTGGAGGCCCTCAATGAGTCGTGGGGCAGTGGGTTCACCGACTGGTCCCAGGTCAGGCCCCAGACGCTCAAGGAGTGCGAGGAGACGGGCAACTACGTGCCGTGGGTGGACCATCGGCTGCACATGGAGAGCGTCTGGGCCGATATCCACGACTTCAGCCGGCAGGTGATCAAGCAGGTGGTGCCCGGCGCCCGCGTGGGTTACGAGGGCTCCGACACGCATCTTTCCAGCTACCAGGCCGCCGACTACTGGGAGCTCTCCCGGGCGATGGACCTGAACAACATCTACTACCGTGACTTCATGTCCCTGGCCTGGTACGACTTTGCCCCGGAGGGCATGCTCTACGGCGGCGGCTGGTTCGGCGGCTATCCGGGCAATCGCAATGAGCCGTTCATGCGCTGGTTCCCGTGGCGGACGCTGCTCAAGGGCGCCAACAGCTTCTGGGTCTGGGCGGGCTACGGCCACGCGGGGGCCGTGATGGCCTTCGATGTCTCCCTGTACCCGTTCTTCCAGTCCGCCTGCGAGGAGGTGGCCCAGATCGCCGCGGGGCCGGGGAAGCTGCTGGCCACTTCTCAGCGGCAGCACGACGGCATCGCCCTGCTGTACTCGGCCTCCAGCCTGCACGTGGGCACCACCACTCCCGGGTTCCCGGGCCTGAACGACACGCTGGATGCCATCGTGCGCCTGCTCCATGACACCGGCCTGGAGTGCCGGGTGATCTCGTACCAGGAGCTGGCCGAGGGCAAGGTGACCGTCGATGAGTTCAAGGCCCTGATCCTGCCGGGCGCCCAGGGGCTGTCGGAGGCCGAGGTGGCGGCGGTGGCGAGCTTCGCCCGGAGCGGCGGGCATGTGATCGCCGACCTGCGGCCGGGGATTGCCAACGAACACGGCAAGCCCTACGACAGGCCGGCGCTGGACGAGCTATTCGGGATCACCCAGGGGCCTGAGTTCGAGAAGGTGACCCTCGACTCCGGCGAGATCGGTCTGGGTGCCGTGCCCGCGGACGGCTCGCTGAAGACGGCCGGCGGCCGGGCGGCGACGGTCGTCCAGGGCACGCCGCTCATGGTCTCCAATCAGGTGGGACAGGGCGAGGCGCTGCTTTTGAACTTCTCCCTCAACGCCTACCTCGGCCTGGGCAAGGGCGGCGGTGGCGACTTCGCCGGCTGGGAGGAAGGCGCCGCATACCGCACGTTCCTCGCCGGTCTCATGCGGCGGGCCGCCGTCACCCCCACGGTCACCATCGAGCCTGCCGCTCCCTATGTGGAGGTGTCGCGGTTCACCAATGGCCAGGCAGAGTACGTGGGGATCGTGCAGGGCCTGCCGCGGGCGGCGATCGACTACACCAACAAGGTGGCACCACCTCCCGCACCGCAGGATGTCACCATTCACCTGGGGCGCAGCGCCTATGTGTATGACGTCCGTGGCCGCAGGTATGTGGGACACACCGACAGGGTCAAGACGCAACTGACCCCGGGCGTGGCGAGTCTCTACGCCTTGATGCCGTACCCGGTGGAGCAGGTCGTGGTGGAGGCTCCCGAGCGGGTGGAGCCGGGCGCCGCGGTGCCCGTCAAGCTGAGACTGAAGGCCGAAGAGGCCACCGGCGACCACGTGCTGCGGCTGGAAGTCACCGGCCCCGACCAGCAGGAGCGCGCCCACTATTCCCAGAACATCCTGGCCCATCAAGGCACCGCAGAGACCACGCTACACCTGGCTCTCAACGACGATCCGGGCCGGTGGAGCATCCATGTGACAGACGTGGCCACGGGCGTGGCCACGGTGGCGCAGGTTGATGTAGAGGCCGGGCGATAGGTGATCCGGGTCTTGCGACATCAGCACGATGGGGCCCGGACGCTCAAGGCACCGTGCTGGGACGCAGCAAAGTGGAGCACAACAGGAGGCCAAGCATGAGGTACATCACTATCGCCCTCTTCATGGCAATGGGCACACAGGCATTGGCCGACGGGCAAAGACTGCACTACCCCTGCCACCGGCCGGCCTCGGCCCCGACCATCGACGGCGATGTGACGGGCGACCCGGCATGGGCGACGATCCCTTCCGTCACGGGGTTCCGTGTGCTGGGTGCCGATTACGCCCATGCCAAGCAGACCACGGCCTGGCTGTGCTGGGACAATGAGGCCATCTACGTCGCCGTGGTCGCCGAGGAGCCCGACGCCGCCGAACTGCAGCCGGTGGCGGCCGATGGCGGCTGGACCTGGGGCGAGGACAGCATCGAGGTGTTCATCCAGCCCGGCGGGCAGGGCCAGGCGTACCAGATCGGTGTCACGACCGCCGGGGCCAGGGGCAGCGGCGCCGGCAACCCCGATATCACCGCCTGCCGCTCCGCCGCCGCGATCGGCACCGACACGTACAGCATCGAGCTGTCCATTCCCTACGGGGTGCTGAATGCCAGGACGCCGGCGGATGGTGACGCCTGGCTGGGCACGGTCTGCCGCAATACCTTCATCACCACCTCCGGGGGAGACAAGTTCACCACCTGGGCCCCGCTCCGGAACGCCTTCCTCGAGCCTGAGAACTATGGGGAGATTCGATTCGTCGGCCGGACTCTCACCCCGGAGCAGGCGGCGGCCGGCACCGCCGCCATGAGCTCGGAGTACAGGGAGCGTCTGATCGGCAAGCTCGCCGACGCGGCGGAGCGGATGGAGCAGTACGTGGGGGATCTGCGAGAGGCCGCCTCGGACCGGCGGTTCCGCCGGGACGCGCTGCGGCTTCTGCGCCGGTGGCGCGGGCTCAAGGGCATGCAGGAGCAGGGCCGGGGCGCCGCAACGGCGGAGGTCCGCAAGGCCCTGGGCGGAGTAGACGCCATGGTGGCGGCGGCCTATGAGCTGAAGTACGCCTACCTGCTGACCAAGCTCACCGACGAGCAGTGAGCGCCGGGGCCCCCTCCGAGAGCCGCGAAGGGGGCCCGGCGCCTGTCACTCCGAGCGCGTCCGCTCCCGCAGGGAGCAGCGCGAGGGACCTCCCGGCATGTAGCGGGGTTGTTCGCTATCTCGCTGCGCGAGACTGACGCTCAGCATGGCACGCGCCGGGCCGGCCAGACTTCTCGGCCGCGTCTTCAGAGACCGATCAGGCTCAGGAGACTGACGACCGAGAGCGCCACCAGCGCCACCAAGGACCTTGTCCCCGTCCTGCCCCCCCCAAAGGAGCGCGCGTAGACCCCCTTCATGACGTTGTTGCTGGCCGTGGCGATGATGATGGCCACGGCGGCGATGGCGACCGGCGTGGCGCTGCCGGCCGTCTGGGTGAGCCCCATGATGAAGGGGTCCACGTCGGTGGCTCCCATCACCGCGGAGAGCACATAGAGCCAACCTGCCCCCAGACTCCTGGTGACGAGTTGTGTCACCACCGAGAGCCCAAGGAAGAGCGCGGCGAAGAGGAATGCGGTGCCGACCTCCAGCGGATTGCGGGCCTCCTGAGCCGGGGCCCGCGTGTGATCGGCCGTTTCCGTTCGCGGCAGGAGCATGACCGCCCAACCCGCCAGTCCCGCCACCACCCCCAGCACGATGAACCGCGGCCCCAGCAGCCACCCCAGGTCGTAGTTGAAGATCCACAGCAAGACCGCCAGCCGCAGGTACATCATGGCGGAGGCCAGCACCGTCGCCCCCACGTAGGCATCGGAGCGTCCGTCATCCGCATGGGCCCTGGACTGCTTGGCCAGGACCACCGTGGTCACGGTGCTGGAGTACGCGCCTCCCAGCACCGCGGCCAGCACGAGGCTGTGTCGCGACCTGACCACACGCTGCACCACGTAGCTTACGTACGATATCCCGCTGACGGCAACCACGATGAGCCACGTGCGATAGGGGTTGAGGTCAAACTGGGTGTACTTCTGGTCGGGCAGCAGGGGCAGGATGATGGCCGACAGGAGCAGGAACCGGACGAAGGTGTTGATCTCAGCGGGCCCGACACGGTTGACGAAATCGCGCAGCGGTGCCTTGGCCTGCAGGAGCAACATGGCGGCCACCGTGGCCGAGGCCGCCACCCACATCAGGTCCCTGGCCACCAGAGCCCCCACCATGTACGCCGTCAGCACGGTGATCTCGGTGGTGACGCCGTGGTTGCCGTCCCTGAGCTTGTGGGAGTAGGAGACCACCAGCAGGGCACTGAGGCCCGCGAAGCCTACGGCCGTGGGCAGCGCGCTGTGGGGGGACAGCAGGCTGAGCGAGTAGCCCAGCAGGCCGATCAGAGGGAAGGTGCGCACCCCCGCCAGGGTGTAGCGCGATGTGGCGGTGGCATGCTCCTCGCGCTCCATCCCCAGCAGAATCGTGAGGCCGATGGTTGTCAGCACCTGCACCAGGTGCTGCCAGGGTTCGATGGGATCGGGCATCCTCGCCTCCCACGGGCGTGCGGGTGTCGGTGGACATACATTTCGTCGCAAGCCGCCGCGATCCTCCGACAGGGGTGCGGTCTGTGTCCGTCTGAGGCCGCCGGCTCCAGCATCCATCGGGAGTCCGTCACCGCAAATGGGGGCCGCCGTTACGACCGCGTAGCTTGAAACGTGATATTAGCTGCCGTTAAGGGCAACTGAGGCTCAATGGTTCCGCAATACGCGACGGCGTCTGGTGCGGCCGGTGGCTCACCGCTGCAGCCGGCGCCGATGATGGGAAGGGGCATCGGCATGAGGCGGCGACGAGTGTGTGGCGCGAACGGGGGCGGGGTGATCGTCGAGGTCGCGGTGATAGCGCCGCTGATGGTGCTTCTGTTGTTCGGCATGGTGGAGCTGGGCCTGCAGCTCCGTACCGCCACACAACTGAACTCATTGGCCAGGGAGGCCGCCAGAGCGGCTTCCGCCGGCGAGTCCTACGCCGCCTGCTGGTCACGGGTCCAGGAGGCGGGCGTGGAGGTCGATCTCGATGAGCTGTCGATGGCCATCGACTACGCGGAGCACATCTACGGCGCGCAGTGGAGCTCGTGCTGGGCGGCACTGCCCAGTAGAGGCAGCAATAACGACGCTCCGCTCCGCTCGCTGATCCGGGTCCGGCTCACGTACAACCACCGCCTCTTCTTGCCCTCCTTGTTCTCGTACATGGCCGACGATCAGGCCGCGGGAACCAAGCAGATGAACATCATCACGACGATGGTTCGCAGCTAGCATGTCCGGCCCCGCACCCCGGGCGGCTCCCTGTTGCGTTCCGTCGACTCGGCCGGCCCTCAGGACAGATCAGACCGTGGCGTCCCGCGCCGACAGTACCCTCCCATAGCGGGCATGGAGAGACGGGCGAGGCGCCGGACTTGCCCCGGACCGTATTCATTGCAGTGCGGCCACGCGCCGCATGGAGGTGGATGTTGATGAGCAGGAGACGAAACAGGAGACGTGGTGTGGCGTTCGCGGTGGTGCTCGTCGCCTTCCTCGCGGTGCTGGGTACGGCGGCCTTGACCGTGGACGTAGGCATGCTCATCTTGGCCAAGCAGCAACTGCAGGACGCCGCCGACGCGGCGGCACTGGCGGGTGTCAGCTCGCTCCAGATCGAGCTGGATGCCCAACTGGCCCGAGATACCGCCGTGGCGGCGGCGGCCACGAACCAGGCCCTGGGTACGGCGGTCACGCTCGACCCCGGACTGGATGTGGAGGTCGGCGCGTGGGACCCCGTCAACCGGGAGATCATCCCCTTCGACGAGTCCTCGGGTGCCCCCAGCGTGCCGGACGGAGTGGTGGCCGTGCGGGCCAGGGCGCGCAGGACGTCCGACGCCCCGGACGGGCCGGTCCCCACCTACTTCGCCAAGGCCCTCGGCTTCCGCTCGTGGAATGCCACCGCCGAGGCCACGGCCGGCCTCACAGTCTCGAAGCGAGAGCGACCGCCGGTAGAGGCCGTCATCGTCCAGGACCAGTCCGGGTCTTTCGCCGACGAGTTCCCCTATGCCAAGCAGGCCGACGCACAGTTCGCCCGGTTCATGGGCGAGTGCTATACCGAGGGCGACAAGACCGGCCTCATCGGCTTCGGCTATCACCCCAACACGACGGTCAGCGGGTCACCGAAGAAGTATGACACGTGGCTGCATAACGACTACGCGCTGCGCTCCAATGAGGAGGGCGAGGACGGCCTGGACGCCACCATCGGCGCCATTGAGGGCATGCCGACCATCCCCTACGACGCCTACCCGGACAGGAACTGCTACACCAACCTGTACACCGGGATGCTGAAGGCGGCCATCGCCTACGCCCCGGAGGCGGACCGGACGGCCGCCTGGAACACGTTCCTGGACAGCCTCAAGTATAGCGGGGTCATGAAGAGCATCGGCTGGTGGCGGCGCAACAACTACAGCTCCCTGAAGACCAAGATCAACACCCTCATGGCTCAGGCCTTCGAGAACGCCGACTCCGAGCAGGTGATGGTCATCGTCTCGGACGGTATGCCCTGGTACCATGAGAACAGCTTCCCCGACACGCGCTCCCAGGATCTGTGCCATTACGTCGCAGACCGGTTGGCGGACCGGGGCGTGCGCATCCACACGGTGACGCTGGACCAGAGCGACCGGCCCGGCGACGGCAGCATGGGAGCGGACTCGCAGTTCAACGCGACCCTCGTTCGCAACGGAGGGTACGCCTTCTACACCTATGACGCCGAGAAGCTGGCCGGGCTGATGGTGGGTGTCGGCCAGGTGGAGGTCGGGGAGGCCAAGCTGATCCACTAGAGCACGTCGCCGGGGACCCCGGTTGCCCCGGCGCGTGCCATCCTGAGCCCCTCCGCCCGCTCTGAGCGGGCGGAGGGGCGAGGGCACCGGACCCGCCGCGGCGACCCCGGGCTTTCCACCCGGGCGGCCCCCCCGGCCGGAGCAATAGAGGCCAGGACGGTACCGACAGCTCACCACGGCCCCCCGCAGGCACACGCAGCGCCCCGGGGGGCCGCTGCATTCCGCCGACGCGCTGCAGCGGCCGGCTCGCCGCGTGCCGGACGGCCCGCCTCGAGCATAGGCCCGCTCATTGGCACCCGAGCCTCAACGCGATAGCGACCGGCAACCGGCGCCCATGTGGACGGGCGAAGGTCGCCGCGAGCGGCCAAAGCGTTGGCGGCCACGCGTCGGTCATCAGCGCTCTTGCAGCGAGAGCGTTCCGGTCTACAAGACAAGATGGTCCGTCGGGCGAAGGACTGTGGCCCCCCGGCGGGGAATGTAGGGCATATGGCGCCACATCCTCTGTGGGGCTTGTGTGTTCCGGGGTTCCGCCCGCCGTGGCCCCCCGGAGAGACTCGGTGCTTCACCTCGACACTTCAGACGGGAGGCTGGGATAATGGCCGAACCATCCAACGCGGGACTCACCGGGCCGGGGAAGGTTGTGGTGGTTCTGGTGGCCCTGGCCCTGGCCGGTGGGGGCTTCTACCTCATGCGCGACAGGCTGCTTCCGGAGGGCAAGCAGACCGGCGTGGTGGACATGAGCAAGATGCAGGAGCAGATGGGCAAGGTAGGGGCCAAGGATGCCGGTGGCCCCGAAGCCATGGACCCGACGGGTATCACCACGGTCAGCGAGTACGAGTACGTGCCCGGGGAGAAGCTGCCGCCGGTCAAGGGTGCCAGCGACTACAAGTGGAACAAGGCCGACCCGACCGTGGTGTTCCCGATCAACGTCTGGATCGGCTGGCTGCCGATCGTGGCCGCCAACGGAGGCTTTGACCCCAATACCGAGAGCATCTTCTACAAGAAGCACGGGTTCAAGGTGCAGTTGCAGCTCATCGACGACCCCGTGGCCGCCCGGGATGCCTATGCCACGGGCCAAAGCCACATCCTGTGGGGCACACTGGACATGATCGCCCTGTTCGCCCCCGAGTTGATGAAGGACAGCCGCACCGCGCCCCGGGTCTTCCAGCAGATCGACTGGTCCAGCGGCGGCGACGGCATCGTCGTCCGCGAGAAGATCAAGAGCGTAGAGGACCTCAAGGGCAAGACAATCGTCTATGCCCAGAACAGCCCGTCTCAGTATTACTTCTCCACCATGCTGCTGTTCGCCGGCATCCAGCCCATTGAGGTGACCCACAAGTACACCAACTCGGCCTTCGAGGCCTCGGCCGCTTTCGTCGCCGACCGCGACATCGACGCCTGCGTCAGTTGGGCCCCCGACATCTACAACATCCCGGAGAAGGTTCCCGGGGCCAAGCTACTGTCCACCACGGCCGAGGCGGCCAAGGTCATCACCGACGTCTGGGCCGCCCGGGCGGACTTCGCCCGCGATCACCCGGAGATCATCAAGGGCCTCGTAGCCGGCACGTTCGAGGCCATGGCCAAGCTGGACAAAGATGCGGCCTTCCAGAAGAAGGCCTGTCAGTGGCTGGCCAAGGGCTACGGCTTCTCCCTGGAAGAGGTGGAGGGGATGCTGCAGGATGCCCACTCCACCAACTTCGCGGAGAACAAGCAGTTCTTCCTCAACGCCAACAATCCCACGAACTTCGAGCGCACCTGGGACCGGATCAACTTCGTGTACAAGGAACTGGGCAAGATCGACAAGCCCGTTCCCTTCGATCAGGTCATGGACTTCTCGGTGATCAAGGCCCTGGACAAGGAGAAGGCCTTCGCCGACCAGACCGACACGTACACGGCCAAGTTCGCCCCCACCGACTGGGACCGCACCGCCGAGGCGCCGCTTTTGAAGCACGTGATTCGCATCCACTTCTACCCCAACTCGCCGGACCTATTCCACCCGGCCGATGATGAGTTCGGCAACCCGGTGAAGGGCCAGCTCTACGACCCGTCGGTGAATCAAACCCTCGAGCGCGTCGCACAGCTCGCGGGGCAGTTCGACAGGGCCGTGGTCGTTATCACCGGCCACACGGATGATTCCATGCGCGACCGAGCGCCGTACGATCAGGTGAAGAGGCTCTCCGAGGAGCGTGCCGAGGCGGTGAAGCAGGCGCTGATCAAGCGGTACAAGTTCGAGGAGGGCAAATTCCGCGCCGAGGGCAAGGCCTGGGACGTGCCCGCCAATCCCAATGACCCGCACAACCACGCGCAGAATCGCCGCGTGGAGATCGCCGTCTACCCCCTCGAGGGCGAGTAAGACATGAGTGAGGCTCCACAGGAAGGCAAACGGGGGCCGTTGCGGTCGCTGCTTGCCTTCTTCTTCCACACCGAACGCGGTCAGGACGAGCCTCCGGTGGATGACGGGTCGGCCCCGGCCCCGGAGGAGGAGGCGGCGATTCCGGACCTCGGTGAGCTACCCCAGGCCCCCGCTCCCCGCTCACGGCTGTTTCGGGTTCGCGAGCGCACGGCACCGGCCCTGCGAGTGCTACTGGGCGTATTGCCCTTCGCCCTGTTTTTTGTCTGGTGGCTGTGGGCCACGGCCGGAGCGGAGCCGGAGCTGCGGAGGATCTCATCCACGATCCTGCCCAGTCCGGCGGAGGTGATCTCACGGCTCCCTGAGCTGTGGTACGACAGCGCCCTGATGCGCAATATCCTGCTCAGTCTGGTCCGGGTTCTCGGCGGGTTCGCGGTGGCCGTGCTCATCGCACTTCCGCTGGGTATCGCGATGGCCGCCTTCAGCCGCATCGGCGCCACCTTCGGGCTGGTCACGGCGCTGCTTTCGTACCTGCCGATCCCGGCCATCGTGCCGCTCACCATGGCCTGGTGGAAGACGGGTGAGGAGCAGAAGGTGGGCTTTCTGGCTCTGGCGACCTTCGCCTATCTGCTGCCGTTGGTGGTGCGACACATCGGCGCCGTGGACCACAAGTACCTGCTCAGCGCCTACGCCCAGGGAGCCGGCTCGTGGCAATTGGTGAGCCGCGTCCTGGTGCCCATCGCCCTGCCGGACATCTTCAATGCCCTGCGCCTGTGTCTGGGGATCGGTTGGACGTACATCGTCCTGGCCGAGGTGATCAAGGCCGGCGAGGGTGTGGGCGGCGTAGGGAACCTCATCATGGTCTTCCAGCGCCGCGGCCACATGGAGGAGGTCTACCTGACGGTGGCCTCGATCATGATCGTTGGCGCCATCCTGGACAGGACCTGCGGCTGGCTGAGCAACCGGCTGTTCCCATACAGGGCGGCGCGCGGTGAGGGTTAGCGCCCGAATCTTCCCAGTGGAGTTGGCCGGATGCCTGAAGACTGTGTGCCGGTGCTGCAGGTGAGCGATGTAGCCAAGGAGTTCCGGCGCGGCAAGCGCCCGCCGTTCCTGGCCATCACCGACGTCACTGCCACCATCAATGACCACCAGCACAGCGGGGAGTTCGTCTGCCTGCTGGGCCCCAGCGGCTGCGGCAAGTCCACCTTGCTGCAGCTCATCGCGGGCTTCGACACCCACATGCCTCCCACACGCGGTGAGATCCGGTTTCGCGGCGAGCCGGTGGTGGGGCCGTCGGCGGAGCGCGGCATGCTGTTTCAAGACTACGGCTGCTACCCGCACCTCTCGGTGCTGGACAACATCGGGTTCGGCCTGACGCTGCACTCCAGGGCCCTTGGCCTGTCGGAGAAGGACATCCGGGACATCTCGTACCTGTGGCTCGGTAAGGTGCGGCTGAGGCCGTCCGACGCGGGCAAGTACCCCCACGAGCTCTCCGGGGGCATGCGGCAGCGGGTGGCGCTGGCCCGGTGCCTGGCGCTCAAGCCCGGCTGCCTGCTGATGGACGAGCCCTTCAGCGCTCTAGATGAGCCCACCAGGCTCGGGATGCAGGACTTGATCGTGAGCCTGTGGTCGCAGATTCAGGCGACGATCATCCTCATCAGCCACAGCGTGGCGGAGGCGGTGTACCTGGGCGACCGCATCTGGCTCATGAGCGGGGCCCCGGGCACTCTTGCAGCGGAGTTCGTGGACATCCCTGTCCCAGACCCCGAGGTGCCGGCCATGGTTGCCCAGGCCGGCAGCGAGTTTGGCCACTGCGTGGCCGAGATCGGAGAGGCGTTCCGCAAGATCCTGGCCGCGCCGAGGGCGGCCATCCGGCCCGTGCACGCCGACGGCGATGGCAAGGCGCTGTGCATCGAAGGAGAGCCGTGATGGGTGGCCCCGCGGAAACGAAGGCCCGTCGCGAGCCCGGCTTCGGAGACTATCTGAAGGCGGCCTTCAACGTGCGCGTGAAGGTGCCGGGCCTCGGCGGAGTGCCGGTTAACTGGCTCTACGTCACCGCGGTGGCGGGTCTGAGCGTCGCCGCCTGGCCGATGCTGTTGGTGGGTGCCGCGGGCGAGATCGTCCTGCTCACCACGCTGGCCACCAGCGCGCGTTTCCAGCGCGCGGTGCGGGCGCAGCTTCAGACTCAGGCCGGCAACAGCACCGAGGCCGCTCTCCTGGCCATGGCCACGGGCCTCTCGGCGCAGGGACGCGCCCGGTACGATGCCTTCTCGGCCAAGTGCGATGATGTGCTGGACATCGCCGGACGCCTCGGCCAGACGGGCGGTGGCGCCCTGGAGACCTATGCCACCCATCTTGCCGAGCTGCGCGCGGTGTATGCAAGGATGCTGGTCTTCTCCGAGCTACTGTCGCGATACTCCCGAGACTGGGACAAGACCGACCCTCAGCGGGAGATCGAGCAGATCGAGAAGTCCATCGCCAGCGGCAGGCTCCCCGAGGCCGTGGTGGCCTCGCGCCGGGCCACCATTGAGGTGCTCAAGAGGCGGGCCGAGAGTCGACAGGCCGTCTGGCAGCGGGCGGGGGTGCTGCAATCCGAGATGGAGCGTCTGGAGCAGCAGGTGGCGCTCCTGCGCGACCAGGCCCTGCTCACCAGAGACCCGGCGGTGTTCTCCCAGAGCATGGACCTGGCCGCCGGGGCCCTGGAGGAGCACAACTCCTGGCTCCAGGAGAACGAGGCCTTCCTGCAATCGCTGGGAGATGCCAATCTGACCGCGTAAGGCGAAGTACGGGTCTGAAGAGGCAAGCCGACCGCACCATCGCGGTCGGCTTGGTGGGTTCTGGGGCCGTGGGGGGCAAAGGATCCCGGGAGCCGCGGTCGACGCACCGCGGAGGGCCAGAGACGAAAGGCCATAGGCGCGGTCCAGAGAAGGATCTCGCGATATCCCAGGAGATCCTTCGAGCTGCTCTTGCCGGGAGCGGACGCTCTCAGAATGACCCTCTCGGCGAAAGCGGGCTTTTCGGCCGGATCTCTACAGCGACAGCACGAACTCGCACAGATCGTCGAGCTGCCGATCGCTCAGGTGCGAGGTGCGGCCGTGGCGGTCCTCCATGTTGCGGTCGCGAAGGGTCTCCCGCATCGTCACGGCACTGCCGTCATGCAGGTACGGAGCACTGCGGAACATCTCCGCCAGGATCGGGGTGTCATAGCTGTCGTCGCGGTCGTACTTGCCCCGGGTACCCACATCGTACATGGCCAGGTCTGTATAGAGCGGTTCCGGATGGCATCTGGCGCAGCCCACCTCGCGGCTGAAGAACAGCTCCTTCCCGCGCTTGGCGGCCTCCGAGAGCTCGCCGGTTTTGGAGACAAAGGGGCTGCGCGCCGGCTGCATGGCGTCCAGGTAGGCCGACACCGTCCTGATCTCCTCTTCACGCGGCTGATGGAACTGGATGAACTTGAACCCGGTCCCGACGGCCACGGTCATGCTCGCCCGCACGCCCAGCGACATCACCGGAGGCGTCTGGCCCGATAGCAGCAGCGACTTGGCGTTCTTGGGGTTGCCGATGCCGTCATTCAGCAGGTCCCAGGCCAGACCGTCCGTGCGTCCGTCGGGGTGGCAGGTGGCGCAGGTCAGCCAGCCCTGGAAGCACACCCGCGCATCGTTGAAGAGCATCTCCCCGTGGCGCACGTCGTCCATGGGTGGTTGCTCACCAAGAGGCCACGTGGCCACCACATCCCCGCGCTCCAGACCGATCTTGCTCACCGTACCGGAGTAGTAGTTCGACACGAAGACGCCATCGGAAGCCATCACCACACCGCGCGGCCCCTCTCCCCCACTCTTGACCCGCTTGCGGACCCCGGCGCGGTACAGGGCGGTGAGGTCGTCTTCCAGCGCCACCGGATTGTCCGCGGGGCGCTCGGCGATCATCCGGTGCAGCCCGGCGGTGTCCACGATCTGCACCTCGTGGATACCCGAGGTGGTGATGCCAAGCTGCGCTCCGTCCGGCGACAGCGCCACCCCGTAGGGATTGGCGGCGCCGCGATCGAGGTCGTCGATGAGGACGGTGGCCAGACGCTTACCGGCGGCGATG
>Ga0334883_1001571_pt1 | contig 32883 bp, 31 predicted proteins | sample GraSluR1_MG_6_FD_207230 | JGI IMG/M metagenome (GOLD analysis project Ga0334883, IMG submission 207230) | Sludge microbial communities from methane-producing bioreactor in Wageningen University, Netherlands - Granular Sludge_09_05-R1 | ecosystem: Engineered > Bioreactor > Anaerobic >...
TGAGGATGGTGTTCAGCAGTGAAAAAAACGGAGGCCTCTGGATACCGGACAGGTTCAGGCAGGTTCCCGTGAAAAGGCTTCCAAGGGAGACGATCAGGAAGGGGTCGCGGATGAGCCGCTGCACAAGGCTTCTCGTGCTCCCGGCCCTTTCTTGTGCGCTGTAGAGCCTGGCTGCCGGGAATCCTATTCCGTAGTACACCAGTTCCTCGATCAGCTTAAAGACGGCCACGAAGGCGTATCCTTTTTCCCCGAGGAAGACGAACGTTATGAGCCCACCGATCGACCCGATGTTCGTGAAAAACCCGCAGCAGAACATGGAGCCGGCCTGGGCCGGAGCCATGCGGAAGATCCTGGCGAGCACCGCTCCTCCCAGGCCGCCGAATACATGGCAGAAAGGGCCGATAAGGGCCAGGAGTGCGATCCTTGGTTCGCTGATCTCAACGACCCAGAGCGCGCCTGCAAACGTGACCGGCCCGATGCCCAGCAGAACTGATTTCTGAAGGAACGTGCGGACTTTCTGTATCGGCCACGGGAGCGGCAGTGCTCCTTTTTTATCGAGAAACCGGGCGGCGAAGCCCATAAGAAGCCCGAAGGCTATCAGGAAGAGAGAGAACAGGATTTTTTCCATATACGGGTCCTTTCGGCCGGCAATAAGTGAAGACGCTGCAATGAGCGTGTCCGGCCACGAGAGGTATTATTCCTTTCCCCTCCTTTAATGTCAACTTTCCGCCCCTGCCGCTTGAAAAAGGGTATCCCGGCGCTATACTTGAACAGTAGAGTCAACAGCCGATTCGGAGAACAGGAGGAAAGCGAATGAGCCAGCCGGTGATTGGCATTGTGGGAAATCTGCTCATCGAAAAGGGAGGCTTTTCTCCCGGAATGGAGAGAAGCTACGTGAACAACGACTATGTATCGGCCGTGGAAAGCGCCGGAGGGCTTCCGGTCATCCTTCCGCCGGTCAGGGGACAGGACGTGGCGGAGAAACTTGCAGACCATGCCGATGCCCTTCTCATATCCGGGGGATATGACATAGATCCCCTTCTCTACGGGGAAGAGCCTCATGAAGCACTTGGATTCGTCTACCGCGATACTGACATCTTCCAGCTCAGGACGATCAGGACGGCGCTGGCAAAAGGGAAGCCCATTCTCGGTATCTGCAAGGGCATCCAGCTCCTGAACGTGGCGTGCGGCGGCACCATATACCAGGATATCTCGGAAATTCCCGATTCCTTCGTGAAGCATGATCAGAACCGAAAACGTTCCTGTCCGAGCCATACGGTTGTCGCTGAGGAGGGGTCCGTGATAGCGGAGCTTCTCGGCACTACATTCACGGTCAACAGCTATCATCACCAGGCAGTGAAAGAGATCGGCCGGGGGCTCAAGGTCACTTCCAGGGCCATGGACGGCGTGATCGAATCGGTGGAGATGGAGGGTGAAGCCTTTGTTCTCGCTGTCCAGTGGCATCCCGAGATGATGATGGCTTCAGGGGACGATATGCTTCCCCTCTTCCTCCGACTCGTGGAAGAGGCGGAAGGATACCGGAAGAAACCATGAGCCTGTACGCGGACGTTGTTCTTTCGCCCCGGGAAGATCTTCCCGGGGCCGACTGCTGGCTGGTCATCGACATCCTCAGGGCGACCACGACAATGTGCGCCTTCTTTGAAGCGGGGGGATCGCGGCTCTATCCGTCTGAGTCGGTGGAGGAAGGTCTTGCCCTGCGGGAAAAGATGGCGGGGGAGGGGAATAAAACGCTCCTCATGGGGGAGCGGAATGCCCTGCCGCCTCCGGGCTTCGACTTGGGAAACTCTCCCCTGGAGTTGTCCCCTTCGCTGCTCGCCTCCCGCCCCGCAGCGGTAATGGCAACCACAAACGGAACGAGGGCTCTTCTGAAAGCATCCGCCGCAGGAGTGCCGGTTTACGCCGTATGTGCGCGAAACGCGGAAGCGACTGTCCGTGCCGCTCTCGAAACGGGTGACCGGATCGGTATTCTCTGTGCCGGGCTGCACGGCCGGGCTGCCCTTGACGACACCGCCTGCGCCGGAATACTCGTGGAGCACCTTGTTTCATCGGGAGCAGCAGATCTGATGGACGGCGCGCAGATGGCACTCTCCGTATGGCGGGAGGGGGGGCGCAGGCTCTCTTCTCTTCTCGAGCGTTCTGTCCACGGGATGCGTCTTCTTTCTCTCGGGTTCGCAGCCGATGTCGCCTACGCGGCGAAAATCGACGCGTCAATGGCCGTGATCAGGCTGTATAACGAAGGGAGAACTCCCTTTCTTGCAGCAGACGGGGAATGAAAAATCTGCCCCGGCCGTTCCCGGCCGGGGCAGAAAAAAAACCGCTCAGCCCTTTTCCGGCACGGGAACCGTCAGGCCCCCCTCGGGCATCACGATGTACTGCAGGCTGCTTCCCTTCTCGGCCTCAATGCGCCGGAGCGCTTCTCCAATCGTCGGAACCTTTACGAAGAAGAGTTTCTTCACCAGGTTTTCATCGAGCGACGTCACCATGTAGACAGTCTTTTCCGCAGCGACCTTGGCAATTCCGAATGCCTTGTGCCCACCCATCATGAAGTCCGTTTGAATGCGCTCGACAATGTCCCCGGGACAGGTTGCCGCATTCATCCACTGCTCGAATACGGATTCTCCGTATCCGGCCGGGCAGTCGGCCAGCAGGATGATAGCACCGCCCTTCTTCGTTGCCTTATCCGCGTGATCGAGCGCTTTCTGCGCCTGGTAGACGTTGATGTCCCTGGGGTGACCGCAGGCGCTCGCTATTGCCACGTCCGCAAGTCCCTTTATCGGCACCTCGTAGAGCGAGGCTGAAGCAGCGACTGCTTCCTTCCATGCATCGACGACGTCTCCGGCCACCACTTTCACGATCTCCCTGTTTTCGTTGACCACCACGTTGAGGATCATGTCCACGCCGGCCATCTTCGCCGCTTCGATCATCTCGAGGCTGACCGGATTGTGATCCAGGTCGGGAAGATCATCCATGAGCTGTACCATCCTGGAGTGGTTGCGTTCCACGTTCTGCTTCCATGCCACGCCGGGAAAAATGGATTTTCGGCCTCCCGAGTATCCCGCGAAGTAGTGGGGCATCACCACGCCGAGGGTGAGGACGAAGTCAGCGTCCCTCACCAGCCTGTTGATGCGCAGCTCGGATCCCGTGGAGAGCATCCCGACGGGGGCAAGGGAGTCCAGGTCGTCCGAGACGTGGGAGACGATCCTGAAACGTCGGACCATCTCATCGCCGTACACCTGGAGGTTCTGTTCAGGGGTGTGCGGATCGTGGATTCCTGTGGCCACCAGAAGGGTTACCATGTCATCGGTGATGCCGGCGTCGGCGAAGCGCTTCAGGACGGGAGGAAGAAGCAGATCGTATGGTGTGGGGCGTGTGATGTCGTTAACGATCATCACCACGTTCTTCGGTTTTTTCGACTTAAGCAGTTCAGAGAGGGAAGGTGTCCCCACCGGTGTGTCCAGTGCGGCATCGACGTCCTGTACAGTGCACGGTTTCATGTCAGATTCGGGAGGCAGCACCACCTGAAGGATCTTAGAATCTTCCAGCTGGAACTCCAGCGTTCCCTTACCGTATTTCATCATAAAATTCATTGGAAAAGTTCCCCCTTTCATCACTGCTCACTTAAAGGTCTCTTTAATTAAGAATTCTCTACCCCTATATACCGGAAACAAAGGCAGGGAAATGATACCCCCCGGATGCCAGTTACTCCTCTCCTGGGCTTGGTTCAGCCTCTTCCTCAACGATAAAGATCTCCTTCTTTTCAGCATCGTCGTCCTCAACCTCCTCGGGCGAGAGGACGAGTGCAATGACGCTGGAATGGGTGACGAAGAAAACCCGGGCGTAGGCATAGTCGCCGATCTTGTCGTAAATGCGCCCGGCGCTTGCTGTTCCCATGTAGACGGTGTCGGCGCTGTTGGCGACGTATCCGGTCGTGCCTATGAACGGCAACTCGACCCGGATGGCCTCGCTGTCGTGGGGATTGTCCGGTTCCTTGACGATCTTGGTGACCCGGCCTATTTCAAATGGAGTCTTGCCGTAGTAGTGGTCGATCCCCGTGATCGTGATGAAGTGGACCGTATCCATGCTGCATTCCTCCCGTTCTGCCGGCTTCAGGAGAAAGGAACAAACTGCCCCCCCGGCCGCATATTCGTTAGGTCCTGGAGAAAACCGTCTCTCCGTCGATTATCGTGCGGACCACTCTGCTTCTTGCATCGAGCGGGTCTCCGTCCCAGATGACGATGTCTGCATCTTTTCCCGTTTCGATGGATCCTGTCCGGTCTGCGATCCCCAGGTGCTCTGCGGCGTAAATCGTCACCGCCTTTATGGCTTCCTCCCGGGGAAGCCCGGCCCGAACTGCCAGGGAGAGACAGACGGAAAGGTGTTCGATGGGGACCACTGGGTGGTCGGTGATGATACAGAAATGGACTCCGGCCTTCCAAAGGAGCGCCGGAGTATCCCAGGTCTTGTTCCTGAGTTCGATCTTCGGTTTTCCGGTAAGCGTGGGTCCGACAGCGGCGTAGACATTTTTTTCCGCGAGAAAGGGGGCGATGAGGTGCCCCTCGGTGCAGTGCTCCACTGTGAAAGGAACGGAAAATTCCTCCGCTATGCGGACTGCTGTGGCGATATCGTCGCAGCGGTGGGCGTGGATACAGAGGGAGAGATCCCCGTCCAGCACGGGGAGAAGAGCTTCCTGCTGGAGATTCCGTTCGGCAGGTTCGTTCTTGCTCCTGGCATGGATCGTCTTGTTCCTGTAATTCGAAGCCTCCACCAGTGCCTGGCGGAGCAGGGCGGCGTTTCCCATGCGGGTGTTGGGAAGCTTCTGCTTTTCCTTGTAGACACGGATCGGATTCTCACCCAGTGCAGCCTTCATGCATGATGGAGCCCTGACGATCATTTCATCCACGGTTTTTTTTCTTCCCTGGATGGAGGTTGACGTCTTGATCACGGCTCCCTGTCCTCCGATGATATTTCCGCTTCCGGGCAGGGTCTGCACGCAGGTCACACCCCCGGCGAGAGCGTCAGCAAAGGCCGTGTCGTCCTGGTAGACGGCATCCAGTATCCGAAGGTGGGGAGCGACCGGGTTCACCATATCGTTGGCGTCTGCCATTCCCTCGGGAAAACCTTCACAGTAGGTGCCAATGTGAGTATGAGCGTCTATGAATCCCGGCGTGACGATCATCTCCGACGCATCGATCACTTCATCGGCGTTCTTCGGGTCCAGCCCTTCTGTCACACCGGTGATCCTTCCGTTTTCAACGAAAACTGTCGCATTCGAATATACCGTTCCAAGCCCTGTTTCGAGAGCTCCTGCAAGTATTGCTTTCATTTGTGCCTCCCCGGATACGATATAATAGCTGCTTCAGGCCTATTGTACATCATGCTGATGCTCCCTAAATAGGGTGGGGTGATGACCGTACGCAGTGAATATCCTGGAATTTTGGCCCCTATGAAGTCCCGAATGACCGGATCGAGAGGTCATTGCCGGTAATCGGACTGTTTTCCGGATCATGGTTCCAGAGGAGGAAAAATTATGGAAAATGCTGATTTGACGCTCACAATAATAGGCCGGGTCTCTTCGCCTCTGAAAACACGGGAAGAATGTCCCCGGCAGGGGTTCGAGAACGCTCCCGAGGCGGAGATCGAGATTTTTCCTTCCTTTCTTGAGGGGCTGGACGGGATGGAGCCGGGCAGGGATATTTTTGTATTCACCTGGCTTCACCAGGCAGACCGCTCAATTCTGAAGGTCCGCCCCAGGCGAAACCCTGACGCTCAACTCAAGGGTGTTTTCGCGACCCGGTCGCCTGTCCGACCCAATCCCATCGGGCTTCACAGGGTAAAGCTCCTGGAAAAAGACGGCGGCCGTCTCCTGGTGGCCCCGCTGGAGGCCGTGGACGGCACGCCGGTGATCGATATCAAGCCCGTTATTACGAGGAATGACGAGTGTTAGGAACGGAGGGGCTGCTGGTGCTGCTTCTCCACCAGGCGCAGGCATGCGTCCCGGAAACACTCGCAGAGGGTAGGGTGGGCGTGGACGCTGTACGCCACGTCCCGGGCGGTCAGTTTCTTCGATACGGCAAGGGCGGCCTCACCCAGGACCGATGCGGCTTCAGGCCCCAGAATGTGAACGCCGAGAAGCGTCATGTCTGATGCCCGTGCCACTACCTTGACGAAACCGTCGCTTTCCCCGAGGGCAAGGGCCATTCCATTGGCGCCGAAATACGCTTTTGCCGTAAGGATTTCCTCTCCCCGGTTTTTGGCCTCTTCCTCAGTCAGCCCGACGGCTCCTGCTTCGGGGTCCATGAAGACGCATGCGGGAACGGCGTCCGGGTCTACGGTGTAGTCCCGGTCGGTCATGGCGCTCACTGCAGCCAGTGCCTGGTATTCCGCCAGGTGGGCGAGCATGGCGCCTCCGGTGCAGTCTCCCACGGCATAGACACCGTCCACCGAGGTCCTCTGGCACGAGTCTACTGCGATGGCCCCTTTCATGATTTTTAAGGGACTGTTTTCCAGGCCGAAACCGTCGAGGATGGGTTCCATGCTCGAGGCGAGAATGAGCCTGTCGCACCGTTCCTCGAATGGCTCGTCTTTTGATGTTCCCCGGAGGAGCAGCCTGCCCTGGTCCTCACAGACTTCTGACAGGCGGACATAGTCGTAAATTGAAGCTCCCCGCTTTTTCATGATCTGGGCGGCCTTTTTCTTGATGTCTCCGTCAAGACGGCGCAGGATCTGGTTGGAATGCTTGAGAAGAAGCACTTTTTTACCCAGTGCCAGGAGCATCATTGCCATCTCCATGGCGATAACGCCGGCTCCCAGCACCGCCGCTGTCTGAACGCCGCTGTTCCTCTCCGGATCCCAGAGGGTGGGATCGACGATCGCCCAGTCGCCCGTCAGAACGCCGGGGAGGTCGTTCCCGCTGAAAACCGGGCGTACGGACCGGGCCCCGGTTGCGAGAAGGAGGCGCTCTCCCTCGATTTCCTCAATTGTCCCGTCATCTTTCTGCACCGACAGCTTTTTCGTTCCCTCCCACCGGACAACGGTACCCGTTCCCCGGCAGACCTTCACGCCTGCCATGCGCATGGCTGTGGCAGATCCCTGCCGGAGTTTGTCCATCACCGACTCGACACGGTCCCACAGCCCTTCGGCGGATCCCTTGCCGCCGATAATATGGGCGTAGAGTGCCTTGGTCGGAATGCACCCGCGGTTCAGGCACACTCCCCCGAGGCGGTCCTTTTCCACGAGAACGGTTTTCATTCCCGCTCCCGCGGCAAGTTCAGCTGCGCGAAGCCCTCCGGGGCCTCCGCCGAGGATAACAAGGTCGTACATGGTTTCTCTCCTCCCCCGGAATGCCCCAGGGCATCCGTTCGAATGTGCCCGGAGGCGCCTGTGTGAGGGCGCCTCCGGAATCGGGATCAGCTGTTTTCATCGAACTGCCAGCGAAGGATCGGATTCCTGGCAGCTGTCGTCTCGTCGGGGCGGGATACGGGCGTCGTGACCGGAAGATCGTGGAATGCTTCGGGCCCTTCTTTCCGAGCCTTCGCCGCTATGGCCTCCATGGCCTCGGCGAACCTGTCCAGCGTCTCCCTGGACTCCGTCTCCGTGGGCTCCACCATCAGTGCCTCGGGGACGATCAGGGGGAAATAGACCGTGGGCGGATGATACCCGGCGTCGATCAGCGCCTTTGCGACGTCAAGGCTGCTGACCCCTGTCTCGTGCTTGAGCGGTCCACCGTTCAGGACAAATTCGTGCATGCACCATCCCTTGTGGGCGAGGGGGTAGAGGGAGCTCAGCTTCTTTGCGAGGTAGTTGGCGTTCAGCACCGCCATCTCGGATGCCTCAACGATCCCGGCGGCGCCGAGTGTCCGGATGTAGGTATAGGCGCGGACCAGAACACCGAAGTTGCCGAAGAAACTGCGCACACGCCCTATGGATCTCGGGCGGTCTTTCAGGCGCTCGAGTCCGAAACGGTCGCCCTTTTTGACTATAACGGGTGCCGGCAGGAAAGGTTCAAGCTCTGCCTTCACCCCGACCGCGCCGGAGCCAGGGCCTCCGCCTCCGTGGGGTGTGCTGAACGTCTTGTGAAGGTTGAGGTGAAGTACGTCGAAGCCCATGTCGCCCGGGCGAGCCTTCCCCATGATGGCGTTGGCATTGGCACCGTCGTAATAGACTAGCCCTCCGCCCCTGTGCACGGTCTCGGTGAGTTCGAGTATGTGTTTTTCAAAGATCCCCAGCGTGTTCGGGTTGGTGAGCATGAGCCCTGCGACCGTGTCGTCCATGAGAGCCCTGAGGGCTTCCAGGTCTACCATCCCTTCTTCGTCCGATGCGACCTCAACTGCATCGAACCCTGTTACCGATGCCGATGCGGGGTTTGTGCCGTGGGCGGAATCGGGGACGATGATCTTTGTTCTTTTCGTGTCCCCCCGGCTCTCGTGCCATGCCTTGATCATCATGAGCCCCGTCTGTTCACCGTGAGCCCCTGCAGCCGGCTGTAGGGTGACAGCATCCATTCCCGTGATCTCCGCAAGCATGTCGCTCAGGATGTACATGAGCTCCAGCGCACCCTGCACCGTCTCTTCAGGCTGAAGGGGGTGGATCCGGGAAAATCCCGGCATGCGGGCAGCGGCCTCGTTTATTTTCGGGTTGTATTTCATTGTGCAGGAACCGAGCGGATAGAATCCCTCGTCCACGGAGTAATTCATTCTGGACAGTCCGGTGAAGTGTCGGATGACATCCACCTCTGCCATTTCCGGCAGCCGGGGGGCATTCTCCCGGCAGGCTCCCTGAAGTGCTTCGCCGCAGTCTACCCCGGGAACATCGAGAGGGGGCAGCGCATAGCCGACTCTTCCGGCACGGCTTGCTTCAAAGAGGGTCTCCATTGGACGGCTCATTACGCATCACCTCCTGCGACCGCAGCGAGGCGGTCGATTTCTTCCTTCGTCCTGTTTTCGGTCACGGCGACAAGCCAGCCGTTCTTCAGCCGGGGATACTCCGGCTCCAGCTCATAGCCCCCTATGATCCCGGCGTCGAGAAGACGCCTGTTCAGGTCAGCCACAGGCTCGTCGCAGAGCAGGACGGTTTCCCTGAAGGAGGGGACTCCATTGAATGCCCGCCGGAATTTGCCCGTCTTTTCCAGCTGATCTACTGTATAGGCAGTTTTTGCAAGGATCTGCTCTCCCGTCTCCCTGAGGCCGCCGGGCCCCATAAGGCTGAGATAGACAGATGCGGCGACGATGCAGAGGTTCTGGTTGGAGCAGATGTTCGAGGTCGCCTTCTCTCTGCGGATGTGCTGTTCTCTCGCCTGGAGGGTCAGGACGAATGTACGCCTTCCCTTGCCGTCAACCGTCTGTCCGCAGATGCGGCCGGGCATCTTCCGCATGAGAGGCTTGTTTACGGCGATGAAACCGAAGGCCGGTCCCCCGAAGTTCATGGGATTGCCCACGGATTGCCCGTCGCCCACGACGATGTCGGCGCCCAGCTTTCCGGGGGCCTCGAGTATGCCGAGGGCGAGGAGATCAGTGGAGACTATGAACAGTCCGCCGGCCCCGTGGACCGCTTCTCCCAGGGTTTTCAGGTCCTCGATATTGCCGAAGAAATTGGGGGACTGAACCACGAGCGCTGCCGTGTCTCCTCCCGCCAGCATTTTTTCAAGGGCGGCATGATCGATCCGGCCGTTCTCCGCGGGAAGCTCCCCGAATTCGAGGTTTCTGCTCCAGCAGTATGTCTTCAGGACCTCTCTCGTCTGGGGGTTCACGTTCCGTCCCCAGAGGATCTTTTTTCTTTTGGTGCTCGATGCCGCAAGCACTGCCGCCTCGGCGGCGGCGGTCGCCCCGTCGTACATGGACGCGTTGGAGATCTCCATTCCCGTGAGCTCGCACACCATGGTCTGGTACTGGAAAATGGACTGCAGGGTGCCCTGTGCGACTTCCGGCTGGTAGGGAGTATAGCTCGTGGTGAATTCGCCCCTGGACACTATGCTGTCAACTGCCGCCGGGATGAAGTGGTCATAAACGCCTGCGCCCAGGAAGCACGGCAGGTCATCGGCATTCCTGTTCCTCCCGGCCAGGACCCTCAGGTCGCGGACCATCTCCGGTTCGGAGAGAGGATCCGGAAGCCTGGGCGGATTTTTCTGCCTGACCTTTTCTGGGATGCCCGAAAAAAGGGTATCCATGCTGTCAGCGCCAAGATATTCCAGCATCCGGCGCCGTTCTTCCGCAGTGGCTGGAATGTATCGGCTCATGCCCGTTCCTCCTACTCGTTCTCTGCTTCAAGTTCCTCGACAAGTTTTGCGTAGGCCGCAGGGTCGAGAAGCGAGTCCATTTCCTTGGGGTCGGAAGGCTCGAGCTTAACCAGCCAGTTGGCGTAAGGGTCTTCGTTCAGCAGTTCCGGGGCGCCGTCAAGATCCTCGTTCACTTCGGCCACTTTTCCCGAGACGGGGCTGAACACGTCGTTGGCTCCCTTCACCGATTCCACGACGATGAAATCTTCTCCTGCCTTAACCTGCCTTCCGACCTCCGGAAGCTCCACGTATACGATGTCGCCCATGGCGTGCTGGGCGTAGTCGGTGATGCCCATGACGCCTGAAGCGCCGTCGATTCGGATCCACTCATGGTCCCTGGTGTACCGAAGATCCTGGGGTATTTTTGTCATTGTACTCATCCTCCTGTTATTTTTGCCTGCTCAGAGGCTTTTATTTTTTATTTCTTGTACTTCCTGTCATAGAAAGGTCTTTTTACAACGGTGCCCTTCTTCGCCTTGTCGCGGATCATTACCCAGAGGCTTTCCCCTTCGCCCGGTGTCGGTGTCTCCACGCAGCACAGCGCCATGTTCGCGTCAAGGGAGGGGCAGTAGCCCCCCGATGTGACTGTGCCGACGATGCGGCCGCTCTCATCGGCTGCTTCCATGCCTGACCGCGGAACACCCTTGTCCTCAAGCCGGAGGCCGACTATCTTCCGCTTCAGCCCCTCCTCTTTCTGCCGTTTCAGGACCGGCTGGCCGATGAAACCGCCTGCCTTGTCCACCTTTACGAAAAACCCGAAACCAGCCTCCAGCGGTCCGATCGTATCCGTGTATTCATGACCGCACAGGGGGAGTCCCGCTTCAAACCGCAGGCTGTCCCTCGCTCCGAGCCCTATGGGAAGAATGCCGTGCTCTTTTCCCGCTTCGAGCAGAAGATCCCAAAGCTCGGGACCTTTCTCCCATGGGACGTAAATTTCAAATCCGTCCTCACCCGTGTAGCCTGTTCTGCTCACGATTGCGGGAATACTGCCGACCGTTGCGGAATCGGTGAACGTGAAGAACTTCATGGCCTGGACGTCAATACTGCACACTTTCGTCAGGATTGCTTCAGCGGCAGGGCCCTGGAGTGCGGCCTCGGCGGTCTTCATGGAGATGTTCTCAATAATGACGCCGTCAGCCGGAAGGTGGGTGCTGAACCAATCCCAGTCCTTTTCCACGTTTGCCGCGTTCACCACGAGAAGATATTTTTCAGGGCTGTACCGGTACACCAGGAGGTCGTCCACCACTCCCCCGGATTCTGTGCACATAATGTTGTACTGGACCTGGAAGTCTTTCATCACTGTAATATCGTTTGTCACGAGTTTGGAGATCCATTTCCCGGCATCCGGGCCCTCCACGGTGATCTCCCCCATGTGGGAGACATCGAACAGCCCTGCCTTTGACCTGACGTTCAGGTGCTCTGCCTTGATGCCCGACGATTCATACTGCACCGGCAGCTCCCAGCCGCCGAAATCCACCATCCGCCCTCCTGCCGCCACATGCTGTTCATACATGGGAGTTCTTTTCATTCCTGTACCTCCTCTTTTCTGCCGATTGGAGCTTCTTCAAGCCAGTCGGCCACGTTTTTCATCTCGGGGGATTCCGGAAATCCTTTCCTGACCGCATTTGCCATTTCATTCCAGTTCAGAGGAGTGCCGTTCAGCACTCCGGCAAGGGAGGCGATCATCTCGCCGTCCATTGCATCAGAGTAAATGACCGGGCCTGAAATCCTGTTCCCTTCGGTGTTGAGCCTCAATTCGACTCCGCCCCAGCTGAAGCGGCGGCTGACGCACACTTCGCACTTCGGTGAACGGCCGAATCTCCATTCCGCAGACGAGTGCTTTTCAAAAAGTATCCTGAATTCACTGCTGTCGGGAAACCCTTCCTCCCTTACAGCTTCCTCGTGGCCATATTCTTCAAGGAATGCCTCTTCCATGGCGTTTTGCAGAGCTTCGATTTCAAGATCAGGAGCCACGTCCCGCAGGTTTATGACGCGGGATGAGACCGACGATACACCCTTTGACTTCAGTTTCTCGGGATCGACGTTCAGGTACCGGGAGAGCATGTCAATGTCGGCTGAAAGCAGGAGTGTCCCGTGGTGAAGAGCTCTGTATCTCGTGAGCTGGTACGCGTTTCCGGAAAACTTGCGGCCCGAGACGACGAGGTCGTTTCTGCCTGAGAACTCGGCATCTATGCCGAGGGATCCGAGGGCACGGAGAACTGTTTCCAGCTGCCGTTCCATGCTGTAAAACTTTCTCGGGAGAATGAATGAGTAATTCAGGTTTCCGAGATCGTGGTAGACAGCCCCGCCTCCCGAAGACCGGCGGGCGAGCCTGCCTCCTTCGGCCTCGAGCAGGTCAAGACGGCATTCCGCCCACGCGTTCTGGTTTCTTCCGATGACCACAGTTCGGGCGTTCTGCCAAAGGTAGAGGATCCCTTCGCCGTCAGAGCAGTCGCCGACGAGGAATTCCTCCAGGGCAAGATTTTTCCAGGGATCATGTTCCTGTGAACGGACCAGGCGCACTCTTCGAAATACCACGGTCTCCCTCCTTGTTCCCGGTCGTCCGGGAGTGTCCGGAAATTCAGGGTAAAGGCGGCGAAATGCGTCCGGAAAATAGAGTATTATGATGATATCCTCCCGCCGCCCGCGGGTCAATCAGGAAGCTTTTTGCTTCATATGCAAGCATATCATAAAATACCTTGCAGGGGTATATATCAAGGCATATTCTGCCCGGGCAATTTTGAGCCGGGGAAGTGTATGTACCGGATGACTTCAGGAGGTGAGCCAGACAGGATGATCTTCCCCGGGAGAGGCTTTAATAAAAAATTACTGGTCCGGCCTGACGGGGCAGAGATAATGACGAAAGGAAAGACCGGAGGGATGCCGCTTCTCATGATCCCCGGTCTCGGCGGGGATTCGGAGTGCTGGGGAGGTATGTTTCCCCGCAAACTGCGGGAGGGAGGCATTGATCCCGCAGTGTACGATCCAAGGGGGCTCGGACAGAGTTCCTCCGGCAGCAGAGAACCCTCCATTTCGCTCTACGCGGCCGATGCGGCGGCGGTACTTGAGGATCGCGCACCGGGAGGAGCTGTACTCGGCTGGTCAATGGGGGCTTCCGTGGCAATCGGGCTTGCCCTGTACCGGCCTGACCTGGTGACCCGGCTGATCCTCTGCTGCGGAACCGGTGATCACGGGATGCTGGTCCGGCGGAATCCGGAAGTTTTCAGGCCCATACTGGACCGGGAGGCCCCTGTGGCTGAACTCGCCTCAGTGCTGGGATCGATGCTCCTGCCGTTGGACCAGAGAGGAAACACGTCCTTCAACAGAGCATTTCTTTCGGTCATCAGGGATTCTTTTGTCCGGCACGAGGAGGGGATACGGTCACAGCAGAAAGCGCTCGCGGCATGTCCCCCGGCCATGTCCAGGCTGAATGAAATATCCGTTCCTGTGCTGGTGATCATGGGAGACCGCGACGGCCTGATCCCTCCACGGGAAGGAGAAAATCTGGTCCGAGACCTGCCGGACGCCCGGCTCGAGATCCTTTCCGGAGGGCACGGGCTGATATATGAGCGTCCCGCTGAACTGGCAGAGCGCGTCTGTTCCTTTCTGAGCCTACCCGGGAAGGATTCCTGGTCTCCCTGCCCGGCCGGGGGATGAACGGCGGCCCTGAACATGGGCCGCCGCTGCAGATGTGCTATGGTAAGATAGCGAAGACCCTGGCGGGAAATCCCGAGCCGAAGAACGGCTTGGGGAAGGCCACTACAACAAGCGCGCCGTTTTCCGGGACCCTGTCCAGGTTGGCCAGAAGCTCAATTTGGTATTTATCCTGTCCGAGAACGTAGGATTCGCAGGTGTAATCCCCCTTCGAGGTTGAGATCCCGGGATCCGTATCCGTTGGTTCATGGCCGGAGGCCGTGATCTTCCTCACTTCGTAAAGATATTTCATCGCCTCGAGCCCCCATCCAGGGTAATGGGCGACCCCTCCGGCATCGGCATTCTTCATTGCCGCCCCATCAGGCCACCGCTTCGACCAGTCTGTGCGCATGGCCACAAAGGCCCCTTCCGGCACTGGGCCGTATTTTTTCTCCCAGTCTTTTACATCGTCGAGAGTAAGGGCATAATCAGGGTTTGCAGCTGCTTTTTCGTGGACGTCTATGACCACCAGCGGAAGAAGCATCTCCTTCACGTCGATCTGGTCGAGGGTGCGCTTTCCCCTGGCGAAGTGTGCTGGGGCGTCGCAGTGGGTTCCCCACTGCCCCACGTGGCAGAAGACCTGGGCGAAAAAGCCGTAGCCGATGGTGCCGACCCCCTTGTCGTACCAGTAGATGGTCTCCCGCTTTTCCTTCGGAAATCCAGGCCAGTGGGGGATTTCCGTATCGAAGGTGTGGGTCAGGTCCACGAACTCTTTCTGTTTTAAAATGGAATATATTTCGGAGAGAGATGGTTCCGCCGCCCCTGCTGCGGCAATGAAAAGAAGAAGCATCACCTGGCATGCCAGTAAAATGAAGATCGCTTTTCTGCCCCTTTGTGCAAACGTCATTTTTTCCGCCTCCATTTCTTTCTCGTGAAAGCAACGCGCTTTTTTCCCAAACACTACCGCTGAGAATATTCCCATGTTCAAAAAGGGATCCGCATTCACCTCCTTTTTTCTGCCTTTTATTCTGTCTGAAATATTATTATAGTCCATTTATTGCATTCGAAAGCGCATTGTTTATAAAATCAGCACGGTTCTTTACCTGGTTTCCGCGGATCCGTCATCCTGTTCTTTCCTGAGAAGGGAGGAGCGTGGAAATGGTACAATCCGTTCAGGTTTGCTGCAGATCACCGATATGGAGGTTTCGGCTCGATGATGAAGAAGCTTCGTTATTTTTTGAAGGATTCTATACGAAAGACAGTGGATTTTTCCGCGACCCGGCAGAGCCTCGGCTATCCGCCCCCTCCGGTGGAGAAACCGGTCCACGGGGACGGGGCAATAATTCCGCTGCCCCGTCCGGGCGAATGGAAGGAGATCTGCGCAATTACAGTGGAAGAAGCCATTTCCCGGAGGTGTTCCGTGAGGAAGTTTTCTTCCCTTCCGCTCTCCCTGGATGAATTCGCCTTTCTCCTTTGGGCAACACAGGGCTTTCGCAGCACGCCCGGCCCTGAGGGGGGATTCCGTACTGTTCCCTCGGCCGGCTGCCGACACCCCTTCGAGACCTATATGGCCGTTTTCCGTGTGGGGAGTCTCGAGAGGGGGCTGTACAGGTACCTTCCAGTTGAACACGGTATGATCTTTCTCGGCTGCCCCGAAAACCTGGAGGCAAGAACAGCCCAGGCGGCCATGGGACAACCCTTTGCGGGGAAGGCTGCCGTTACTTTTATCTGGACGGCGGTTCCCGCGAGAACAGAGTGGCGCTATGGTGAGGCCTCCGTGAAGGTTATAGCCCTGGACGCCGGGCATGTCTGCCAGAACCTCTACATTGCGTGCCAGGCAGTCGGGACCGGTACGTGTGCCATTGCCGCATATGACCAGGAGGCTGCCGACGGGCTTATAGGCGTGGACGGGGAGGAAGAGTTCGTGGTCTACATGGCCCCGGTGGGAAAGACGGGAAATTTTACACGTTCGTGACAGATAGGTGACATCAGCCTGACACATCTTCTGCACCCCGGCTGTATCCTTTCCGCAGGAGGTGGTTAAAGATGCTGCACAAAATATTTGGTGCGCTGCTTGCGGTTTTTGTTTCCCTTGCCGGGTGTATTGCTGATCCCTCTCCGGCTTTTCAGACCGGGGCCGACGGAGCAGTGGTTTTCGAAGCCGGGGCTGATATGCCGGTGGTCGAGAGCGGAGGATCACGGAAGGTTACGATACGTGCCCTCGTCCGCCCGTCGGGCAGGCGGGTAAGGAACCGGGCCCCCCTGGCGGTGGCTCTCGTGCTTGACAAATCGGGATCCATGTCCTCCGACGGCAAGATGGAGAACGCGAAAAAGGGTGCCCTTGAGGCGCTCAGGATGCTCGGTGCCGGCGACGCTGCGGCAGTTGTCGTGTATGACAACAGGGCTACTGTACTCGTGAGAGCCAGGGAGGTGGGACAGGGCAGCGGAGAGCCTGAATTCTACCGGGCTATTCAGCGGCTTCACCCGGGAGGATCCACTGCCCTCTATGACGGTGTGACACGTGGAGCTGTCGAATTGCAGTCTTTCGCTGACGAGGGTTTTATTCCACGCATAGTCCTGCTTTCCGACGGGATAGCCAACGTGGGCCCGTCTTCGGCGGGAGATCTCGCCGCTCTTGGGAGGAGTCTCTCCAGGCAGGACATAACCATAACCACCATCGGACTCGGACTTGACTACAACGAGGATCTCATGACGGCCCTCGCCGCGGCGAGCGGCGGAAATGCCTACTTTGCCAGGCATGCCGGAATGCTCCCGGAAATTTTTGCACGGGACATGGAGGATGCCCTGGAAATCACTGCCAGAAAGGTCAGGGTGACGCTGCGGTGTCCCGAGGGAGTGCGCCCGCTCAGGATAGTGGGACGAGAGGGGAAACAGGACGGCGATAGCCTTGAGGCTTTTATCGATAACGTGTACGGCGGGGAAAAATACGCTCTCTTCGAGGTGGAGCTGCCGGAAAAGGAAGCAGGGTTCGTGCTTCATGCTGCTGATCTCGAGCTTGAGTATGCCGATGCTGCGACAGGAACCCTTGTGAGGAAACAGGCGTCAGTTTCCGTCTCTTACACGGAGGACCCGTCGGAAGCCGAAAAGAGCCGGAACGGAGACATCGTTTCCCAGGCAGTTATCGCAAGAAACGCCGAGATCCGCGAGGAGGCAGTCCGTCTTGCGGACGAGGGAAAAGCGGGAGATGCAGCGAAACTGCTGGAACAGAGGGGAAAGGAGATCCAGGCTATTGCCCCCATGGCCGGAGCAGCCGCTCCGAAGCTTGCCCGGGAGGCGCAGAGTTTTGAAGGGCTTGCAGAGAGCCTGTTTTTCAAGGGAGCATTTTCCACAATGGAACGTAAAGCCGTGATCAACGATGCCTATATGCAGAAAAACCAGCAGGCTCCCGTAAGCGGAGACGTGGAAAGCGAAGATCCGGAGAGCGGAGATGTACAATAATAAAGGATAATCCGTGTTTTGGGGGAAGGGTGATCCCTTTCCCCAAAAAGGCAGGAAACGGAAGGAGGGGGAGAAATGGTACAAAAAAAAGAAAAGCGTACCGGAAAGAGACCGGCTGTTCCTCTTCCCCTCGTTGCAGTTTTTGTACTGGCGGTGCTGCTTCCGAGCACCGTCCTCAGCTTTCTGGCTCTCAGGGCTGCCGACAGGGAGGCCGTTTACGTGGAGCGGAGCCTGGAAGCAGCCCTTCTCGCGGAGGTCAACCTTGCGGCGAACCGGATATCAGCCCTGCTTGACGCTCTCGCATCTGATTTGAAAATGGAAGCCGCAGCCATCCCGCTGGAATCGGGGAGCATGAGGAGCTGGAGTCGGGAAGTTCCGGCTGCGGCATTTCCCTTTCTTCTGAAAGACGGGATCCTTACCATTCCGGAAGGGCAGGGCTCTCCAGCTGAACATGAGGTGTTCCGATCCTCTTTCGGAGGATTCCTCCGGGGAGACGCCCGGATCCCTGTTTATGACCATTTAGCAGGAGTCTACAGAAAAGAAATGGGGGCATTCTCCTCCCGGGAGGTTTCGCCGACCCTTTTGGACACTGGAGAATACGGAGCAGATGTAGCTTCCGTTCTGCCGTCCCCTCCCGCGCTCCTGGAGGAGCCCAGCCCGGAGAAGGATGCTCCTGCTGCTCCAGCTCCCGCACCTTCATTCTGGCCGGGGCTGACCCAGACTCTCGGAAAAAAAGCCTCCCGTCCTGCAGTTCCGGACGGAATAGCCATGCAGCAGATGCAGAGTATAATGACATCCGACCCTGCTGTCCGTGAAGAGGTCTTTCAAAAGGCGGAGGAGGAGGGGTTCGCCCTCCTTCAGCGCAACGTTGCCCCCCAGGCCGGATCTGTTTCCGGTACGGACAGGGAGGAACGATCGAGGACCGTGGCAAAGGGGAAGACATTTGCCGAGCTTCGTATGGAATCATCGGGAGGCTTGCTGCCCCGACGCACGGACAGAGGGCTTGACCTGATCTACTGGCTGAACCGCGGGAACGGGGATGCGGCAGGTTTTTTCCTGGACACGGAAGCAATCAGGGACATGATAGCCGGCGCGGTGCCCGACCTCCTCACTGAAGTCAGGGTGCTCGCCGTACTCGATGACCGCGGCGAGCCGCTTGTCCGCCCCGAGATCCCCGCACTGCCAGACTGGAGGCGCCCTTTCGTCGCGAGAGAGATATCCCCGCTGCTGCCAGGCTGGGAAGCTGGTTCCTGGCTCGTCGACCCTGAATTTGTCTCTTCCAGGGCACGCTTTGCCGTGCTGGCCGTATGGATCCTCACGGCGGTCCTGTTCGTGGTGATCCTTGCCGGCGGGGTCTCCGTCATCCGGATGCTCTCCGCGGAGATCCGGACCGCGAGGCAGAAGGCTACCTTTGCGGCCAGCGTCTCCCATGAGCTCAAGACCCCTCTTACATCCATTCGGCTCTTTGCGGAGATGCTGCTTTCCGGACGTACCCGAAGCGAGGAGAAGAAAAATGAATACCTCCGCACCATGGTCTCCGAAGCGGAAAGACTTTCCCGGCTTGTGGACAACGTGCTCACCTTTTCCGGGAAGGGGAACGGAGGGCAGAAGCTCGCCATGGAACCCCTCGACCTTGCGGAACTCGCAGCCGGGACAGCAGACCAGCTTCAGCCTCACTTGGCGGGGAACGGTTTTTCCCTGTCCTTCATGGGGCAGAAACGTTTGCCCGTGACGGGTGATAGGGAGGCGCTGAGACAGGTGCTCATGAATCTCCTGTCCAACGGAGAAAAATATTCCGGGGACCGCAGGGAGATCACCGTGGAGTGCAGGGCTGAGAACGGTATGGCTGTTATCGATATTCTCGACAGGGGGATAGGGGTGGATCCCCGCCATTCGGAGAAAATATTCCAGGAGTTTTTCAGGGAGGATGACTCCCTTGCCGCACCGAAAGGAGGCGCAGGACTGGGGCTTTCCATTGCGAGAGACATTGCCCGCCGCCACGGAGGAGATGTGCTGTACGCGCCCCGGGATGGAGGGGGAAGCATCTTCTCGCTCCTCCTGCCCTTTGACGGAACCGGCGAAAATTTCAGGGGGTGAAGCCGTGAACGAACGAATTCTTGTGGCAGAGGACGATCCTTCTATCTTGACGGCTGTGGCAGACCTTCTCGAAAGTGAGGGGTACGGGGTTGAAACGGCGATGGACGGCACAACAGCCCTCGATCTGTTCCGGTCTTCTCCTCCCGACTTGGTGCTTCTCGATGTGATGATGCCAGGAATGAACGGATACGACGTCTGCCGGGCCATCCGGGGGCAGGATGCCCGCGTTCCAGTGGTGATGCTCACTGCCAAGGGGCAGGAAGTAGACAAGGTCGTCGGGCTTGAGCTCGGTGCCGACGACTATATCGTGAAGCCATTCGGCATGTCGGAGCTTCTTGCGCGGATCCGGGCAGCTCTCAGGAGAGGAGCCCTGGCCCACGAACCGCTCCCCGGGGCTGCAGTGAGTCTTTCGGCGGATTTCGGGGACGTGTCCGTTGATTTTGAGGCCATGAGCGGGCAGAAAGGAGGGACACAGTTCTTCCTGACGCCTAAGGAGGCGGCGCTTCTCCGTTTCCTTTTGGATCACGGAGGGAAGGTCGTATCCAGGGAAGTCCTTCTGGAGGAGATCTGGGGGATCGACTGCGAGGTGACCACCAGGACCGTAGACCAGCACGTGGTACGGCTTCGCCAGAAAATAGAGGATGACCCTTCCCGGCCTTTTTTTCTGCAGACAGCCCACGGTGCCGGGTACCGTTTTGTCTGCTCTCCTGCTGATTTATGACAGCCTTTTCAATGAACGGCACGGGATCGGCAAAAATTTTCTTGACACTTCCGAAACTGAAACGTACAATTTAACTTGTCTGATGAGCAGATATCTTCAAATTTTCTCCCGCAGCGGGAGGACGCAATGGACCCCATACGGAAGACGCGGTTATCGGAACAGGCGGTTGAGGCTATTGAAACCATGATCGCCCAGGGGAATTATGTACCGGGCGACAGGTTCCTTTCAGAAAATGAACTGGGGAAGGAACTGCAGGTAAGCCGTTCCTCCGTCAGGGAGGCGGTCCGCATCCTTGAAGTGCGGGGCAGGGTCTCAGTCCTTCACGGAAAGGGGATCTTTGTCGCAGAACCCCCTGAGGGGAACTCATTTGCGGAATGGATCAGGGATAACCGGGCTTCCATCTTCGATCATTTCGAGGTCCGCATGATCATCGAGCCGAAAGCGGCGTGGTATTCCGCTTCAAAGGCCGACCAGGATTCGCTGAAAGCCATGGAGAAGGCCTGCCAACTGTTTGAAGAGAATGCCGGAAAAGAAGATATGGCAGCCCTGGTCAAGGCTGACGGCGATTTTCATCGCCTCATTGCACGGTCGACAAACAACAGGACTCTTTATTTCCTTATGAAAACCATGACAAGATCCCTGTCGGAGGGATGGATCACCAGCCTCCACATCCCCGGCCGGATCAAAAAGACCATTCGTGAACATGGTGCCATCCTTGACGCCATAAGGGACAGGGACCCGGAGCGTGCCGAAGGGGAGATGATGCGTCACCTGTCGAACGCTCTCTCGGACATCAGGGACTCCATGACCCGCTGAACCGACTTTCAGGGGAGGGATGTACATGCTGCGCATCACCACGCTGATAGAAAATTCTCCCGGGGAGCACCACGGACTGAAAAGCGAGCACGGCATATCGTTTTTTATCGAGAAGGACGGGCACAAGGTCCTTTTCGATTCCGGGCAGTCCGGCGCTTTTCTCTCAAATGCCGCGAAGATGAACATAGACCTTTCTGATCTTGAGCACGTGGTGCTGAGTCACGGTCACTACGATCACTCGGGCGGATTCCGCTCACTTTGCGGGATCGCCCGGGACTTCACCCTCTGGACCGGCGAGGGGTTCTTTACCCCCAAGTATGCTTTCAGGAACGGTGCGTACGATTATCTCGGCAACGACTTTGACGAATCCTTCCTCTCCGGGGAGAGGATCAGTCACTCCACCCTGTCTGTCCCTCTCAGGGAAATTCTTCCCGGGGTGTTTCTTCTCACGAATTTTCCCCGGATCCATCCGGAAGAAAAAATCAATCCCAGGTTTTTCCTGCTGAGGGACGGGGAGTTCGTTCAGGATTCCTTCGACGACGAGGTGCTCCTTGCCGTGGAGACCGGTGAGGGGCTGGCCGTACTCCTGGGCTGCTCTCACCCGGGAATGCGAACCATGCTCGATGCCGTCAGGGAGAGGCTCAGAAGGCCTGTTTTCGCGGTACTCGGCGGTTCCCATCTCGTGGAGGTCCGGGGAAGCGGACTTGAAAAATCTTTTGAATACCTTCAGAATAGTGATATTCATTTCGTGGGAGTATCCCACTGTACTGGAAACGACGCAATGGAACGGCTGAGCCTTTCATGCCCCAATTTTTTCCGCAATGTGACAGGCAGTTCCCTGTTTTTCGGGCAGCCTTCCGCACAGTCCGGCGCAGCAGGGCCGGGGAAATGATCAGTCCCCGGCCTGGAGAGACACCAATATAAAGGAGGTTACAAGTATGTGGACTCTGAGAAAAGTGTTGTTTGCGCTCCTGGTTTCCGTTCTTGTCGTAGGGGCATTTATGCCCGCAGTGGTCGAGGGTGCCGACGCCCCGAAGAAGATCGTCTGGAAATCCTCCGGACACGGTCCCGCTTCCGATCCTTCCCAGATTTATCATGATTTGCTCTGCAAGGCTATTACAGAAGCTTCGGGCGGCCGCCTGGAGATCAAACCCTTTGTAGGCGGATCCATCGTTCCCGCCTACAAGGAGGTCGACGCTGTCCACGAGAACGTGCTGCAGCTCTGCTACACCTGCCCCATGTACAACCTTGACAAGTGGTCGGCGGCAGGCCTGATCAGCTCCCGCCCGGGCGCTCTCGCAGGCGAAGCTCTCCGCACGTGGTTCAACTACGGCGGCGGTGCGGACCTGATGAACAAGATGATGGAAGGCTATAATGTGATGACCTTCCCCGGCGCTCTCTCACCCCTTCCTGAAGAGGTTTTCTTCCATTCCAAGAAGAAGATCGAGACTGTTGAAGACCTGAAGACCATCAAGGCCCGCTGCATGGGCGATGCCGGAGAGATCCTCAAGAGGATGGGCATGGCCACGGTCATCATCCCCGGCGGCGAACTCTACGAGGCTATGAAGCGCGGCACCATCGATGCCTTCGAGTATTCTACCCTCGCTTCAAACTGGAACATGCACTTCAACGAGGTGGCGGACTACGTCTATCTTTCCCCTGTCCGCGCCCCGAGCGATCCCCAGGTGTTCTTCGTGAACAAGGATGCCTGGAACGCCCTGCCGAAAGACCTGCAGCTTCTCGTCCAGACCTTTGTTGACCGCTTCGCCCAGGCCCAGCACGAGTACCTCGTCTATGAGTCCATCGTTGCCCTGGAAAAGTTCAAGAAGGCCGGCAACCAGGTACTGAAGGTCCCCGCCGAGGTCAATGCGGCTCTTGCAGCTGAAGCCGACAAGTTTTACGCGGAGAAAGTTGCCAAGGAACCCCCGATCTTCGGAGAGATCTACAACTCGATGAAGGCCTTCGGCGAAGCCTACGAAACGATGAAATAGCCGCGTCCCCGCGGTATTTCACAAGGAGAAGGGGCATATGTCGTCCTTAAGGAAAATATTGAAATTCATCGATACCGTCAGCGAAGCATCCGGCTGGGTGGCGAAGTGGTTTGCCCTGGTCCTTGTGTTTGCGGGAACCTACGAGGCTGTCTCACGCCATTTTTTCAACGCTCCCACCGAATGGGCCTATGACGTTCTGTGCATGGCCGGAGGCACCCTGTACCTGCTGGGTGCCTCCTATGACTATCTTCACGAGGCCCACACGAGGGTGGACATGTTCTATAACATGCTCTCCCCAAGGCTGAAGGCATTCATGAACGTGATCTGCACCCTGTTCCTTTTCTTTCCCCTCATGCTGGTCATGTTCAAGCTTGCTTTTACGTGGGCCGTCCGTGCGGTGACGATCAAGGAAGTGTTCTTCAACAGCTTCTGGTATCCTCCGGCATGGCCCTACCGGACAGTGTTTGCAGTGGGTCTTTTCCTTCTGATCCTGCAGGCGGCTGCGAATTTTGTGCGGGATGTTTATTTCATGGTGAGGGGTGAAACTCTTGATTGAACTCAGTGCTGAAGCTGTCACTGCCATTATGCTGGGAGGAGTCTTCGTCCTTGTGATGACGGGATTTCCTATCGCTTTCGTCATCGGGAGCGTGGCTTTTTTCACCGGCCTCGCCGTTTTTGGCCCCACCACCACATACCATATCCTGTACAGCCGGTTCTATGACCTGTCGCTGAACTATCCATATCTTGCGGTTCCCCTGTTCACATTCATGGGCGTCATCCTGCAGCACTCAGGGGTAACGAAGGACCTCTACCAGAGCCTCTACGAGGCTATGGGAAGGCTGAGGGGCGGACTTGCGGTGGTGACAATACTGTTCGGCACGATCCTCGCCGCGTGCCTTGGTGTCATCGCGGCGTCCGTGACGATCCTGACCCTCATCGCCCTTGCCCCCATGATAACCAGGGGGTACGACAAGTCTCTGGCAGCAGGTTCCATCGTTGCTGCGGGTACTCTCGGCATCCTTATCCCGCCGAGCATCATGCTCGTAGTCTACGCACCCCAGGCAGGACTCTCGGTTGGTCAGATGTTCATGGGGGCCGTCTTTCCCGGCCTGCTGCTTTCCGCCTTTTACATGCTGTACGTGGTCATCCGCTGCCGCATGAACCCGGCTCTCGGCCCTGCCATACCCGAGGATCAGATCACACCCTTTGACGCGGCCAAGCTTTTCCGCCTTCTCAAATCACTGGTACCGCCGATCCTGTTGATCGCTGCAGTGCTGGGGACGATTTTCGCCGGGATTGCACCTCCCACCGAGGCGGCAGCTGTCGGATGCTTCGCGTCCATCCTCCTCGCAATGGGCTACAGGAAATTCAGCTGGGGGCTCATGAAGCGGGCTTCCCTGGAGACCATGAAGGTGAGTGCCTTCGTGGTGATGATCGCCGCCATGTGCTACGCCTACGTGGGCATCTTCATGAACGCTGGTGCGGGCGACGTGGTGGCGGAGTTCATCCTCTCGGTTCCCGGAGGAAAATGGATGTCCTTTTTCGTGATCATGGCCATCGTCTTTATGCTGGGCATGTTCATCGAATGGATAGGCATTGTGTTCATAGTGGTCCCCATATTCTCGCCCATACTTGCGAAACTGGGCTTCAATCCGCTTTGGGCGGGCATGATGATCTGCATCAACATGCAGATGGCCTTCCAGACGCCGCCCATGGCAATGTCCATCTTCGTCCTGAAGGGGACGGCACCTAAGGAGTTGGGCGTGACTATCGGGGATATTATACGGGGAGTCATCCCCTTTATCCTGATCATCATGGTGGTTCTGGTGCTCTGTGCTCTCTTCCCGGGCATCATTACCTGGCTTCCGGAAAAGATGATCGGCGCGGCGTGATCCAAAGTTTTTTAAAGCAGTACAAAAAGGCATCCCGGAAAATTCCGGGATGCCTTTTTTCAGGATTTCCGCGGATACTCAACGGTGCCGATGACCCCGGCGATGCGATCCAGAGGAGTGTCCGGGAAGGGGAAACGGCCGCTCTCGATCCATTGCTGCACCTCTTCCGCCGCGAGGGCGGCCTTCTCCCTGTCGAGGCCGTTGTCCCTGGCAATGTATGCTGTGGTGGAGGGGAAGGCAAAACCCGAGCCCGATTTTTCCACTATCTCCCCTATCCGGAAGAGAATATCCTCCTGAACGGCAAGAAACTCCGACCATTTTTTCGTACTGATATAGGCGAATACCAGGATGTCCAGGGATGACGCACCATATGACTCGAACCGTGCGAAGGGCACCGGGTCGGCGGATACCTTCGGATGGGCATGAAGTACGTCCCGGATGGATGCGAGGATCCACCGGAGTTGATCCGGGGTGGTCTCGTAGCGGAGGCCGATCGTCTTCTGCATCAGGGAACGGTTTCTCCGGGTGACGTTCACGATCTGCATCTGGGAGAACTCGGCATTGGGTATGGAGATCACCGTCTGGTCCATGGCCTCGATCTTCGTGGACCGGAGCCCGATATGCAGCACTGTTCCGGCTGTGGAGCCGAAACGGCAGAATTCTCCTACTTTCACCGACCGGTCCGCGAAGAGGGTGAGCCCCCCGATGATGTTCTCCACCGTAGGCTTGGCGGCCAGGGAGATGGCCAGTCCCACGACCCCGAGCCCGGTGAGGAGGTGGAAAACTGAGAGGCCGAGCTGGGAGAGCCCGTATAGAAGGATCCATGAAGCCGCCGTGATGCAGACGAGCCTGCTTACGGTGCGGACGAGACTTGCATCGATGCTTTCCGGTTCCACTCTGGGCGACAGGATGATCAGTTCGGCGATCACTTCCCCCACACGGATGGTGCACCACGCCCAGCCGAACCATCGTACCGCAGAGAAAAACTGGATGAGCAGAATGCACAGTGAACCGGAAATGTTGATGTAGTCGTCCACGAGCAGAATTGCCTGTGTTGAGGTGATGGACAGGGTCACTGGGGGAAGGATCCTGAGGATGTTCCCCGCGAAGAGGCTCATATTTCCGGATACTTTCCTGAAAAGCCGCCAGATGCCGATGTTCAGCGCAAGAAACGCCAGTATGGTGAACAGCAGTCCAATCCACTGCCAGAGTGTCTGGTCATACAATTCGGCCGTTGACCATACGGGAAGATACTCCGTCCACTTTGGAGGAAAAAACCTGCCCGGCGTGAGGATATAGTCGCGGTATGCCCCTTCAGTTGATCCCGGAAGATAGGGCAGGTGCTGTACCCTGTGAAAATCATTTTCGAGGCGGTCAAGGGAAGATGGAGTGAGGAGCCATTTCCCATCCTTCTCTCCTGAGTCGGTCCGGCGGAGCTGTAGTTCTGTGCGGGGAATGGTCCACCCGGTGACCTTCCTGTCGCCCCTATCGTCCCGGCCTTCCCCTCCGGGTATGCTCTCCAGGGGCGGAAGGCCGATGCGGTCAAGGATTTCTTTGAGGAGCAGCGCCCTTTCCCTGGCTAGCTCCTCCCTGAGGACGAGGGGAACTTCCGAGAGATCAAGGATTTGCATTGCCCGCTCGAAGTGATACCGGGCAATGTCTCCTTTTTCTCCGGCCTCGGGTGGATGAACGAAGAAACCTGGAGTACCCCTCGAGATCATCCTGGCCTGCTGCAGGTAGTGGTCTCCTGCGTTCATATGGGTGATGAACGATGTGAGGGCAGCACGGGGAGACGACATGTCGGCCGGCGTCAGGGGATCAGGCACCGATCCGGAAGCACTCCCGGACACGAGAAGGAGAAAAATCATGGCAGCGATAAAGAAAGGAACAGGACGGCGGATATCCATGGTGCATCATCTCCCTTTTTTTGTTCGTCAGGCATCTATTCAAGGCTGAAACAGCAGCGGTGGCGGCATTCCGTTGCAACGATCCTGTAAATTTTCGTCTCCCCGGAGCTGGAGTATACTCTTTTTGTATGAAAAAGTCCCCGGTGAAGGAGGATGCAGAAGATGAGTTTTTTCCCGTGGCGTAAGCTGTTTCTCCGGCTGTGGTCGGAATCGGGGCTTCCCGGCATGGCCGCCGCAGGGGTGATTTTTGTGGGGTGCGGAAAACAGGCAGCGTCTTCCTCACCATGATCCCTGGTATGGGGACCGTGGCTCTCCTAAGGGCGGTTGCCGGCAACTGACCTCATCCCGGGAAGCTGTGGAAAAATGACCATCCCGGTTGGCCGGTTGTGAAGTGTCATGTTCGGGAAACAACTAAAAAAGGAGATGGAGCAGGAATGCAGGATTATTCACACGGTCTGCGGATAGTGGAAAATATCCCGCTGGATACTGTTGTGCTGGAGCGGATGATAGCGGATCCGGATGATCTTCATCTCGTCTGGCCCCAGGCGGAATATCCTTTCAACCACCAACAGTGGCGGGCGGAGCTGGATCCCGCAAACGGCACGGTCTCATTTCTCGTGTATACGGAAGATAAATGTCCCGTCGGCCATGGAGCCCTCGCTCCTGTTTGCGGGGACAGGGATTCCGTTATGGTGCGGTTTCTGTATATCTCCCCCGAATTGCGCAGCAGGGGAGCGGGAAGGGAATTGCTTTCCCTGCTGGAAAAGCGCGCGAAAGAAACGATGGGAGTGAGCCGCCTTATCCTGAAAGTCAGAACGTACAATGAGCGGGCAATGAACTGCTACGGGAAGTTCGGTTTCCGCGAGTACTCCCGGGAAGGTACCCTTGTGATGATGGAAAAGGAAGTTCTTTGACCGGTGCCTTCGGGCGGGGACGCCCTGTCGGGTTTTCCCGCGACAGGGCGATTTTTTGTTTTTTCGGTATCCTGCCTTCCGTGTGAGGAGAGCAGATGAGCCGATCCGGAAAGGAGGCACCATGGAGGAAACTATCCGCCGTCCCGACGAGGGGCAGGAGTATTTCACTGAAGAACGGTGCTTTATCCTGGAATCGTGGAACGACCCCCGGGATCCCCATGTCTCCATCGCCCGGGCCAGGGTGGAACCGGGAGTGACGACCCGGTGGCACAGGCTTTCCGGCGTGACCGAGCGATACTATATTCTCGCCGGCCGGGGCCGGGTCGAGATCGGGGATCTTCCCCCCAGGGACGTTCTGCCGGGAGACGTTGCGGTCATTCCGCCCCTGGTGCGGCAGCGCATAGCCAATACCGGGACGGACGACCTGGTTTTCTTCTGCGTTTGTTCCCCCAGGTTCGTTCCCGAGGCGTATGAAGATATCGATGACTGAAAGAGGAAATCCTGCCGATAAACGGGGGTGGGGTCATTCCCTGATCTGCCGGGAATATTTTATCCACTGGTTTCCCGGAAGCTGCAAAGTCACCGGAAGTATCTGTTTTGCAGAAAATCCTCACCACAACGCCCCTGATTTGTGCTATGTTTTTCCCGTTGCGAAAATTACCGATACCAGGGTGGCCAATAATGAATATCTGGACTTTTCTCGGAATACTTTTTCTGGCCCTCGGCTTTATCGGTGTCCTGCTGCCCATCATGCCCACAGTCCCCTTCGTTCTGCTTGCGGCAGCCTGCTTCGCCAAATCATCGCCGAAAATGCACCGGTGGATGCGGCAGCACCGAAAGTATGGGCCGACAATTCGGAACTGGGAGAGAGAACGCTGCGTCTCCCGGAAAATGAAGATATGGTCGATTCTCATGATGACCGTCGGAGGCGGTATATCCACCTGGCTCTTTGTTCCCCGCGGCTGGATGTCCCGGGTTGTCTTAGGGGTGTTTCTTCTCGGGGATATTGTGGTCATGATGCTCAGGGAATGCCCGCCGGAAAAAAAGGGCGGGCCGGGGGAGGATGAAAAGCAATGTCCCTGAAGAACTGCACAATTTCTGTGTTCGGGCTCGGCCTCATCGGGGGTTCTCTTGCGTGGAAACTTCGGAGGGACGGACTTGTACAGGATGTCGCAGGATGGAGCCGGAACCCCGAAACGGTCCGGCGGGCCATGGAGGCCGGCATGATCGGCAGAGGGTGTGTCTCGGCGGAGGAGTGCGCCGCCCTGGGAGATGTCCTTGTCCTGGCTGTTCCCATCCGTTCCATGGAGGAAGTGAGCCTGAAGATCCGTTCCGCTGCCCGCCCCGATGTCCGGGCTGTTTTTGACCTTGCGAGCACGAAAACAGACGTGGGTCGGAAACTTGCCCCGATCTGGGGACGCTGCTACGCAGGGTTCCACCCCATGGCGGGAAAGGAGCGGGGCGGCCTGGAGAACGCGGATCCTGATCTTTTCAGTGAAGCAGTCTGCGCCGTCGTTCCCTTCGAAACCACCGATCCTTCCGTGACCGCCCTTGCGGAAGAGCTCGCGGAAGCCCTCGGGGGAAGGGCTCTTCCCACAGACGCAGCCGTCCATGACGCCGCTGCGGGATGCGTCAGCCATTTGCCGGTTCTCCTGGCCGCATCGCTTGCCCTTCTCGCAGGAAGGGAGCTGGAGAAGAATCCCCTTGTCCCCCTGCTTGCCGCCGGAGGGTTCCGGGATACCACCCGGGTAGCGGGAGGTCCGCCGTGGCTCGGTGCCGACATGACGGTAACAAATGGGGAACAGGTGAAGCGCCTTGCCCGGGAATATAAAGCCATACTCAACGGGCTCCTCGGGGCGACGCCCGGGGAACTTGAAGCCCTTCTTGAACAGGCCTCCGCCGTTCGGGAGAGAATGTTTGCAGGGAAGAAACGGTGGGCCGGGGAAAAGAGATGAAAGCGGGGCCGGAAGAAATGTTCCGGCCCCGCAGCTGTTTATTTTCCCTTCGGGCGTTCGTATGACGTGGGGCCCTCGGGCCAGGACGTGGTCCTCAGCCACTCCTTCGGATAGCCGAGGGGCTGCCCGATTTTGCCGCCTTCGGTCAGGAGGCCGTCGTTGTATTTCACTATAAGGTGTTCAGTAAGCTCTTTCCATTTCTCAAGCGCCCCGGCAGTGTTTTTTTCGGCGAATTCGGTGAGATAGGCCCGGGCGGAGGACGGGTCTGTGCTGTGCAGGTAGAGCGCTATACGCTCCACTGCATCGAGTGTGTTCAGGAATCCGGTTTCCAGCTGCTCCTGCAGGGATTCGATCTCCCTGTGCATGTAGCTGTACTTCAGGCCGGCGTAGTTGGCCAGGAAGTTGAAGGTCCACCAGGCGCTCTCACGGGAGAACTTCGTGGTGTCGCACACCTCCACGGAACGGGGCAGGCCGGTCACCCCGACGTGGAAGGGGAGGAAAAGGGTGTCAGCAGGCTTGTCGAGCCCCAGCCACATCCGCCCTCCTATGGGATCGGGCAGCCACCCCCGTGCCTGGTTCACGAAGACGTAGCCGCAGTAGGTGACTGAAAGAGGCCGTTCCCATGCGCCCCCCAGCTTCCGCTTCGGGTCGCCCACGTCTCCGGCACCGTCATAGGGACCGTAATATCGGTCCGGATATCCGAAGGGACCTGCGGCAGTCCCCTTCGTCAGATCGAACTCCGTTCCTTCGTAATGATCACGATGCAGCCGCATCAGGTCACGGACGCCCAATTTCCTGTCGGGTTTCACCGAGAACGGGTAGTCCTTCGTGAATCCGTCTTTCACCCAGGGGGAGAAATCCTTCGACGGTGCGGCAAGAGAGAACACGCGCCACACTCTCCGGAGTGAGTAATAGGGGTGATTGTATTCCCCAAGGCTCACTGTCTTCAGCCAGTCGAGCTTCCCGTCGGACGGCTTCCACCATCCGTGTTTTTCTGCAACGGAATGGAGATTTCCCGAGAACATCATATCGGGGTCGTCTGGGTCCAATTCCCGGATCCGGAACTGGTTGGCACCTACGAAAATCTCTCCGTCGGGGACCTTCTTTGCGGCCCACAGACCGCCTGTACCCTCCGGAGACGGCGCCATCTCGAAAACCCACGCTTCTTCCGAATCGGCCACCGGGAGGGTTTCCCCAGTGCCGTAGAGCCCGTATCGTTCAATGAGCTCTCCCATGAGTCGGATGGCTTCCCTTGCCGTCCGGCACCGCTCGAGTGCGATACGCGACAGTTCCGCCGAGTACATGATCCGTTTCCCCGGTTCCGGTTCGGGGGTGACCTTTGAACCATTGGTGCACTCTCCGAACATGAGCTGGTGTTCGTTCATGATGCCGTAGCTTCCGTCGAAATACGCGTAGGTCTCCCTCACCTGGGGGATCGTCCCCAGGGGGATCGATTTGGGCCCGGCAGTGTCGTAGCCCGGCCCTCTCTCCGAAGTGACGACCCTGGGATAGGAGAACGAATTGAACTGCGGGAATTCTCCCATTGCGGCGGCAGTACAGAAGACTTCCCTCACGGATCCGGGGGCGTGCTTCCTCGCCGGAACGTAGATGATCCTCTGGTCCATGAGGTCGTTGTCATCGGAATGGGAGACCATGACAGACCCGTCAGCGGAGGCTCCCCTGGTCACGATGATGGTGGTGCATCCGTCGACAGACCGGGGAAAGAGGAAAAGAGACAGAAGCAGCAGCGCAGAAGAAACACCTTTTCTGAACATAAGAAGCCCTCCCTTGAAGAAATAAAAACCACTCCCGATTATAAGCCGGAGGAGTTGTAATGCAAGACTTTTTTGAAAAGAAGGAGTGTTTGTTTTTTACTCGGTCCCCGTCGGGATGTTCTCGAACGCTTACAGGAAAAACACTTTTTCGAGAGGAATTCCGCTATACTCATAACCGGGCGTGCAGAAAAAAACTGCCTGTCCAGGTAATGATATCCCGTTTTTCATTCACTCCGCTGAAGGGAGACAGATATATGGAAAAACAGGAAAGAAGTTCACGGGGAACCCTTTTCGTCCTGCTGGGGGCAGTCCTCTGGGGAACCACGGGTACTTCACAGGCCCTGGCTCCAGCCGGCGCCGGCCCTGCATCCATAGGTGCCGTACGGATTTTTATCGGAGGTTCCGCCCTGCTGTTCATCGCTATTATGCGGAAGTCCTTCTGGGGAGGCGGAAGATGGGCGTTCCTTCCCACTGCCATAGCGGTCCTCGCCATTGCATCATACCAGCCCTTCTTTTTCACCGGCGTTTCAAAGACGGGCGTTGCGGTGGGGACTCTCGTGACTATCGGAAGTTCTCCCGTCATTTCCGGTGTCCTGGGGTACCTCTTTCTCGGTGAGAAGCCGGAGAGAAAATGGTACCTGTCAAGCGCCATGGCTATTGCCGGGTGCACACTCCTGACCCTCTCCGGGGGCTCGGTGGATACAGTGGATCCTGTTGGGGTGCTTTTTTCTCTGGGCGCCGGCTTTTCGTACTCCATGTTCGTGCTGAGCAGTAAGTATCTTCTCCTGGAGCACAGTGCGGATGCAGTAAACGGCGTTGTTTTTTTCGCCGCAGGGATCATCCTGCTGCCGGTGCTCATGTCGTCGCCCCCCCTTTGGCTCGCCTCTCCCCGGGGGCTTCTCGTAGCTGCCCATCTAGGCCTCATCGCTACCGCCCTCTCCTACTTCCTGTTCCTCAAGGGACTCTCGTCCGTCCCGGCCTCCACCAGCGTCACCATCTCCCTGGCTGAGCCCCTCACTGCGGCGCTGCTGGGTGTTTTTTTCCTCGGAGAGCGGCTCAATTTTACCGGGGGTGCGGGAATCGTCCTTCTTTTTGCGGGGGTGGCCCTGTTGGCAGTCGGCGGCGCGGGCTCGCAAAGCTGCAGCAATTCCGGATAAATGAAGGGGGCTTGTTACCGATTCTCCAAGGTTGCCTCCCGGGCGCTCTTCCTAGTACAATAAAAAGAAAAAGGCAGTATTTTTTTCCACCTGTTCTGCTGCCGTTTTTCCGGGCGTTTCCCTTGGATAAACGGCTATTAAAAAGAGTAAAGGAGTGTAGCCCATGAAATTTCTCAAGCCGCACCTTGACCGGTGCGTAGTCTGCGGCTCATGCATGAGCGCCTGTTCGAAGACGTGGGCGAAGAAGGACGACCCCGGTCTCTCCAGGATCCGTG
>Ga0334883_1001579_pt1 | contig 32777 bp, 29 predicted proteins | sample GraSluR1_MG_6_FD_207230 | JGI IMG/M metagenome (GOLD analysis project Ga0334883, IMG submission 207230) | Sludge microbial communities from methane-producing bioreactor in Wageningen University, Netherlands - Granular Sludge_09_05-R1 | ecosystem: Engineered > Bioreactor > Anaerobic >...
TTTTGACGATCTACAATCTGACAACAAAGAGATTATCTATATGTTAATCAGCTCTGTAAAAACAGCCAAATCTAATCTTTAAACAAACTCTTCACTTTTCACCCTTCACTTTTCACCCTTCACTTTTCACTCTTCACTCTTCACTTTTCACTTTTCACTTTTCACTCTTCACTTTTCACTTTTCACTCTTCACTCTTCACTCTTCACTCTTCACTTTTCACCGACCTCCACACAGTCAGCTACCAAAACATCCTCGAAAGCAAAGGCTACGGATTGGCGGATGCCCGGCCAAGTGTGTACATCGTACATTCAATCAGGAATAAAAAACCGATTGGTAAAACTGGTGATTATCATCCGTTTGTAAAGTGAAAAGTGAATAACTACTGGTGAACAGTAAAACTCTCTAAATCATTTTATTAGAGGCAACTGTTCACTTTCATTGATCACTTTTCACGGTTAACCGTTTACTGTCACCCTTTGAATACTAAAATATTGAAATCTCAAAATAATGTTCACCAAACCAATTACAAACATCGCCTGCATCGGAGCCGGTTACGTCGGAGGTCCCACCATGGCCGTCATCGCACAAAAATGTCCCAAAATTAAGGTAACAGTGGTGGACATCAATCCAAAACGCATTGCCGACTGGAACGATGAAGACCTGGATAAGCTCCCCATCTATGAGCCGGGCTTAAAAGAAGTAGTTGCCGAAGCCCGTGGAAGAAATCTTTTCTTCTCCACAGATGTGGATGCCGCCATTAAGGAGGCCCAGATGATTTTCATCTCCGTGAACACACCCACAAAAACCTACGGTAAAGGCAAAGGCATGGCCGCCGACCTCAAATATGTGGAACTCTGTGCACGACAGATCGCTGCTGTAGCTACCGATGATAAAATCGTGGTGGAAAAATCTACCCTACCTGTAAGAACAGCACAAGCCATCCGCTCCATCCTTGACAATGTAGGCAATGGCGTGAAATACCAAATCCTGTCCAATCCGGAGTTTTTAGCCGAAGGCACAGCCATTGATGACCTGCACAATGCCGACCGCGTCCTTATTGGTGGCGACCACCACACATCCGAAGGACAAGCGGCCATGGATGCACTTGCAAACATTTATGCCCATTGGCTGCCCAAAGAAAGAATTCTGCAAACCAATGTCTGGTCATCTGAACTTTCCAAGCTTACTGCCAACGCCTTCCTGGCTCAAAGGGTTTCTTCGATAAATGCACTATCAGCCTTATGCGAAAAAACAGGTGCTGATGTTGAGGAGGTAGCCCGTGCCATTGGCTCCGACAGCCGCATAGGACCCAAATTCCTCAAAGCTTCTGTAGGTTTCGGCGGCTCCTGTTTTCAAAAAGACATCCTTAACCTGGTGTACATCTGCCGTTCTTTGGGATTGCAGGAAGTGGCCGACTACTGGGAACAGGTCATCATCATGAACGACTACCAGAAACGCCGCTTTGCCGAAAATATCATCAGTACCTTATACAATACGGTTTCTGGAAAGAAAATTGCATTTTTAGGTTGGGCCTTTAAAAAAGACACCAACGATACCAGAGAAACAGCAGCCATGTATGTGGCCAGTATCCTGATGGAAGACAATGCAGAAATTCACATATATGATCCAAAAGTCACCAAACAACAAATGATCAGTGACTTGGAATACCTGACCGCATCACAGCATCACAGCATCACAACTTCACAAATAAAAGAACAATTACACGTACACAGCGACCCCTACTTAGCTACAGAGAACGCTCACTCCATTGCCTTACTCACCGAATGGGATGAATTTAAAACCTACGATTGGCAGCTGATATATGATGAGATGATGAAACCTGCATTTGTATTTGATGGCAGAAACATCCTGAATGCAAAAGAACTAAAAGCTATCGGCTTCAAACTGTATCAAATTGGAAAATAACGCAATGCAAAGAGTTTTGGTTACCGGTACAGCTGGTTTTATAGGTTTTCATACGGCGATTCGTTTGCTGAATGAAGGTTACGAAGTTGTAGGTTTGGACAATATCAACGACTACTACGATGTGAACCTGAAGTATGGCCGACTCAAAGAATCCGGCATAAAGAAAGAAAATGTTGAATGGGGCACAAAAGTTAGTAGTGATAAATACGAGCACTACAGCTTTTACCGCCTCAACCTGGAGGATACAGAAGCCATCAACAAGCTGTTTGCTGAATACAAATTTGATTATGTCATTCATCTGGCAGCACAGGCTGGCGTGCGTTATTCATTGGTAAACCCACATGCTTATGTTGATAGCAACATAAAAGGTTTTCTTAATATCCTAGAGGCTTGCAGGGCAAATCCAGTCAAACACCTTGTCTACGCAAGCACAAGCTCTGTATACGGCGCAAATTCCAAAATGCCTTTTTCAGAACATGATAATGTGGATCATCCGGTAAGTTTATATGCTGCAACAAAAAAGGCGACCGAATTAATGGCCCACACCTACAGTCATTTATTTCATATACCATCAACAGGATTGCGCTTTTTTACTGTCTATGGTCCCTGGGGCAGACCAGATATGGCAATCTTTCTTTTTACAAAAGCTATTCTTGAAGGTAAACCTATACAAGTTTTCAACAATGGCGATATGCAGCGTGACTTTACATACATAGATGACATTGTTGAAGGAGTGTACCGCTGTATGTTAAAACCAGCAGAAGCTGAAGAGGATTTTGACAATCACACACCCGACCCGGCTTCTTCATATGCCCCATACAAAATCTACAATATTGGAAACTCTAAACCTGTTCAACTGCTTGAATTTATAGAAGCCTTAGAAGATGCTCTTGGTAAAAAAGCAAACAAAGAAATGAAGCCTATGCAGGCGGGAGATGTGCCGGGAACATGGGCAGACACATCAAATCTTACAAGGCAATATAATTATAACACAAGTGTTGAAGTAAATGTCGGTATTCAAACTTTTATAAGTTGGTACTCATCGTTTTATGATGTCATTATCTAATAAAAGCAATTTCTGATTTTTGTTTACTAAAACCTATTTTTTAATGCCACAAACCAAAGCAAGTATATTAGTAAAAAACACCAAGTGGATTTATATTTCCAAATTATTTAGCCAACTGTTTGGTTTACTTGCAACCATTTTAGTTATCAGACAATTAGAAGTTTCTGTTTTTGGTGCTTATAATTTACTTTTATCTTCATTCGTTGTCTTTGAGATACTTGCCTTATCTGCTGTTAGTAATGTGTTTAATAGGTATATACCAGAACTTATTGCCAATAAAGAGCATCATAAACTAAACCGCTTTATAAAAGGTGGAATTGTTTATTCTTTTTTACTTTTTTCAGCATTAGTATTAACGCTTTATTTCCTGAGGGATAGTTTTTCTTCATTTTTTAACATTGAGGATTTCGACAAGTACCTAATAGCTTTTTTCATTTTTATCTATGCCAACTTCTTGCAGATTATTTCCGGGGTTGTGCTGAAGGCTTTACTGCTGCACAAAAAAACAGCCATAGTGACCATTTTTAGCAATGCTATCCGTTTAATCTTCTACATTTATTTTGCTCAGAGACTTGATGTTAACCTATTGTTATATATTGAATCCTTCATTGGTTTATTTTTTCTTATCACATCGGTTTTTATTTATTTGGCTATTAAAAATAAATTTGTACAACAAAAGCCTGACAACAATATTACCCCTGTAACTTTCAAGAGAGTTAAACGATATGGTTTACTTTCTATGGTTAATGAACTAGGAGTTGGGATTGTTGGTAAAACTTCCGATTATTTCATTGTAGCAGCAATGTCAAGTCCGTTACAGGTTGGCTTATTTGCTTTTGCACACAGGATTTACGGAATAGTTTTCAAAATCCTTCCGTTTAATGATATTCAAACTGTTATTAGGCCATTATTTTTTCAAAAATACTCAAAGGAATATGACATTAAAGAGTTTCAAAAAATGTATTCCTTTATGATTAAATTACTTTTACCCATATACATATTTCCCGCTATCTATTTTTTTTTCTTTGGAAGAAGCATTATTTCTATCGTTTTTGATCCCAAATATATAGATGCATATTGGATTACTATCATTGTCCTTTTGAGTAATGTCTTTTTGGCTTTCTTTTTTCCATTAGCACTTACAGTACAGTTAAAAGAAAGGATGGATATCCTATTTTATAGTAAGATAGTTGCTGTTTTCAGTATTATTGCTGGAATATTAGGGATGAAATATTTTGGGGTGTTAGGTGTAGCTATTGCATCGCTTATTGGTAACTTACTAAAGAACTTATTTATAGTGTTTTTCATGCGGGATTACCCAGAAATTAGATTTAATTATAAGGATTTTCTTAATTTTTTATTTATTGGTTTCCTTCTTATGCCATTTGCACTATTACAACCCATTGTGATTAGTGGTTATTTAATTATAATTTTGACACTATTTTTTATTATTTATATAGCTTTTTTGACCATTATTTTTAGCCCATTTAATGATTATGATAAACAAATATTACAAAAAATAGTGTCTTCAAATTCTCTACTAATGAAAATTTATATATTTGTTGTAAAACTTTCAACCCTACTCCCATCTCTTGCTAACAACAAAAGAAAGAGATTATAATATAACTCCATAAAAACCACTTCGATATGGATCTTAATTATTTAGTTAATAAACTCGCCAACCTTAGAATCAAACACTTTGTACAAATCTTCTATTGGGGTTTCGATTTATTTCTTTTTCTTATACTTGCGCCAATTTATATTTTCATATTCATTACTGCATTTATAAATGGTATCGCAATAAAAAGGGGGAAACAAATAGTTATTGCCGGACTTGAACATGTTATAGATAAAACTGTTAAAAGAGGAAAGTATTTTGAAGAAAAAGGTTTTAAAGTCATATATTATTCGTTTGAACTAACAGGAAAAAGGTCACCTGTAGTTGAAGACAATAAGATACAAAAGGCTAATGTTTTTCTTTCGCTAGATATCTTACATTTCTGGATCTTGTGTTTAAAACAAAAACCTGTTTACATTGAATTATATTTTGAGAAACTTGGGCTAAGACAATATTTTTACTCTTTAATGCATGTTGCTAATACTACAATAGTGTCTATTCATAGAGGTATTGCAAGAGATTACTTCAAAACAAGTGTAATTAGAAATATCATCCGTGACTTTGCTTACAATAACAGCGATCTTATTTTATACAGAGATATAAAAATGAAGGAGATTTTTAGTCACAAATCTAAATTTAAAAACAAAATATTTTATGACCACAATAGAGTAAAAGTGAACCCACTAAATCAAAGCGTAAATAAATCAGGTTATAATATTCTTTTTCTCAATGGAATACGTGACCATAGAAGAATAGATTTAGTAATCGAATCTGCTTCAATAATAAAAAATCACTTTCCTGATGTAAGGTATACTATAGTTGGCTGTAGAAATGAAGAGGAGTTTTCCATAGTAAATGAACTGATCAAGAAGAATAAGGTTAAAGAAATTGTAAATGTTGAATACTGGACTAATACTCCTAGACTTTACTATGAGAACGCTAGTATTTTTATTTTCCCATCAGATTATGTGTTCTGTAATTACAGTTTACTAGAAAGTATGGAACGCGGAGTTCCTGCAATTGTAGCAGACGTTGAAGATGCTGAGAAAATTATTAAACATGGAGTTAATGGATACCTTTCCCGACAAACAGCTGTTGATTTAGCCAAGTACATTGTAATGCTTCTATCAAATGAGGATCATAGGTTAAAAATGGGGTTAGCAGCACGGCAAACAATTATCGAAAAATTTGATGATAAGGAAAGAATGACACCTATTTACAATCTACTCCTAAACAGATACAAATATATTAATTGAAAACAACACAAAAATTGTGGATAAAATCAACACTTATCTTTGGTTTGCTTACCTCCCACCAAAAGTATTACCTGGCTGGTTGGATAGCTGCGTGACAAGAGAAAACAAAGGACTAACATACACACCGGAAGAAGTTACGATAAGGTTTAATATCCTATTCGACAAGTTAGTTTCAGAAAATCTAGGGGAAAGGCATATCATACCACTAAGTGGTGGCTGGGATAGCAGGGCTATTTTAGGTGCTTTACTTGAAAGGCTTAGCACAAATGAAATTGAAACTGTAACATTTGGCGTACCCGGCCAGCTTGATTATGATATAGGATTGAAAGTTTCTAGATGGGCAGGTGTTAAAAGTCATCCAATTGATTTACGCACCTTGAATTTTACATGGAATTCAATTATTGAGTCGGTTAAAAAATCTCCTTGGACCTATGTGCCAGATGTATTCTTTAATCAATACTCATTAAATTATTTAGCGGAAGCACAAAATATTATCTGGAGTGGCTTTTTAGGTGATCTAATTAATGGAGGGCATGCTCGTTCAAAAAGAAATCACACCGATCAAATTAAGAATTTCATTGATAAAGAAAGAAGATTAAAATTATTTTCTCTAGTAAAAGAAGATTTCGATCCATATTCACTGTTAAAAATGCCAAGTACTAACTGTAATATTAGCATTGAAGATGCTTTAATGCTTGGATATCATTGTACTAATTGCACTACACCTATAAACCTACCAACGGGAAAATGGGATGATTGGTCATCAAAGATAGTAAGTAGGGATAAGAAACTAAATTTTGTAACCCCCTTCATTGATATGAACTGGGCAGGCTATTGGTTGCAAGCACCAGATAGTGCAAGACTTCAACAAAAACTGTTTTTTAATTTCTTTTCAAAAAAGTTTGATGAGCTATATAAATTACCTTCAAAAAGTAATTTGGGTCAATCTTCTAATAAAGTATTGTATCTTATTAAAAGGCTTAATCATGGACTATCTAAGCGTATTAAGCATAGATTACCCATTTTTCATTTTCTTGCAAATAGTACCAAAAATTACGTTGATTATGATGAAATGTTCCGCAGTCGAAAAGATTATCAGGAAACCTTGATAACAGCCTTTGATTACTTAAAAAAAAATCAAATAGTGCCATGGCTAAATCTTGACAAACTGTGGAACGAGCATATGAAAAGACGAAAAAATCATGGCGAAGCGTTCCAGATTTTATTGGGACTAGCAGCCAATTTAAATGTTGAAGATCAATACTCGAAGTGAATACCAGTGTTGTGAAGAAAATGTAGTGATTCCCAAATAACCACTTTGTATAATAGTATATTTAATGATATATTTAATTCTTTTAGTAATTACTTTAAGCTTCTCCATTGGGTTTTTCGAAATTCTTGGGATCACATCATCAGTAACAGAATTGGTTGTTTATCTATTTGTTCTCTTTCTATTTGTTCGCTCAACATTAAATAATTTAGCGAAAGAACACATATTTAAAGCTAGATTAATAATTATCTTTACAATCCTAGTATTTATTGGTGCAACCATAAATAAGGCAAGTTTATTACTGCAACTTCGATTATATATTGACTTGGTTATAGGACCAATGTTCTTATATGTGGTAATTACAATTAAAAATCCTATCAAATTATTCAATAAATATAAAAATATTATAGTTCTACTATTAATAGTTCAATTAATTGCTGTAACCTATAAATTTATTTTCGTTGGAATTCAAGAAGATTATTTAATTGGAACCATGTCAAATGCAGAGGGTAGTTTATCGGTAATGTTTCCATTATTTGTGTTAGCAATTATTATACCAATCATGTTATACAAATTCAAATTTAAATATTTGTTTGTTATCGCTTCAACTATATATTTTAGCGTAGTTGGGGATAAACGTGCAATGGTTTTGTTTTTTCCGCTTATCTTTTTAGTTGGTTACTATTTTTACAGCCGCTTTTTTCTTGGTAAGTTTTTAAACTTAAAAAAAGTCTTTATTGCAGTTTCATTAGGATTAGTGGTAATATATATTGGAGTAAGAACACTACCAACTTTAAATCCTCAAAATAAAGTATGGGGAGAGTTTAACTTTAATTATGCTGGAACCTATATTATTGATTATAATGCATATGGCGATACTCACAGAAGTGGCAGGGATTATTCCAGACTTAATGCGCCAATGTATTTTATTGAGGAACTTGCTAACATAGATATTAAATCTTTAACATTCGGTATGGGCCCAGTTCTATTTAATTCAAAAACATTACACACTGTAAGTGGCGGAGCTGATCAGCTTGGTTATGGGTATCAAGGAAGAGCATCTTTCAATTATCTTCTAATTCAATTAGGTTTTCTTGCTGTAGCAATATACCTTCTTTACTATTTTTCATTATTCAGAAGGGTTCTTTTCAAAGTCAAATTTCAGGCAGATAGTCAGAAGAAAAAATTATTGATTTCCATTTTAATAATGTTTTTCATTTGGATTTTAGATTTTCTATTTTATTCTACAGTTTGTATTAACGAATTGTCTATTGTATTAAGCCTTCACCTCTTAATTGGTTTAGTATTAAGAAAAGATTATAATTCAAACACGAATTTCAACTTATGAAAATCTTATATGTTCACCATAAAAATATTTTAGAATTAACTGCCAACAATATTCAAGTATTGAATATGTGTAATGCTTTTAGCAGGTTAGGCCATGAGGTACACTTACTTATTCCAAAATATATAGAATTAGAAGCAACTGTTGAAGGTATTAGTAATATCGTAAGGTTGGATGAGAAAATAAAAATATCTCTTTATCGCCAGTACAAAGTTAAAGGCATTTTCCTTTCTACTTTACTCTCCTTAAAAATTCTTAGCCTTAACAATGAAAACCATAAATTATTTAAATCTTTTGAACTAATTTTTACACGGCATATTACATCTTACTTGGTTTTTAGAAAGCTCGCAGCACAAATAATATTTGAAATACACAATAATTATTTCTTCAAGACCAAACTAATTAATGATTTCTTCATTAAGGAATTAAACAAGAAAAAGTATAATAATAAAACGGTTATTATATGTATAAGCCATAGATTAAAGGAATTTTGGACAGAGAAATTGTCGATAAAAAAAATTATTGTTAGCCATGATGGATTTGATGAGGAGTCATTTAGAACTAAGATTGGAAAGAATGAAGCACGGAAATTACTTAGCTTACCTCTTGACAAGAATATTGCTACTTATGTTGGCAGTATGCGGCCGGATAGGGAAATAGAGAATATAATTCAAATTGCTAAATCTTGTCCGGAATTTCTATTTCTTCTAATTGGTGGTCCAGATAAATATGTTGATATCCATCGTAGTAGTGTGCAGTCCTTAGAAATTGAGAATATAAAGTTTATTGGCATTATACCTAATAGTGAGGTGCCTAAATATCTATATAGTTCTGATGTATTATTAGCATTATGGTCAGATAAAGTGCCAACAATAAATTTCTGTTCACCCCTAAAGATTTTTGAGTATATGGCCTCTGGAACGATAACGATAGCACATTCATATCCTACCATTAAGGAGGTATACAAAAATGGTCATAATAGTATACTGGTAGCCCCAAATGATAATCAAGAAGTGATTGATGCTTTGAAGCAATACATTACGATGGATAGTACTAAAAAATCGAACATTCGCAAAAATGCTATAAATGAAGCTTTTAGTTATTATACTTGGAGTAATAGGGTAAAAACAATTTTAAACTCACTAAATTAGAAACATGAAAAATGTCATTGGTTTAATAAAATATTTATTTCAAAACCCCGAATCGTATGCTAGAGATATTGGTGTTCACATTGGAAATGGATGCTATATCTCAACGAAGAATTTTAGCAGTGAGCCATATTTGATTCATATTGGGGACAATGTTCGTGTTGCAAAAGGAGTTTCTTTTTTTACACATGGAGGTATATGGCCATTTAGAAAATCGAATGAGAACCTGGACTATTTTGGAAAAATAGTTATTGGCAATAACTGTTATCTCGGAGAAGACAGTAAAATAATGCCTGGAGTCACAATAGAAGATAACTGTATTATTGGTGCTGGCACTGTAGTGACAAAAAGCATTCCAAGTGGAAGTATTGTTGCTGGTAATCCAGTTAGGTATATTGGAGAGACGACAGATTTTCTTCAAAAAGTTAGAAAATATAATTGTAGAACAAAATTTTTAGGTGAGAAAGATAAAATGAAGTTGCTTTTAAGACTATCTGAGAAGGATTTTGTTAAAAAGGATTTCTTAATCAAAAATACTCGTAATAATAATTAAACTTTTCAAATCTCATTATTGAATTGCAAATGTCAAATAATTCCATTGTCATTTTCATTCCAACACTTATGTCTGGTGGAGCTGAAAAGCAAGCCGTTTTATTAACAAAGCTACTCAAAGATGACTATAAAGTCTTACTAGTCATTTGGAATGGTAATCTTTATGAGCAAAAATTTCTAGATTACATCAAATCAAATGCTATAAACACCTATTTTCTTAAAGGTAATCTATTTTTTCGTAGCTTAATCCTTTATAGGATTCTAAAAATACAAAAGGTCAGGTATTTATTTAACTATTTAGCAAGTAATAACTTTTATGGTTCAATATTTGGTAAACTAGCAGGGGTTAAACATATTATTGGGGGTATAAGAAATTCTGAAATCCCAAGAGTAAAGTTTTTCCTTCAACGGTTTTTACATAACTACTTTCTGGATTATACGATCTTCAACAACTATTTGGGGATGGAAAGCTTAACTTCACAAGGATTTGCGAGAAGAAAGTCAGTTGTAATTCCAAATTGTTTTGAATTATTCGTTGAGCCAATTGTCAGAAAAGAAAATGAAATAGTTAAAATAGTATCACTTGCAAGATTTGTTCCTCAGAAGGATTATTTAACAGCACTGAAAGCTATAAATCATTTAAAAGACGTCATCTACGATGGAAAAGATATAAAGTTCAAATATATAATTATTGGATATGGAGTGCTTGAAATGGAAATCAGAGGATATATTAAAGCATTTCAATTAGAGAATAAAGTTGAAATAATAATTAATCCGGCAAATGTCATGGATTACTTAGAATCTTCAGACATATTCTTAACAACCTCACTTTTTGAAGGCACATCGAATTCAGTAATGGAGGCAATGAGTTATTCGTTACCGGTTGTCACAACTGATGCTGGAGACAACAAACTTTTAATAGAGCATGATAAAAATGGTTTTGTAACTCCTCTTAAAGACTACAAAGCAATTGCCGTTTATTTATCAAAATTAATACATGATTATGATTTAAGAATTAAGTTTGGGGAGTTGAGCTATCTAAAGTTGAAAAATGAGTATTCCACTGAAATTTTTAAAAATCGTTATATCGAATTCATGAAAAAAATAGAAAAAAATAGAAAAAAATAGTTTATGAAAAAAATATTAGTAACAGGTGCCGGCGGATTCATAGGTTCTCATTTAGTTGAGCTATTGGTTTCAAAAGGCTTTGAAATTAAAGCGTTTGTACATTACAATTCAACGAATCATTGGGGATGGCTTGAAGATTCACATGTCAAAAATGAAATCGAGGTTATAACCGGAGATATTCGAGATTATGATTCTGTTTTAGATTCAATGAAACAATGTGATACAGTATTTCACCTGGCTGCATTGATAGGTATTCCTTATTCTTATGTTTCACCTCAGGCATATATTAAAACCAATATTGAAGGCACTTACAATGTATTGCAATCTGCCAAAACGCTAAATGTTGGAAACCTTATGATAACTTCCACTAGTGAAACATACGGTACTGCACAATATGTTCCTATAAGTGAAAATCACCCAATGGTTGGCCAATCACCATATTCAGCTACTAAAATAAGTGCAGACCAGCTTGCATTAAGCTATCATCGCTCTTTTGATATACCAGTAAAAATTGTTCGCCCTTTTAATACGTATGGGCCAAGACAGTCTGCAAGAGCAATTATTCCAACGGTAATAACCCAGATTCTGTCTGGACAAAAAGAAATATGCCTTGGAAACACAACTCCAACAAGAGATTTAACTTTTGTAAAAGACACAGCGAAAGGATTCTTGGCTATTGCTAATTCAGAAAAAGTTGTAGGGGAAATTACTAACATTGGGATGTCAGAGGAAATTTCCGTCAAAGATCTTGTACATTTGATTGGAGAATTAATAGGTTCTGAAATTAAGATTAAATCGGATGAAAAGAGAATCAGGCCTAATAATAGTGAAGTAGAAAGGTTGTATTGTGATAATACAAAAATTAAAGCACTGACAGACTGGTCACCAGATTTTACACTTAGAACAGGCCTGATTGAAACGATCAGTTGGGTAAGTAAAAACACACATCTTTTCAAATCTAACCTATACAATGTATAAAAGAGCAATAATTTTAGCCGGAGGAAAAGGTACTCGTCTGAAACCTTTCACCATATCAATGCCAAAACCATTGGTTCCGGTAGGTGAATTACCTATACTGGAAATAATAATCAAACAGCTAGTATACAGCGGTTTTACTCACATCACTATAACAGTAAATCATATGGCTGATCTGATTATAGCTTATTTTGGTGATGGTTCAAAATGGAATGTCAAAATTGACTATTCTTTAGAGCACAAACCCCTCAGTACAATGGGTCCTTTGAAACTAATAAAAGATTTACCAGAGAATTTTCTGGTAATGAATGGCGATGTATTGACTGATATAGATTTTAACCAATTCTTTACAAGCCACTGTGAACAGCAGAATAGTTTTACTATTTCTTCATACATTAGAGAAGAAAAAAGCGAATATGGCGTCTTGGAAGTTGATGAAGGTATGAATCTGATTGGGTTCAAGGAAAAACCAAGTGTAAAGTATGATGTGAGTATGGGTATATACGCTTTAAATAAGATTGTTCTAGATTATATACCAGAAAATATCGCATTTGGATTTGACAACCTGATGCTTCGTTTATTAAACTCCAATATTAAAGTAAGCATCAAGAAATTTGAAGGCTATTGGTTAGATATTGGAAGGCCTGGTGATTATGAAGTGGCATCGGATATATTCGAAAACAATAGTAAAACTTTTTTAAAGCAATAAACATGGTTGTAGCAATTACAGGAAGTAGTGGTTTTGTAGGAAGAAAGCTTATAAAAGCTCTTAAGGCTGAACGTTTTGATATCGTTGAAATAGATACTTCTTGTGGTATAGACATTTTAAACACTTTTGATTTGCCTAAGGTAAAACCTTTTGACGTATTGGTTCATCTTGCGGCTAAAAGTTACGTTCCAGACTCCTATCTTTATCCCTACGACTTTTATAATACAAATGTATTGGGGACATTAAATATGTTGGAATTAGCCAGGAAAAATGCAGCAAAATTCATTTTTATTAGTTCATATGTATATGGCTCGCCAAATTATTTGCCAATTGATGAGATCCACCCCTTGAATCCGTTTAATCCATATGCTGATTCAAAAATAAAGGGAGAAGAGCTTTGTAAAAGTTATCATAGCTTTTTTGGTTTGAATACTATAGTTGTTCGACCATTTAATATTTATGGGTATGGTCAAAACACTAACTTTTTATTGCCATCAATTATAGAACAGGCTCGAAAGGGCGCTGTTACCCTTAAAGACTCCAGACCAAAACGGGATTTTATACATATTGATGATATTGTTGATGCTTTAAAATTATGCGTAGTAAAGAAACTGGACGGCTTAGAAGTATTTAACCTTGGTTCAGGAATTAGTTATTCGGTAAAAGAAGTAGTGGAAATGGTTAACTTACAGTATTCTAACACACTGAAAATTAATTATACAAAAGAACATAGACCCAATGAAGTTCTTGACACTGTCGCCAATATTAATCATGCAATATCTCTGCTAGGCTGGAAGCCAAAAATTAACCTGGAGGAAGGAATTAAAAGGACTATTCATGGCGAATAAAATAACAGTACTACATCTCGGAATAAAATTCTGGCCTTATAACGATCAAGTAATAAATAATTTATCCTTAATTGGCATTCGTGGTGGCGGAATGAATAAGTATTGTGATATGCTTATCAATTCCTTTCCTTCAGATGTACAGACAATAATATTTTGTCAGAGACTAAAGGGTCAATTGGTCTATGAGGAGGATGGTAATACTATCGTTTATAGGCTTCCAGCAATTGGGAACAGGGCAATGCGCCAAATAACAGCAAATATCTTTGGCTTCTTCTTTGCATTGATTAAGTTTAAAAAATTGGATATCGATTTAATTCATGGGCACATGCAGCCTGGTATTTATTTTGCTTGGTTTTTGTCTAAAATATTTCGATCACATGCAATCGCAACACCTTATTCATTTACAACAATTGAGCAGAATTTTATATATAACCGAATATGTAAGTTTATTGAAAAAAAATATTATGGCAAAGTTGATGCTTTGGTATTTGAATCTACAGAAAATCTATACAGAGCTAAACAATTGAGAGGCTTGGATTATAAAAACGCCATTGTTATTAATACTGGGATAACAATCCCAGATAATTTTAGTAATGAATTCAAAATTGGAAATAAAATAAAAATACTTTACATTGGTCGTTTAGTAAAGATAAAAGCCTTATCAAATCTGATTTTAGGGATATCATTATTGCCAGCAAGTGATAAAAATAGAATAGAAGTGATGATTGCTGGAGAGGGTGAACTTTATAAAGAGTTGAAAGAACAAACATTTCGTTTAGAATTGGACGACATAATTACTTTACCAGGTTTTGTTGATGATAGTGAAGAAATCTTGCGAGCAAACGATATTTTTATACTTCCTTCTCACCAAGAAGGTTTAAGTATTTCATTGCTAGAAGCAATGTCCTTTGGACTGGCTAGTATAGTGAATAAGTTTGGAGTCCCTTTTCCAAACTCAGTTTTTGAGATGAATGACAATAAACCTGAAACTATATGTAATACAATTTCATATTTTATTAACAACCCATCTGAAATTAATGTTTTTAAGAGAAAAGCACGTGAGGAAATAAAGGAAAGATTTTCAATTGAGCATTTCTCATCACAATATTTTGATCTATATAATAAAGTAATTACCAAATAATATGTGCGGAATCTTCGGTCTCATAGCCAAACCTGGTACTAACTATGCTCAAAAAGACATTCGTAAAACCCTCGAAAACATCGCCATTTTCAGCGAGTCACGCGGCAAGGATTCTTCTGGTATGGCCATTCGCAATGGGGCGAATAATGGCATCGAAGTGATCAAAGGAGATATTCCAATTCGCCATCTGCTAAAAAGTACAGCTTTCGACAGGGAAATAAAAAAATCGCTTATTGATTATCATAATGAAAGTGGCTTTGCTGCCTTTGGTCATGCACGTCTTGTTACCAATGGCACCCAGCTCAACGAGGTGAACAACCAGCCTGTGCTTAAAAGTGATATGCTCATCATTCACAATGGCATCATCGTCAATGTGGATGAGCTTTGGGCGCAGCATCCTACTTTGAATAGGGAATACAACATCGATACGGAAATAATCCCTGCCCTTATCCGCAACGAACTTCAAAGCTCTGATGACCTTGCCGCGGCTTGCAACAAAACCTTCAGCCGGCTGGAAGGCACCTGGTCGGTGGCAATCATGTTTCAGGACCTGGATCAGTTTGTGCTGGCCACCAACAATGGGTCACTCTATTATATTACAGACAATGCCCATTTTATCACTTTTGCCTCAGAAGCTTACTTCCTCGAAATGCTCAAAAAAGAGCGCTGTTTCGCCCCATTTGGCGGTCAGCATGAAGTCAGGCAACTGACATCCAACAAAGGCATCGTTATCAACATGAATGACCTAAGCATCAAACATTTTGATTCGCCGGTGCAAAACGATCCAATGCACAAGAGCATTAGCGCCCCTTTCACACTAGAAAAACACATTCTCGACAACGAAGTCAACAAGCAGGAAGTGGTAATTGACCCGGCAACTTTTATTAATAGGGACAAAGAAAAACACCTCTTCAGCCTGTTGGAATACAATATCGAAGCTATCCGCAAGCTTCGCAGATGCACCAAATGCCTGCTGCCCGAAACATTCCCCTTTATCCAATTCGACCATCAAGGGGTGTGCAATTACTGCAACAACTACAAGCCTCAGAACAAAGTTCAGCCCATCGAAAACCTGAAGGCACTTGTTGAGCCATACAAGAGCAAAAGCGGAAAACCGGACTGTATTGTGCCTTTTAGCGGTGGCCGGGACAGCACCTATTCGCTGCACATCATAAAAAAGGAACTTGGCCTCAACCCCATTGCCTTTACCTATGATTGGGGAATGGTAACCGACCTCGCCCGGCGCAACATCGCCCGTGTATGCGGCAAACTGGGTGTCGAAAACATTATTGTTTCAGCTGATATTCACTGGAAAAGGGAAAACATCCGCAAGAATGTAAGCGCCTGGCTTAAATATCCTTCTTTGGGCATGATTCCCTTGTTCATGGCGGGGGATAAATTTTTCTTCTATTACACAAACAAGGTAAAAAAACAAACAGGCATCGACCTGAATATTTGGGGCATCAACAACCTCGAAAACACCGAATTCAAAGTGGGTTTTGCCGGTCTGCCTCCCGAGTTCGATAAAAAGCGGATTTACTCCATTTCACTGTTCAACCAACTGAAACTATTTGGCTATGTTGGCAAAAACATCCTGAAAAGCCCTGGCTACCTGAACCAGTCAATAATTGACAATTTGGGTTCTTTTGCATCCAGATATATTGCTCCGAAAAAGGACTATTATCATTTGTTTGATTATTATCGCTGGGACGAAAATGAGATCAACAACCTGTTACAACACGAGTATAAATGGGAAACAGCCATTGACACCAAATCAACCTGGCGAATAGGAGATGGCACAGCCAGTTTCTATAATTATATTTACTATACGGTTGCTGGCTTCTCCGAAAACGATACCTTCCGCAGCAACCAGATCCGCGAAGGCATGCTTACCCGCGACGAGGCCATGGCACTGATTGAAGAAGACAATTTGCCCCGCTACGAAACCCTGCGCTGGTACCTTGAGATCATTGGGTTGGATTTTGCAGATGTGGTAAAAGTAGTTAATAAAATACCAAAATTGTATCCGGTTTAGACAATCAATAAGATTTGGTTTGTGAGGAAAATTTTCATTTTTATACTGTTTAATACTTTATTTATCAGTATTCCCCTTTTTGGCTTTGCTGATGGGAATCCAAAGGAGGGAAAAGTAGAAAACGGCTATTATGTTGGCATTTCAGCCGGTGTTCAGATATCAGGCATTAAGGACGAAGATTTTGTTAGCCGGAATTTCGCTCCAATGTTTACCTTCTATGCAGGAAAAAACTTCACTCCGCTATTAGCTCTTCAGTTGGGTTACAGGGGCAATTACTTCAACACCATCAGCCATGACCGCAAGCGCTATTACAACTATTTCTCCGGTGAAGCAGTTTTCAACCTGAATAAACTATTCAATCCTAAGTCTGGGGTGCAAAAATTGAACGCTTTGCTTCATGCAGGTTCAGGCTACTTCTACAACCACGATTACGACCGCCCAAACATCTGTGCCCATCTGGGAGTTTCGGCAACTTACCGCATTACACCTAAACTCAAGACAACTTTCAACACATCCTTCATCATGGGCTGGGACATTTACCAGGGTGACGAAGATATTTTACCCGGCACTTCTTTAGGTCTAAGCTATTCATTCTAAAAAAACTACCATTTTTTAAAAGCTCCATAATCAGCAATGAGACATGAGCAATGAGAAATGAGCGATGAGTCACACTCACCTCTCTCACCTCTCACCTCTCACCTCTGACCTCTCACCTCTCACCTCTCATCTCTCATCTCTCTCATCTCAAATCTTTCTCAAAGAAAATGCAAATCAACAGCTTTCGAGACTTAATCGTATACCAGAAAGCCTACCAAGCTGCAATGGAAATATTTCAGGTTACACAAGCATTTCCGAAAGAAGAAAAATACTCCCTCACAGATCAAATCCGTCGTTCCTCAAGATCAATCACCTCAAATATTGCTGAAGCATGGAGCAAACGAATCTACCCGAAATCATTTGTTAGCAAATTAAGTGATTCGTTAGGAGAAGAATACGAAACCGAAAACTGGCTTGACTACTCCAGAGACTGCAATTACATCAACACCGAAACCTATTCCAAACTCATGGAAAACTACGCCGAAATTCGTAAAATGCTCATCTCTATGATCAACAATCCCGAAAAATTCTGCAAAAAATAACCCACCAAATTCGAAGCGATGAGTAATGAGAAGTCAGCGATAAGCCACAATCACCTCTCTCAGTTCTCACCTCTCCCCTCTCATATCTCATATCTCACCACTCATATCTCATATCTCATATCTCACCTCTCATATCAGAAAAACTCTTGTCCGAAAAACCCATATTCTTCGCTTACATCCTCGCAATCACAGCGCTGATAGCCCTCCCCCTCAACACCTCCTCCGAGCTCAACGACATCACCATCCTCCAGTTGCGCGGAGATTATTTCTTTCATATCCTGATGTTTCTGCCTTGGGTGTTCTTCCGGAAAGCATTTACAAAATCAACCCAATTAAAACCTCCCCCGCTCCCTTCGTCTCTCAGTCACTTAAGTCGCCCCTTCGCTCCAGTCGCTGAAATCGATAAAGTCTACCCCTCCTTAAAGTCGCTCAAATGGTTGCTTCTGGGTTTACTTTTCGCATCAGCAACAGAAGGTCTGCAATATGTATTACCTTACCGTACCTTTAACATCAATGACCTGATGGCCAATCTGCTGGGTATCCTTGTGGGATTTGCGCTGGTATTACTAATCAACATCCGGAAAAGAGGTTGATTTGTTGATGCGTTGATTTGTTGATGCGAAGCCCGGAACAAATCAACGAATCAACAAAGAACAAATCAACAGAGAACAAAGAACAAATCAACAAAATATTTCTGCAATGCACTATATTTGCTGCATAATAGAAATAAAATGCAATGAATTACCTTGAGTTTAAAGAAAAATTACTTGATTTGGCTTGCTTCAGCATCGATCAGGTGTATGCATGGCAACCCGGTTTCGATCGAAACAACCTGCACCGCTGGGTAAAGAAAGGTATGCTGATCAAATTGAAGCAAGGACTGTACACTTTTCCGGAGTATAAAAAAAAACCTGATTTTGCCCTGTATTTTGCGAATAGGATTTACAAGCCTTCTTACATCAGTTTGCATACGGCACTTTCATTTTATGGAATGATTCCTGAGACAGTTTTGCAAATAACAAGCCTGAGTCCGCTAAAAACAATCACTTTCAGCAATGTGTTTGCCCGGTATTCATACAAATCAATAAAGAATGAGCTGATGTTCGGCTACGAAAGCAAACCTTTTGCAGAGGATAGGGTTTTGCTGATGGCTACGCCTGAAAAAGCCATTCTTGACCTTTTATACCTTTATCCTGAATATTCTACATTACAGGAGATGGAAGACTTACGCCTCGACGAAGACTTTATGGGCGAAGATTTAAACCAGGATTTGATGAACGAATACTTGCTCCGGTTTAACAACAAAGCTCTGACACGAAGGCTCCATCTGCTCTATAAAACGTATGGTTTATGATATCACTTGAGGCTATAAAAAACTTCTTTCCTGCCGGTTTGCGCAATAATGCCTGGGCACACAGGCACCTGTTAAAGGAATATATACAGCTAATGATACTCGATTACTTGTCAACAACGTCCTATATTCGCAAATTGACTTTTATTGGAGGCACCTGTATTCGCCTGACAAAGGGAATAGATCGTTTTTCGGAGGATCTTGATTTTGATTGTAAAGCATTATCTCTGGAAGAATTTACGAAAATGACAGATGATATTATCAAATTCCTGCGAAACAACGGATTGAATGTGAAGGCCAAAGACAACAAAAACCCAAATCTGAAAGCATTCAGGAGAAATATACATTTTCCTGAATGGCTGTTTGAGCTGGGATTATCCGGTCATAAAGAGGAAAGGTTTCTGATAAAGATAGAAAGTCAGGATCAATTGGTTGACTATCCATCTGAAATTGTCAACATAAAAGGAGGTGGATTTTATTTTCCCATGCCAGTGCCTCCCGATGCGGTGTTGTGTGCCATGAAAGTGTCGGCTATGCTCGATCGCAGAAAAGGCCGTGACTTTTACGATGCCATGTTTTTACTGTCGCAAACCTTGCCCGATTTCGATTTTTTGAAATATAGATCAGGTATCTCAAACCTCGAAATGCTAAAAAAACAAGCAGCCATCGTTTTCCAATCCATCGACCTAAGTATCAAAATGAAAGATTTTGAACACCTGCTTTTTAACAAAGATAACAGTAAGAGAATTTTACTTGCCCCCGCATTTTTCAACGAACTTTGAGATGAGGAGTATTAATCATGCGCAAGAACAATGCGATGTAGTGTAAGTGGTTTCTTCACGCTTTATAATTTATCCAATGATTAAAATTAGCATTTATCTATACCTGCTGCCATGCATTAACAGCAACGGTAGCCCCCACCCGCCACACATCCATGGGGCTTAACAACATCACCATCCTCCAGCTCCGTGGCGATTATGTTTTCCACATCCTGATGTTTTTGTCCTGGGCTTTTTTCTCAGGTGTTTTTCCCATAAAGAAATCTTATTGGGTACTAATCGGGCTTTTATTTGCCGCCGGTTCCGAAGCTCTGCAAAACCCGCTCCCCTACAGGGCATCCAATGTGAACGACCTGCTGGCCAATATGGTAGGAATTCTTGTGGGATTTACCCAGGTATTACTAATCAACATCCGGAAAAGAGGTTGATTTGTTGATGCGTTGATTTGTTGATGCGAAGCCCGGAACAAATCAACGAATCAACAAAGAACAAATCAACAGAGAACAAAGAACAAATCAACAACCTATTGATGCGAAGCCCGGAAAGAGGTTGATTTGTTGATACGTTTATTTGTTGATGCGAAGCCCGAAACAAATCAACGAATCAACAAAGAACAAATCAACAAGCTGTTGATTCGTTGATTCGTTGATGCGAAGCCCGGAACAAATCAACAAAGAACAAATCAACAAAGAACAAATCAACAAAGAACAAATCAACAAAAAACAAATCAACAAACAACAAATCATTCACCCATAAGTAAAACATTTCGTAATATTGCAAAATCATTTACCTACAAGTAAAACATGGACAATAAAAAGTACATACCCCGACCTTTATATTTCAATAAAATAGAACCATTTATTGGTACAGGTCTTATCAAAGTACTTACCGGCCAGAGAAGGGTTGGTAAAAGTTATGTGCTTTTACAAGTGATGGACGAAATACGAAAACGTGACATCGAAGCAACTATTATCTATATCAATAAGGAAGATTATCGCTTTGAATCAATAAAAGATCATAGCGATCTGATGTCTTACCTCGAAAAGTATCGTTCGGGTGCAGGTAGGTATTATTTGTTTATTGATGAGGTTCAGGAAATAAGTAAATTTGAACTGGCGATACGAAGTTTGCTCTCGGTTGATGGCTGGGATATTTATATCACTGGAAGCAATGCAACGCTTTTATCAGGTGAGCTGGCTACACAATTGAGCGGAAGATTTATACAAATACAGATTCACGCCTTGTCGTATCCCGAATTCCTTCAATTTCACAATTTGCAGGAAAGTGGGGAATCATTCCTTTTATATATACGCTGGGGTGGTATGCCACATCTGATCAATCTTCGTGAAGATGATGCAGTGGTATATGAATATCTCCGCAACATACAAAATTCCATTATTCTACGCGATATCATTGCAAGGTTCAATATCAGGAATGTCGGATTTTTGCAAGACTTGATCAACTATCTGGCTGATATTACAGGAAGTGTTCTGTCAGCCAAACGCATCAGCGATTATTTGAAATCACAACAAATTAACCTAACGCCTAAACTTGTACTGGAATACCTTGTATATCTCGAATCTGTATATCTGATTGATCGCGTAAAACGCATGGATGTGGAAGGTAAAAAAATATTCGAAATTGGCGATAAGTTCTTCTTCGAAGACCTTGGTATGCGTCATGCCATCATTCCATTTCAACAAAAAGATATTGGAAAAGTATTGGAAAACCTGGTTTACCACCACCTTGTTGTGAACGGAAACCAGGTTTATGTGGGCAAGCATAGCGACAGGGAAATTGATTTTGTTGCGATGAAAAATGAAGATAAATCATACATACAGGTAGCCTACCTTATTTCAGATGAGAAAACGCATGATAGGGAATTTGGCAACCTCCTGGCTATTCCCGACAACTGTACTAAAATAGTTGTAAGTATGGATGAAACCGCAAGCGGAAATTTTAAAGGCATTGAGCATATTTCAATCCGTAAATTTTTGATGAGCTGAGAGATGGGGGCGAAAGGGCGACTTAAGCGAACGAAGCGACTTGAGCGAAAGGGCGAACTTAGCAAACGCAGCGAAGAGGCGATGTAAGCGAATGAAGCGACGTGTCAAAAGAACGATCTTTGTAAATCATTTGCCCAATTTACTAAAGCCATCAAGTCACTAAACTCGCGCATTTGACTAAAATTGTTTATTTTTGCTTAAAATAATGCACTATGAGTACGGAATCTGGCTCTAAAATAAACAAACTCCTCCAACTGCAGCCTCTCGGGGTGGTGCTGACAAGCAATTGGCTAAAACAACAAGGTTATAGTCCCGAACTTTTAAGAAATTATCGCAACAACCACTGGCTGGATACATTTGGCAATGGTGCCATGATCAGAAGCAATGATAGTGTTGATTATTTCGGCGCTGTTTATGCTTTACAGCAACAATTAAATCTGACTATCCATCCGGCAGCAAAAACGGCGCTGTCGCTTTTAGGTAAAGCACATTTTCTTGAACTCAACGTCAACAAGGCCTTCCTGTTTGGAAGCAGTAGCGAAACATTGCCCACCTGGTTTAAAAACAGGAAATGGGATGTTGAAATAAGGCATATCGCCTCTTCTTTTCTCCCCACCGAAAAAGGGCTGGTTGAATACGAACATAAAAGCTTCAAAATAAACATCGCATCAGCAGCCAGGGCCATGTTGGAGTGTTTGTTTCTGGCTCCACGTGAACAAGACCTTCTGGAATGCTTTCAAATCATGCAGGGTCTAACCAATTTACCCCCAAATACCACGCAAGATTTGCTTGAAAGCTGCACTTCTGTAAAAGTGAACCGGCTCTTTCTTTATCTTGCCGAAAAAGCAGGCCATTCCTGGTTTAATCATTTGAATGTTAAACGGATAGATTTAGGACAAGGTAATCGAAGTTTGGTACCTGATGGCGTGTATATCAGCAAGTATAAACTGACAGTCCCAAAAGAATTGGAAGCTGATGAGTACCCGGAACTATAAGAAGCAGGTTCATCTTTTACTATCAGTGCTTCCAATGGTAGCAAAAGAAAACTGCTTTGCCTTACATGGTGGAACTGCGATCAACTTATTCCTAAACAACATGCCCCGCTTGTCTGTTGACATCGATTTGACCTACTTGCCAGTTGAAAACAGGGACACTTCGATGGACAATATCAACAAAGCCTTGCATCGTATAAGTCAACAGATTGAAGCTTTCCTTCCCGACACCAATGTTTTGCATTTGCTAAAAGAAGCCAAACTCATTGTTTCTGCCAGAGACGTGAGCATTAAAGTGGAAGTAAATACTATAAAAAGAGGATGTTATACGCCCCCTGTCATAAGATCATTGTGTGAAAATGCACAAAAACAATTTGAGGCCTATTGTGAAATACAACTGGTTGATAATGCCCATTTATTTGGAGGAAAGATGTGTGCAGCGCTTGACAGGCAGCATCCCAGAGATTTGTTTGACATGAATAAGATGTTGACAATGCTGCCTTTTGACGAGGAACTAAAAAAAGGATTCATCTTTTACCTGGTGAGCTCAAACAGACCAATTGTTGAAATGCTTTTTCCACATCTTCAAGATCAGCATTCGATTTTTGAAAAACAATTCATGGGAATGACTTACGAAACCTTTTCTTATGCAGATTTTGAAAATACAAGAGAACTTTTGATTCAAAAAATCCAATCAGTACTTACCGCTAATGACAAGAAATTTTTGTTAAGTATCGAAAATGGGACACCCGACTGGGAAATTTATGATTTCAGCATTTTTCCTGCCGTACAATGGAAATTGCTAAATGTAAAACGTTTTAAAGCACAAAATCCTGAACGACACAAACGATTATTTTCCGAACTTGAAACCAAATTTGCAAAATAAACGATGAATCACGAAGCCAGGAAGGTTGATTTGTTGATGCGTTGATTTGTTGATTTGTTGAGGCGAAGCCCGGCACAAATCAACCAGGAACAAATCAACAACCAGAACAACCAGAACAAATTGGTCTAACCCCAAAGTCCCCGCTGACCACCTGTGCTACAATGGAAGGGTTTAGAGAGAATAATTAGAAAACCGCCTTTTATTGCAGTGGACAGTCGCCATTAATTGTAGTTGAAGTCCGACAATTTTTGTGTTTGTCTTGCATTTTAAGCCAAAAGACGCTAATTTTGTACGCACATTAGCTACATTTACACTAAAATCAGCATGGATACTGTGAAGTATTATCCCCGTATTTGCGATAAGGTATTGAGCCGGAAGTTGCAATTGACAGGTGCAACGCTTGTAATAGGGCCGAAATGGTGTGGAAAAACAGAAACTGCACTGCAAGCTGCCGGGAGTGTTATTTACATACAGTCTGATCCGCAATTTAAAGAAACAGGAAAGCTAATGCCCTCTTTACTGCTGGAAGGTGAAACACCACGGCTTATTGATGAATGGCAGGAGGTACCTGAATTATGGAATGCTGTGCGACATAGTGTTGATCAGCGCAAAAAGCAGGGTCAGTTTATACTCACCGGTTCAGCCACTCCCCGTGATGAAGTGATGGCCCATTCTGGAATCGGTCGTATTTCAAGAATTCAAATGCGCCCTATGTCTCTCTACGAGTCGAAAGAGAGTACCGGTTCAGTTTCGCTCAAAGCGCTCTTTGATGGTGAACGAGACATTGCATCTGTTGCTAAGATGGATATTCCGCAATTGGCATACGCTATTTGTCGTGGAGGGTGGCCGGGAGCCGTCACCTTACCAACGAATGGAGTGTTGCTTGCGCGGGAATATGCCGATATGCTGGTTGAATCTGATATTAGCAATTTGGATGGTGTGGAACGAAATCCACATCGCATACGTCAGGTTTTACGCTCATTGGCACGCAATATATCCACACTCACTACCGCCAGTACAATTTTAGAGGATGTCAGGGCCAATGATATAACCATCAACGAGCGTACACTCGACAATTATCTGAATGCCATGAGGCGCCTGTTTGTTGTGGAAGATGTCCCTGCCTGGTCGCCTTCCTTAAGGTCGCGAACAACCATCAGAACCTCAGTGAAGCGTCAATTGGCAGATCCATCCATCGCAACAGCGGTAATGCGGGTGGATGTAAATGGCTTATTGCACGATTTGAATACATTTGGCTTTCTGTTTGAATCGCTGTGTACACGCGATCTGAGGGTTTATGCGCAAGCCAACGATGGCGAAATATTTCATTACAGGGACAAAGATCAACTGGAAGTTGACCTGATTGTTTCTTTAAATGATGGCAGATGGGCGGGTATTGAAGTGAAACTTGGTGAACATCAGGCTGACGAAGCAGCAGCAAATTTGCTTAAACTAAAAAACAAAGTGGATACATCGCGCATTGGAGAACCTGGTTTTTTAATGGTGCTAACTGGCGGAAAATTTGCCTACCAGCGAAAGGATGGTGTAGTCGTAGTGCCATTAGCTTGTTTAAAAGACTAAAAGTTCGACCGGGCATTACCGACTGGGCACAGCCAGAGGAGTGAACACCGCCTCCGAGTTCAACAACATCATCATCCTCCAACTCCGTGGCGATTACTTTTTTCATATTCTGATGTTTTTGCCCTGGGTTTTTTTCTCTGGTGTTTTTAACATGAAGAAAATCTATTGGGTATTGATCGGGCTTTTGTTTGCCGCCGGCTCCGAAGCTTGGCAATACCTGCTGCCCTACAGGGCATACAATGTGAACGACCTGTTGGCCAATATGCTGGGAGTGCTTTTAGGATTTACGCTTTTATTTCTGATTAACATCCGGAAGAGAGGTTGATTTGTTGATGCGTTGATTTGTTGATGCGAAGCCCGGAACAAATCAACAAAGAACAAATCAACGAGCTGTTGATTCGTTGATTCGTTGATGCGAAGCCCGGAACAAATCAACGAATCAACAAAGAACAAATCAACAAAGAACAAAACAACACATCAACAACCTAACATTAAACACAAAACAAATCAACAACCCGATGTCACTCGATTTTACATTTACCACCCTTGCATCACTTCTTGAAACCCTGAGTAATCGGGGTTTTTTGTTTTCTACCCTGCACAATTTTGCAGGTTCATCCCCGAAGGAGGCGCGTGTAATTATCTTGCGTCACGATGTGGAGGACGATTACAACAAGGCACTCACCTTCGCCCGCATAGAACATAGGATGGGCATCATGGGGTCCTATTATTTCCGGCTTTTCCCGGTTGCGGACAATGATCGCATCATCGGCCAGATTGCTGCCCTTGGCCATGAGGTGGGCTATCATTACGATGATCTGTCGGTGTGCAAGGGGCGTTATGAAGAGGCCATCACACGCTTCAACCGGAATGTGGCCCATCTGCGCCAGTTCGGTGCAGTAACTACAATCACCATGGAAGGGGCGCCACGTTCCCGGTTCGATAACCGGATGCTATGGCTCGGTAGAATTGATAAGGAGTTGAAAGCCAGTGAGCATGTACCAGGCAACCTTACAATCGAAGGCCAACCTTCACGCAATCAAAGGCTGCCTGATTTCTACCACCAGTTGCCAGCCAACCACAGCAAGCTTCCCCACTACGATTACCACGACTTTGGCATCACCACCGAACCCTATTTTGATCTTGATTTCAACCAGTTCTTTTATCTCACCGATACCGGTCGTTGCTGGGACGGGTGGAATGTGAGCGTGCGTGATAAAGTGTCACAGCAGGTGGAGTGGGTGAAGCAGGGCCTGGTGTTTCATGCTACCGCCCACATCATCAGGGCTGCCAACGAAGGACGCCTGCCCGATAAGATAATGATGACGTTTCATCCCCAGCGCTGGACCGACAACCAAGCATTGTGGCTAAAAGAGTTGATTTTACAGCGTTTAAAAAATGTAGTGAAAAGAGGCTTGGTACGCTTCTGAATATTTGAAAACTCCCCAACAACCCTCAGCTCATCAACACCCTAACATGCTAACAATTAAACAAAGAACAAATCAACAATCCCCGCATCTTCGAATGATCCTACTTGGCTCTTTTAACTTTTGCCTTGGCTCTTGTGAATCTTCGAATGATCCTACTTGGCTCTTTTAACTTTTGCCTTGGCTCTTGTGAATCTTCAAATGATCCTACTTGGCTCTTTTAACTTTTGCCTTGGCTCTTGTGAATCTTCAAATGATCCTACTTGGCTCTTTTAACTTTTGCCTTGGCTCTTGTGAATCCTCAAATTTACCTACGACTGAAAAGAGGTAGGCCTGTCTGGCGACCTGCGGGAGACAGATCTTCAAATCAACAAGCAAACATTACACAATAAACAATTAAACACTAAACAAACCAACAAAAAACAAATCAACAAACTAACAGCCAACAGCCAACAGCCAACAGCTTCCCTCCCCACGCCATGCTCAACTTCCACCCCCAGCGCTGGAACGAAAAGCCCCTGACCTGGCTCAAGGAACTCATCTGGCAAAACATTATAAATCAAGGAAAACGACTCCTCCTTACCCTACGTAAATAACCAAAGAACAAATCAACAAAGAACAATCTGTTGATTCGTTGATGCGTTTATTTGTTGATGCAACTACCTAAAACAAATCAACAGAGAACAAAGAACAAATCAACAAATCAACAAAAAACAACACCCCCATGTACACCTACTCATTCGAAAAACTAAACGTTTGGCAGCAATCCCGGCTACTTACCAAAGAAATATACCTCTTAACAAACGAATTCCCGTCAGAAGAAAAATTTGGACTTACATCCCAAATGAGAAGAGCGGTCATATCAGTAAGCTCCAATATTGCCGAAGGATCATCCAGAAAAACCATCAAAGACCAGAAACATTTCTACACCATAGCCTTCAGCAGCCTGATAGAACTACTCAACCAGCTTATTTTGTCCATGGATCTCGGATTACTTAATGAGGAAAAATACATTGAACTGAGAAGCCACATCGAACACATCTCAAACCAACTAAACAAACTCAGGAAATACACAATATAAACCGAAAACTAATTCATTTATTGCCAACCGTCTCCCCTCAAATGAACAAAAAACAAAGAACAAATCAACAAATCAACAAACAACAAATCAACAAATCAACAAATCAACAAACAACAAATCAACAAATCAACAAATCAACAAACAACAAATCAACAAATCAACAAAGAACAAATCAACAAATCAACAAACAACAAATAAACCTATCTTTGCAATAGTTAAAATATTAGCCACAAATATACTTTTTAACCATTAACGTCTAATATGGTAGCTGATAATGAATTTATTCTTGATGCTTTCAACCCTGCTTCAATACTAAAAGGTATTGCAATACGCTTACGTGAACGCCGTCTTGAGCTCAACCTCACCCAAAAAGGACTTGCAAGTAAAGCCGGTGTAAGTCTGGGCACGCTCAAACGTTTTGAAAACAGCTATGAAATATCACTGAAACACCTGATAATGATAGCTTTAGTGTTGGATTCCACGGAGGATTTTGAACAATTGTTTACCAAAAGACAATTTGAAAGCCTCGATGAAGTTTTAGAGACAACAAAAGTAAAAAAACGTGAAAGGGGCAGTCGCAATGTTTAAGCACCCAAAAGCACTTGACGTGTACTATAGGGCGCAAAAGATTGGCCGACTGGCACTTGCCCCCGACAGGCGTTGCCTGTTTGAGTATCAATCCGAATGGATCAGAGATGGATTTTCCATATCACCCTTCTACCTTCCTTTAAAAAGCGGTGTTTTTACTGGCAGGGCAGAACCATTCAACGGACTCTTTGGCGTGTTTAACGACAGCCTTCCTGATGGTTGGGGCATGCTGCTTACCGATCGCTGGTTGAAGGAAAAAGGATTGAATCCCGCTGAATTTACCGTCATTGACAGGCTCAGTCTTGTGGGCAACCATGGAATGGGTGCCTTGTCTTACCATCCGGTCCAAATTGATCTGCCCAATGCTGAATTAAACCATCCGCTTGATTACTACGCCAATGAGGTGGCGAAAATGCTGCGTGCAGAAAGCTCAGCTGCCCTGAATGAAATTTTTACTAAAGCAGGTTCTTCTGGTGGTGCACGACCAAAAGTGCTCGTGACTATTGAAGAATCAGAATGGTTGATCAAATTCAGGGCTTCTGTTGACCCCGTACAAGTGGGTGCCATTGAATACCACTATGCACAATTAGCCGGAAAATGCGGTATCGAAATGCCCGAAACCCGTTTGTTTGATGGAAAATATTTTGGTGTAAAACGATTCGATCGCCTGTACGGGCAACGCATCCATGTACATAGTGCTGCAGGCTTGCTTTATGCCAGTCATCGCCTGCCCTCACTCGATTATACCGACCTGCTCAAAGCAACCATGGCATTGACCAAAGACTTCAACGAAGTAGAAAAAATGTTCAGGTTAATGGTTTTTAATGTTGCTATTGGCAATAAAGACGACCATGCAAAAAACTTTTCCTTCATTTACCATGATCATAACTGGAAGCTTTCTCCTGCCTATGACATCCTTCCATCGGCTGGTTTCAATAATAACCATACAACAACCATAGGTGGCAAAGGAAAGCCGGTATTAAATGACTGCCTTGAAGTGGCAAAACAGACTGCATTCCCTGCAAAAACTGCTCAAAAGATAATTGATGAAGTGATTACACCACTACAAAACAACTGATCAACATAGAACAAATTTTACACTGAGCCTGCCGAAGTGCAAAAAAGAACAAAGAACAAATTTTACACAGCGATGCCCTGCGATGCCCTGAGCCTGCCGAAGGGAGCCTGCCGAACCATGCCGAAGTGCAACAAAACAACAAATCAACACCTAACAAGCAGATATAGAAACAATTAAACACTAAACACCAAACAAATCACCAAAAAACAAATCAACAAAGAACAAATCAACAAAGAACAAATCAACAATCCGTTGATGCGTTGATTCGTTTATTTGTTGATGCTAAGCCCAGTACAAATCTACCCGCTAACAAGCTAACCCTCTAACAAATAAACACTTAACCAAATAAACAATCCTCAACCTTGGCTCTTCTAATCCTCAACAAAGAACAAAAAACAGTACTATATTACAAAAAATCGCCAAAAAACATGTAATGGATTACAGAATATCGTATCTTTGAAGAAAAATTAATGGATCAACTTTTCGAAATAAGCAATAGATTAATTCAAAATGTAAGTGTTGCGTTTAAGCGTGGACTTTATACTGAAATAAACTGGAACAACCGACTGATTGAAATTAAAGGCTCAAGGGGGGTTGGTAAGACTACCCTGATGCTTCAAAAAGCGAAAGAATTACAACAAAGCGGAAATAATGTCCTTTATTTTTCAGCCGATCTTCCGTTTTTCTACAAAAATAATCTGTTCGACATTGCAGATAAATTTCAAAAGTATGAAGGCGAAATCTTGTTTATTGACGAGGTGCATAAATATCCTCAAAAACAAAAACAAAATGACTGGGCTCAGGAAATAAAAAATATTTACGATGCCATACCTGACTTAAAACTTGTTTATTCAGGATCTTCTATTTTACAACTCTACCAAAGTACAGGCGACTTAAGTCGGCGAAAAACATCCTATCTTTTAAACGGTTTATCACTGCGCGAATACTTAATTTACAACCACAAGGGAGAATTTAGAAAATTCAGTTTCCCCATTATACTTGAAAACCACGTAGAAATTGCCTCAGAAATCTGCAAGCAAGTAAAAATACTACCCCAATTTCAGACATATTTAATAAACGGTTATTACCCTTTTTATAACGAATCACCCGAAAGTTTTTCTCAACGCCTGGGCGATATTATCAATGTGATCATAGATACAGATATACCCTATGTGAGCGAAATAACACAGGAAACAGCGCATAAAATCAAACAATTGCTTGCTGCCGTTTCATCCACAGTTCCTTACACGCCTAATTTGAGCAATACGGCCTCCGAATTGTATATAGCCGACCAACGAACCCTGATAGGTTATCTTAATTATCTGGAGAAAGCTGAATTAATTACAACCTTAGGGTCGCGTGCAGTTGGGAATAAAATCTTAAACAAACCTGCAAAAATATATTTGAATAACACAAACCTGATGCATGCAATTGATAAACAACTTGTAAGCCTTGGCACAATTCGCGAAACATTTTTCCTAAACCAGGTCCGGTATGTATTGCCTGTAAAATACCCAAAAACAGCCGATTTTTATGTAGATAATAAATACTTAGTTGAAGTAGGAGGAAAAAACAAAGGAAAGGCCCAACTAAATGACATCGAATATTCATTTGTTGCTAAAGATGATATCGAAACAGGCTATGCAAATGTTATACCACTTTGGATGTTCGGTTTTCTGTATTAGTTATATCCCATTCAAAAAAAACCTCCTGCTTGCTGTAGGCCAACCCACTGGCAAGCTAACATCCCGATCAACATATCAACGAGTCAACCCTGAACAAATCAACCATCAAGCTAACATTTTAACTCGCTAACAATCTCCATCATCAGACAAAAACTTCTTACTTTTGCCTCCTGCCTGCTGACCGCAGGAAGGCAGGTTTAACTTGGCTCTACTAACCCTCATGGACTTCACCTTCAAAACATACGACAAACTCCTGAAATCCCTGCTCATGCGGGGTTTTTCATTCATGACCTTCGCCCAATACATCGAAGCCAAATCAACAGATCAACAAATCAACGAAAAACAAAAAACAAATCAACAAATCAACAAATCAACCACTCGCTGATCACAGTTCACAGTTCACTGATCACAGTTCACCGTTCACTAATCACTCAAAAACAATCATCCTTCGCCACGACGTCGAGTCACGCTACTCCAACGCCCTCCGTATGGCCAAAATCCAACACAGTCTGGGCATCAAAGGCAGCTACTACTTCCGCCTTTTCAGTAAACCCGGCAACGAAGCAATCATAAAACAAATAGTTAGCCTCGGTCACGAAATCGGCTATCACTACGACGACCTCACCGCCTGCAAAGGCAACCACCAAAATGCCCTCAATCGCTTCCAAAAAAACCTCAACTACTTGCGCCAATTTGCCCCCGTAACCACCATCACCATGGAAGGTGCCCCCCTCTCCAAATACGACAACCGCAACCTCTGGAAACAACCCCTCACCCCACAACTCCTCGAATCCTTGAATCTTGAATCTTCAAACTTGTCTGGCGACCAACGGGAGACATATCCTCAACAAATCAACAAATTTTACCCTGAGCGGTGGTTGTTGAGCGTAGTCGAAACAAGTCGAAAGGCAACAAATCAACCTGCTAACAAGCTAACAAGCCAACAAGCTAACATTTCAACAAATCCACCGTCCATTGTTCACCATTCACCGTTCACTGTACACTATTCACTGTTCTCTATAACAGCTGAACCCTATTTCGATCTTGATTTCAACCAGTTCTTTTATCTCACCGATACCGGTCGTTGCTGGGACGGGTGGAATGTGAGCGTGCGTGATTGCAAATTCCGGACGATACTGACCCCCCATTCCGGATCAGGCTGGCCC
>Ga0334883_1001582_pt1 | contig 32748 bp, 32 predicted proteins | sample GraSluR1_MG_6_FD_207230 | JGI IMG/M metagenome (GOLD analysis project Ga0334883, IMG submission 207230) | Sludge microbial communities from methane-producing bioreactor in Wageningen University, Netherlands - Granular Sludge_09_05-R1 | ecosystem: Engineered > Bioreactor > Anaerobic >...
CGGCTTTATCTTTGATCCCCAACAGCTTGGCAATCTGTTTATAGTTGAAGGGTTTAAACGGTTGCTCACCGAAAATACTCAGAATGGTATTTGTAAATGTGCTTTTGTTTCCAGTAGTGGATTTCTTTTTGGCCATGCGGTATGTGTTAATGTTTGAAACGCTTTCAGGCGATTAGCCCAAAAACATTATGCACGAAATTACAATAAATTCATGCTGCATAAAATTAAAAACTTATGAGCTTGTCTAATAACATTTAATCCACACAGGTAGTTATGATAGATAAGAATCGTTATCAAGATACCTCTATCTTCCGAGCAATCCAAATATCCTGAGGCACAACTTTCGTATTGCCCATCGGAAGCTCCACATGTTCAAGCACTTTCATTTTTCGAAAAAACAAAAATACTAAGCATTGATTTCCAGACAAGCTACCTCTTTGTATTCATCACTCAGAAGAAATCTTTCAATCATTTCTTTGTTTTGCATCATTAACAGAACAATTCCATTTGTAGATATATTTCCCGTTCTCAACCATACTATTTTAGGAGGATGACCATTGATTACACTAATGTCATAAAAATCTGAGTCAAAAGTTACGATTGAATGATTATTTCTCTTGGCATATTCCCAAATATCTGTATCATCACAGTTCATTAATCCACATTCTGAGACATGCTTACACTCTGGAAACAGATTATATAGCTTATTCGTAATTCGAAAAGAAATATTTTGGTCGAAAAGTAATTTCATGAAGCATGCTGCAATTTATGTTCTCTATCTGCTGCATAAGCCAAGCAGGCTTTTATATCATCCACTGTTAATTCAGGAAAATCATCAATAATTTCTTCATAAGTCATTCCAGAAGCCAACCAACCAAGCACATCAAATACAGTAATTCTCGTTTCTCTAACACATGGTTTTCCAAACCTTTTGTTCGGATTTCTTCTAATAATCGTCTTATATTCAATCATTTCTTTCTATTTTATTACAAAAATAACAATTTTTAAACGTTGTTAGAAGTGTCCTTTCAGGAAATATATGTAGTAACTCATCCAAAAATTTGAAAAAAGCAGCCTTGATGCATAGCAAAACGGCAAAGGTCTTATGCAAAGAAAATGGAATACTAAACAGGCAATAGGATTTTTTATTCCATTAATTCTACCTAAAATTCTCAAAAACTTTTTACGGTTTCCTATCGTTTTTAAGACTAACAACTACTTCCTAACAATCCAAATATCCTGTGGTACAACTTTCGTATTACCCATCGGAAGCTCCACATGTTCAAGCACTTTCATTTGGTTAAACAAAGTTTCCATAAATGATTTTGGCTGAAATGCCGAAAAAGTGCGATGGCCTTCTTTTACTTTGCCCCTCACAACAAGCTTTCCGGATTGAAAATTCTTTTTTTCTGTCTTATTAAGTTTCACCAGAAAATTAGCACCCTGAGTGGTTAAAAACAATATTCCGCCTGGTTTTAGGATTCTGTAAAGCTCATTAAACCAATTGTAATGCATGGACTCCGAAAGATGAGTAAAAATAGAAATGCCATAGATTACATCAAAAAAGTCGCTTTCGTAAGGCAGTTTGGCCTCCAGCTGGTTGGTATTAAAATGAACTTCGGGAATATGCTCACTACACCAGGCAATGGATTGTTCATTGTAATCTGTTCCGTAAAACGTACAGCCATTATTAATCACTAAGGGTAAATGCCTGATAATTCGCCCAGGCCCACAACCCCAATCTAAAATTCGTTTGTTCTGCAGTTTGACATATTTTTCGAAATATTCCTTCAACCAAATTGCAGTTTGACGGCTGTCTTCGTAATACTTCTTATAATCCAGCTGGAAAGACTCGTACATGAGGTAGTCGGGGGGTAAAACAATGTCAGGAAAAATTTCTTTAAACCTTCTATTTCGCTTTAACTTTACAATCCTGACAAAATGATATCTAACAATATCAGCTGTTTTTAAGAGACCAAGACTTCTTAAGAACCTTGAAACATAATTAAACAAACTACGTACCATAAAAATATTTTCACAAATGTATTGCTTTTCGAAAAAATCATCTCTATTTTTACTAATCATTTGAACATTGACCTTAAATTACCAGTATTTTATTGAAACCAAAACTCATAACTTAGACTATGTGGTACAAGTCAGTATATTTTTTGGGGATTTTTGTTTTTTTACTGATCCATCAAGATTGTTTTGGGCAAAATAATCAAAATGAAGCACTAAGGCCTGGCGTTCGATTGACAACAGTTTATGATTATTGGATTCTTCATAATGCAATAAATCTAAACCTAAATTTTGGGAATCATAATTTGTATATAGGTCCCGAGTTGGTTCATATTTTAAGGCTTCCAAAAAAATATGATGATATTGATAATTATCGTAGTAAATCAATCGGTCTGAACTTTGGTTATCGCTATTCTTCACGAGAACTAGTACCCAGAGTGAAACTATACGGACAGTTAAATTTCTCCATATTTCAATTGAAACTTATTGAAAAACAGCTGGGTCCTCCATTTTCTCAGGAAAAGCTACAAATCGTGGTAGAAAACACTGCAAGTTTTGGAGTAGATTACAAGGTTTCCAATAAAATTCATTTGTTTTCGGGCCTGGGATTTGGTTCTTATGATGGCTTCTTCTTAATGATTAACTCATTTACTCCGACTTTTTATGTAGGCATTGATTATAATTGGTAGTGATATGTGGAATCCAACTTTTACCGAAAGCATCGACTAATTCATTACCTTCAATACTTATTGATTACCGGAATAGCTCGAATCAACGATTTCGTATAATCCGATTGTGGCTGCCGAAAAAGCATATCGGCTTCGGCCAGTTCTTCCATGCGGCCGTCTTTCATCACCAAAATACGATCCGACATAAACCTGACCACACTCAGATCGTGTGAGATAAAAATATAGGTTAAACCCCGATCGGCCTTGAGCCGGTTGAGCAAATTGAGCACCTGCGCCTGCACCGACACATCAAGTGCCGATACCGATTCGTCGCAAATAATTAGTTCTGGTTCCACAGCAAGTGCGCGGGCAATGCTGATGCGCTGCCTTTGTCCACCCGAAAACTCATGGGGATAGCGATCATAATAATCAGCTTTTAAACCAACCTCTTCCAGCAAATGATTTACTTTTTGCTTTGCTTCCATCGCCGAACGTGCCAAACCATGCACACGCATGGGTTCTGCAAGTGCATTTCCAATACTCATCCGCGGGTTAAGTGATGAATAGGGATCCTGAAAAATGATTTGAATCTGCTTGCGCATATTTCGCATGGTGCTGTCGCTGAGTCCGGTAATGGCTTTCCCTTTAAATAATATCGTTCCCGAAGTGGGTTCCTGAAGTCGGAGCAAAGTACGTCCTAAAGTAGTTTTTCCACAACCCGATTCACCTACCAACCCAAGCGTTTCTCCCGGATAAACCTCAAAGCTTACTCGATCAACGGCTTTCACCTGATCATAGGTTCTGTTTAAAAGGCCTTTTCGTAAAGGGAACCAGGTATTAACGTTTTTCGCTTCCAGCAGAAAATTCTGTTGATAAAGCAGTTCATGATTCCGCTTCCTAAATGTTTCTGGTATCAGCAGTTCTGCCTTGATCTGATCTGCACCTCCGGGCCATTTTTCCTGGAGAAATTCACTGATGACAGGGATGCGCTTCAATCGGTAATCCAGCGGAGGTCTACAAGCCAAAAGTCCTTTGGTATAAGGATGTTGCGGGTTATGAAGTATGGTCTGCACAGCTCCTTTCTCTACAATTTTTCCCTGATACATCACGGCAAGTTCATCAGCTATATTGGCTATCACACCCAAATCGTGGGTGATAAAAATCATGCCCATGCCATATTGTTGCTGTAAATCCTTTAATAAAACCAAAATTTCCTGCTGAACTGTCACATCCAGTGCGGTAGTAGGTTCGTCAGCGATCAGCAAATCAGGATTGCAGCTGAGTGCCATGGCGATCATCACGCGCTGCTTTTGTCCGCCCGAAAGCTGATGCGGATAGGCACGATACATGGCTTCGGGGCGTGGAAGCTTCACTTGCTCAAATAATTTAATCACCCGCTTTTTGGCTTCAGCCTTTTTCATTTTTTGGTGAATGCGTAAGGCTTCTTCTACCTGACTGCCACATCGCTGAACCGGATTGAGTGAGCTCATTGGTTCCTGAAAAATCATTGCCATTCGCTTGCCCCGCAACGGACGTAAATCAGATTCGGCAAAGCCAGCTAAATCAACTTCCTGAAAAGAATATGCTGAAGCAGAAACCTTTGCATTCCTGCTATCGAGCAAGCCCATCAAAGCCAGCGAACTCACCGACTTACCGCTACCCGATTCTCCAACGATACCAAGTGTTCTGCCGCGAAAAACTTCAAAATCAATTTCATGAACAACAGCTTTCCATTTCTTTCCGGAACGAAACTTAACTGTGAGGTCTCTTACGCTGAGCAATGGAATTTCTGATTTCTTAGCTTGCAATCAGTTTTATTTTTTTGAGTTTGCACAAAAGTACAGGAATTTTTTGCTATTTTTATGCATCCCAATTAGAGGCAACTAACGATCTATCGGGTCATGAAAATAACATCCCTTTTTGACGGTTTTCTGTCGCTCTTCTATCCGGAAGTTTGCGCAGCTTGCGGAACCGGTTTGATGCGCCACGAAAAAACGGTTTGTTTAACTTGCTTACATACCTTGCCAAAAACAGGTTATGAAAAGGTTGCCGACAATCCGCTGGCACGTATTTTTTGGGGAAGAATACCTTTTGAAGCTGTTGCGGCTACTTTTTTCTTTAGCAAACAAGGTAAGGTGCAGCATCTGATTCATGAGTTAAAGTACAAAAGCAACAAGGATGCCGGCTATTTTCTCGGCGAACAAATGGGAGAAAGTCTGCGCGAGGCACCTCTTTTCCAATCGGTTGACTACCTGATTCCGGTTCCGCTTCATCCCAAAAGACAGCATCAGCGCGGCTATAATCAAAGTGAAGTGATTGCACAAGGTATAAATCAGACTTTTCCGGTACCGCTGTCAGCTGATGTATTGTACAGAACGGTAGCTACCAGCACCCAAACGAGAAAATCGCGTCAGGCCAGGTGGGAAAATGTGAAACAAATCTTTGCCCTGAAAAACCAACAAAAACTGGAAGGAAAACATGTGCTGCTCCTCGATGATGTGATAACAACAGGCAGCACCCTCGAAGCCTGTGGTGCTGTGCTGCAGACTATCCCGGGCATCAAAATCAGTGTGGCGACGGCAGCATGTGCGGTGAGTTAAGAAACATAACAATTTACTACTTTTGTGCCCTAAACGTCTATTTTATGAACACCCTTCATCTTCAAATACTTGGAACTATTATTTTCTTCCTGTTACTGTTTCTGGGAAATATGATTTTCAGGGCTGTGTTGAGGCGTATTGATAAGCGCGTTCACTTTGCCCTCGAACGCAAAAAAATCATTTACAAGATCATTCACCTTTTCATTTTTATACTGGCAATTGTAGGATTAATAGCCATTTGGGGTGTTGATCCGCAGCAGTTGTTCCTGTTCCTAACTTCTACGCTTACCCTGCTTGCCGTTGGATTCATTGCACAGTGGTCAATCCTATCCAATATCACTGCCAGCCTGATCTTATTTTTCAATCATCCGATTCACATTGGCGGCTGGATCAAGATTTTGGATAAAGACCTGCCCATCGAAGGAATAGTAGAAAATATTACGCTGTTTTTTATGTACATCAGAACTGCCGAGGGTGTATTGCTTTCTGTTCCCTGCAATCAGGTATTGCAAAAAACAATCTCGGCAAACCCAAAGAAATTAGAGCCAAATCAGCCAAGCAGCGAAAACTAATCTCTTCGATGCTCCGGAATTTCAGGAATCGTATCCTGTATGCGTCCTTCACGGATTAGTTGCTCATTATAGGCTTTTCTGTTTCGTTCAAGTCTGCGCTGAAGCCTTGCCATATGATTAAAAAAATCATACAAGGCCTGAATAGGTCCTTTTATGGTGAGCGGAGCAGGTTTAACTCCAACCAAACTGCTTTTGAGCTCAGCCGTAAAATCTTCTATTTCAAAAGCTTTTACGGGTTCCATATGCACAAACAAATATTTAAAAGTTGGCCAGTCGTAAAATGCCCTCACCACCACTTCCTGCATTTGCACCGTATCGCGCTCCAACAAAATATACAGGCCGCCCGGTTGATTGATCAAGCTGTCGTGAGTTCCGATAATTTTCCGTGAAAATCCAATAGAAGTCAGCAACAAAGTGTCTGTTCCATATCCCCTGAAAGCAAACTTACCATATTTGTCAGAAATAGTTCCTCTTCGTGCCATTTTGCTGATTATATGAACATTAGGAACAGGTTTAAGACTGTCGGCCGAAAGCACCTTGCCGTGCACAATCATGCTTTGCTGAGCAGTGCCTTTTGAGACAAATGCAAGCACAAACAAAGCAAAAACCAGAACCTTTGAAAACCCTTTCATATGCAACAACGAAAGTAAAGTCTTCCGGCCAATTATTGGATATATCCTGCCATAAAAAATGTTAAGTCAGCACTTTAACAGTACTGATTTATATAAAATTGTATTTTAGCTTTTACAACTTTGAATGTTTAAGCTATCCTGATGCAAAACAAAAAGCTCATGAAGAAGATTTTTAGATCACTTGCTTTCTTGCTGGTGCTACTGATAATCGTTTTAGGCATATTTTTACTTTTCATTCAAATGAATGATTTTAATCCGCCGGCACAAATGAAAATCACAACCGAAGGACAAGCAATTATGCGTCATACCGGAAGCGAATCCCTGCGCTTTGTCAGCTGGAATATCGGTTACGGAGGTCTTGGAAAAGAAATGGATTTCTTCTACGATGGAGGCACAAAAATAAGAGCTACCAAGGAACAAAGTCAGGAATGGATGCATCAGATTTCGCGCTGGATCGCTCAGAATTCCAATGCTGATTTTCTCCTGTTGCAAGAAGTTGATTTTAATGCCAAAAGAACCTATTTCACTGATCAATCGCAACAATTGGCACCTTTGCTCCCCAATCATGAAATGATACTTGCTGTGAACTACAAAATACCTTTTGTTCCAGTTCCGGTGTATGAACCCATGGGAAAAGTTGAAGCCGGAATGCTAACTTTTTCTGCTTATAAATCAATTGAAAATGTACGTTTTTCCTACCCTAAGATTGCCGGCTGGCCCGATCGGATGTTTTTGCTTGATCGTTGTTTTATCAAAAGCCGGTTTGCCACCAGTCTGGGAAACGAACTGGTGATTTTTAACACGCACAACTCAGCCTTTATTGATGATCCGCAAAAAATGCAACACGAACTACAAGCCATTCGCGATCAAATGTTGCTGGAATACCAGTTGGGAAATTTTGTTATTGCAGGAGGCGACTGGAATATGAATCCAACTGAGATGCATAATCCAACTTATAATTCAGGTCATCATTTTACCAATGCACCGGTACAGTTTCCTGATCACTTCTTTCCGGAGGACTGGAAATTTGCCTATGACACAAAAGTGCCTTCCAACAGGCAAATGCACGAGGCCTACCGTAAAGGAATCACCGGAACAACCACAATCGACTTTTTTATTTTGTCGCCAAATGTCGATTTGCTCTACCTGAAAACATTCGACCTTGATTTCGCTATAAGCGATCATAATCCGGTGATGATTGAAGTAAATTTGAAACCACCAACAGAATGAAATACTTGTTCACTTTATTCATTTCATTTGTTGTGTTGAGCAGTTTCGGACAAAAAACTTCTGTTTTCACAACCGAAAGCGGGAGGATAGATTTTGAATCCAATGCCCCGCTCGAACTTATTAAAGCTGGCTCATCGCATTTAAAAGGAGCCCTCAACACCACCAATAATGCTGTGCTTTTTATACTCGAAAACCGCACTTTTGAGGGTTTTAACAGTCCTTTACAACAAGAGCATTTCCACGAAAATTATATGGAATCCAAAAAGTATCCACATTCTACATTTCAGGCCAGAATTATCGAGCCATTAAATTGGATATCAGGAACTACACAGCAAATTCGTGCCAAAGGTATTCTGGATATTCATGGCATCAAACAGGAGCGAATCATCAATGTCAGACTGCAATATGAGGAAAATCAGGTGAAAGTGAATGCATATCTTGAAATTGCCCTCGAAGACCACAAAATCCGTATTCCAAAAGTGGTTTCCAAAAAGATTGCTCCGGTGATAGCAATTAAAATTGAAGCCCAATTGAAACAACAAACTCAACAATAAAGCTAAAATTAATTCATGTTGTCCGTCAAAAAAATACTTGGCTTTTTATACATGCTGGCTTTTTGGTCGGGCCTTCTGCAAGCCGAAACACTCTATACCAGAACGTATATCCCCGGGCAATCAATGGACAACAAACCAATTGTTTGTCTGGCCGAAAACGATAAGGACTTGTTGCATATCGGCTCTACAGGAGGTGTTTTTCAATTTGATGGTATTACTTACAGCTTAATTGCCCTGCCCGACAGCTTGCAACATACTGATGTAAAGCAAATTCTATTCTCTAACTCAGGATTTTTTATTGGTTTAAACAAAGGCAATTTACTCTTTTGGAGCAAAACCAATGGATTTGAACACCTGCTAAAGCTCAGCGCGACAGACTCAAAACTTACTATCGACAAAGATTCTGCACTCTGGATTGGAACTTATGGCGATGGAATAGCACGTTTATCAAAGGACAGGCAAATACGCCGGATTACGCACATAAATCATGCAATGAATGATTATATCTACCGCTTGCATTTCGTTGATAATGCAATTTGGGCCGCTACCGATGCAGGCATTTATCGTATTGATAATCGCGCTGATTCATTGCAAATTAAGCACTTTACAGATCTTCCCGACCTCATCGTAACAGCAATGACGCTCGATCCTGAAAAGGGATTATGGTTAGGGTTTCAGCAAGGTGGTTTTAGCTATTTTGATCCGCAAACAGGACATGTATCTAACTTCCAACACACCGATGAACGCGTTGAAATGTTGAAATTTGCCGAAGGCCGGCTTTGGATAAGCCAGTCAGGCAAAAAACTACTTTCCTATTCAACCGAAGACGATGAAACTGATGTTTATGATTTTCCTGAATCTGTTTTGTCTGGTGATCTACAATGTGTTTTGCCCTCAAAAATCGGAGGTTTGTGGGTTGGGACAGAAAAATCTTTGGGCTGGACAGCAGCACATTTGATCCGCTTCAAATCGGGATTTACTGAAATACAGGCAGTTTTAAATGATCACTAAATAACTTATGGATAGCCAGTGCCGAAGGTTTACATCGTATTGAAGATGGAATAACTGAAAAAATCAATTTTCCCCTACGGGGAAAAGCTTTCGAAAACGCCTTTATCACGTGCTTGCACCAAACGAAGAACCATCGCATTTGGATCGGTACTTTTGATCAGGGATTGTTGTGTTATCATCCAAAAAATAAAGCGATTAAGCAATACACAGAATCCTCCGGGCTGATCAATAACAATATCCTCTCACTCGAAAGCCGTGGCGACACCTTGTGGATTGCAAGTCTGGGAGATGTTTCAAGAGATATTCAATCAAATAATCAGCTGCGTTTTCAATCCTTTGACCAAACCAATGATTCGGGAACCAATTATGTGTACCACCTTTTCAAGGAATCAAAAATCGCATCTGGCTGGGAACTAATGGGCAGGGCTTGCTCTATTTTGAAAATGGCCATTTCAAAAGGCCATTCCCGGATACGCTGGCCGATAATTCTATTTACTCTGTTGCAGAAGCTGCTGATGGTGGTATCTGGTTTGCAGCATCCGACAATGGAATTTATCGCTTCCAGAACAATCAATTAAAGCATATCACTAATACCGATGGCCTTAGTTCAATGACGGTGACCTCACTCCAAAAAAGCCGGAGATCAATTCCTTATTGTTGTTACGGCTGGCGGAATAGACCTGATTCACACCGAAAACGGTGTGGTTTATCCACTGAGTAAAGCTTACGGACTAGGCAGTTTTCAGCCAGACCTGAATGTGATTAGTCAGGATCAAAACAAGACAATTTACATTGGAACGCCTTTTGGCTTACAAATCCTGAATCAGGTGGAGGAATTAGGCTACAGAAAAGCAGCTTTATTTTTAAACGAATTGCATAGTTTTGGAGAAAACCTGACCGAAAAAACACTGATAAAACTCACTTCCAGGCAAAACCAATTAAGCGCAAGCTATACTGCTTTGTGGTATCCCCAACCCGAAAGGTTGCAATTTGCATCCAAACTGGCAGGATATGATCAGGAATACCGCTTGACGCGGAACGCCAAATCCATTACAATGCTCTTGAACCCGGAAATTATACGTTGAAAATTAATCTTTCAGGTCTGCCGTCTTATTTACCTCAGCCGGAAATAAGTCAGCAAATAAAAATTTTGCTACCCTTCTGGAAACGCTGGTATGTCTGGATTTCGGGTCTGCTAATACTGATTTTTATTGGGTTGCTGCTTATGAAACAAAGGATTCAGAAAATCAGAAAAGAACAACAACTCCGACGCGAACGAGCTGAATTTGAATATCGAAACCTGCGCAATCAGGTAAATCCGCATTTTCTGTTTAACAGTTTCAGCACCCTGATGGCTTTGATTGAAGAAAATGGAACAGAAGCACTGGAATATACCGAACAACTAAGTGACTATTTCAGACAGATTTTGCAATTCAGAGATACCGAACTGATCAGCCTCAGAGAAGAACTACAGCTTCTGGAAAACTATCTTGCGCTACAAAAAAACGTTATGGCGATGGCTTAAAAATGGAAATCCGTCTTGATGATAATGCTTTGAATTCCATGATTCCGCCAATGAGCCTGCAAATGCTGGCCGAAAATGCACTAAAACATAATCAGGCCAGCCGGGCAATGCCATTACAGATTTCGTTATCCATAAAAGCCAATGAACTGGTGTTTTGTAATCCTTTACAACCCAAACAAAACACAGAAAAATCAACGGGATTGGGTGTAAAAAACATAGCAGAACGGTATTTCAATTTCGCCAACAAGCATATTCGGGTGCACAAAAACGAAACACACTTTTGTATTTACTTACCTTTGATTTTCAAATGAGGACATCACAAACATTTACCGTTTTACAAATTGAATACGAGCAAGCCACAGCCAATCGGCATCAAAGGTTGTTAACAGAAATTGCTCCGGAAGCAATCTGGCTCAATACATTCGATAACATTGCATCCAGTGTTGATTACCTGAAAAATAATCCCGAACCAGATTTGATTTTACTGGATATACAACTGGCTGATGGCAATAGTTTCGAGATTTTCAGACAAATTACTGTAAGTTGTCCTGTGATTTTTATGACCGCTTATGATGAATATGCCATCAAAGCTTTTGAACTCAACAGCTTGGAATATCTGCTGAAACCAGTTAAAAAAGACGCACTTGAAAAAGCCATTCAAAAATTTGAAAAGCAACGCAAAACTCAGGCAATGCCCGATTTTAATCAATTGCTGGCCAGCCTCGAAGCCTTGCAGAAACCAAAAAAAACAATGCGTTTCATGGTTAAGCGGGGCAGTCAGATCAAAACTTTTGAAGCTCATGAAGCAGCCTATTTTTATATAGAAGACAAAATCGTTTTTGCCATGCTTAACGACGGCAGCAGATATCCTGTCGATTACAGTCTTGATCAATTAGAAACCCAACTTGACAAACAACAATTTTTCAGAATCAATCGCGCAACGATCATCAGCTTTGATGCCATCGACAAACTACACACTTACAGCAAATCACGGATAAAAGTGATTTTAAAACCTTCCTGCCCCATCGAAACGATCAGCAGCACCGACCGCTCGCCGCTTTTCAGAGATTGGCTCAGCGGTCAATAATTCCTGTTCAAATCTCATTCTTTCTTATTCTTTCTTATTGAACCGAAATGATTTTCAATGGGTTAATAATGCAGTTACTTTCGCCACATCAAATCCAAAAAATTCCTTCACTATGAAAAAATGGATCAAAATACTGGCTGTACTTACTGTGATTGGTATTGCCGCTGCCACTTATGTTTATGTATTTGTTTACAACAAAGCACATCCCGATTATGCGCAGCTCGAACCCAAAATCAGCCTTACAGCCGAAAATTGTTTCACAACTTTTAGAGTAAATGAAGCAGAAGCCAATGAACGTTTTATCGGTAAAATGATTCAACTTTCAGGCCACTTAACCCAAATAGAACATAGTGGAGATCAGACGATTTTCTACTTCATACTTTCCGAAGGGATGTTTGGAAACGAAGGCGTTCGCGTTAGCATGATTCCCGATGAAAAGCTTTCAAACATCACAGCAGGGCATAGTATCACCTTAAAGGGTTTTTGCACCGGATACAATCAAACCGATGTAATCCTCGAACATGGCAGTGTAATTTATTAATCAAAAAAAATAGCCCGATGAAAAAACTAATTGTAATGCTCATGATAACATTTCTTGCGCTTGGAACTCAAATGCAAGCACAAAAATACATCACCAAAAATGGCCAAATTCATTTTTATTCTGACGCACCAACAGAAAAAATTGAAGCCTTTAATAATCATGTTAACAGCGCATTGGATATTTCAAGCGGTGATTTTATCTTCCGTGTGCTGATGAAATCCTTTCAATTTGAAAAGGCTTTGATGCAGGAGCACTTCAACGAAAACTATATCGAAAGTCATAAGTTTCCCAATGCCACCTTTATGGGAAAAGTGACAAACCTGAATGAAATTGACTTTTCAACACCAGGCTCTTATCAGGCACAAATTGAAGGTGAATTAAGCATTCATGGTGTAACTCAAAAAATTTCGGAACAAGGCACTTTTGAGGTGAAGGATGGAAAAATACAGGGTAAATCAACATTTTATGTAGCCGTTGCCGATTATGACATTAAAATTCCACAGGCTGTAATTACTAATATTTCAGAAAAAATTGAAGTAAATGTGGATATTTTACCTGAAGCCTTGAACAAATAAAACAATTCACTGTTCTTATTACGGTTTTGGTTATACATTTCAATTTTCTCCTATTGACACAGGCGTGCTGCTCCCCGCAGGCGCCTGTTTCACTTTTTTATGAATCTCTGATTTTCTGCTAGTTACATTAATCATCAAAAAATAATTACTTTTTTTCTACAAAACATCGAACATTTTACATGCCTATATGTTTAATGTTCGGTTTTGGTTATACATTTCAATTTTCTCCTATTGACACAGGCGCGCTGCTCCCCGCAGGCGCCTGTTTCGTTTATAAAAAAACTGCCTGAGATCTTCAGGCAGTCAGGGTTTTCAAACTAATTTTTTAGTTATATAACAGAAAAAAATTAGTTCAGTTTAAATTTTACCGGAATATTAAAAGATACACGAACGGCTTGTCCTCTTTGATAACCCGGTTTCCATTCAGGCAGTAATTCTACGACTCGTTTGGCTTCTTCGTCACAACCACCACCAATACCTCTGAGGATTTTCACATTGGATACACTTCCATCTTTTTCGACAACGAAATTGATATAAACCGTACCCTGTATGGAATCGCGACGAGCCTCCTCGGGATAGCTGATGTTATTGGCAAGAAAATTTATCATTGCAGTGGGTCCGCCTGGAAATTCTGGCGCATCTTCAACTACAGTAAATACTTCTTCACCAGGTGCTTGTTCTTGCTTAAAAGCGGGTGTTTGATCCTCTTCCAGTTTTACTTCTTCGATCGGTTCTGTTGCAAAATTGCAGGACTGAATAAAAACTGCAGCCACAAAAAAGGGCAGGAGTAAAGTTAATTTCAACCATTTTCGGGCAGGCTGATTCCCCTTGATTTGATTCATCATAAGCATACGTTTTTTAATTAGTGAAACATTAAACGGAGTTGTAAGCCAGAGCATTCCGCCATAAGTGGTTAGCTCCAGCAAAGTTTTTTGATAACTTGATTTGTTAACTTTTTTTATAGCCAGCTGATCAGCTTCAAACTCATGCATGGATTTTAGTTCGCTGCGTAAAAAATACCAGGCCGGATGATACCAAAAAACCGCCTGAAGTAACTCAAAATAAAGAATATCCAGCGAATGAAAGCGTTTGGCATGAGCCTTTTCGTGCACCAGCACCGCATCAAAACGCTGATCATTGAGCAAATGCTCCGAAACAAACAACCAATTAAAAAATGAAAAAGGCACTTTGTCACTTTTTAATTTAACAAGTCTCATCCCTTGATTTTCAAAGCTTCTTCCCCGCCAAATCAGAAAGCCGATAACTAACAACCGAACAACAAACTGAAGCACAAACCCAAGACTGATCAACGCAAAAACAAACAGCATATTGATCGAAAAACTATTTTGCTGCTCAATATCTGCAACAGAATTGTTTGCCGAATCAATCAATAGCTCTGGTAAGTTAACCGAAGGGAAAACAGTATAAGCTTCTATCTCCACAAAATTTGTTGGCAGCAATGGCAACAACAAAGCCAGCACACTACTTGTAAGGATATAAAACCGATTGAAAACTACGCTGGCATTTCTACGCAAAACCAAAAAATAGGCTACTGCAAAAATCAACAGATAAATTGCTGCACGAATATTCCAGTAGAGCAGGGCTTCCATGGTTACTGATTTGTAGATTTTTGTTCTATCTCCTTTTCAATTAATTGCTTCAGCTCTTCCAGCTCAGAAAGACTCAGCTTCTTTTCTTTGGAGAAAAAAGAAAACATCTGTTTCACGGAATTACTAAAATAATTACCAGCCAGATTTTTAACCAAATGTTGCGAATATTCTTTTTTAGTAATCACCGGAAAATACTGATGACTTTTGCCAAATGCATCATGCCCAACAAACCCCTTGCGTTCGAGAATCCGCACTATCGTCGAAACCGTATTATAGGCAGGCCTGGGCTCAGGTAATTGCTCTAATATATCGTTCACGAAAGCTTTTTCGAGCCTCCATAATTCATGCATGATCTGTTCTTCTGCCTTGGTGAGTTCTTTCATCGTAACTAAGTTGCTAGTTTTATAACTAATTATTTAGTTAAATATTGTACAAAAGTAAATTAAAATTGAAAAAAGTCAAGAAAAATATTGTTTTCGGTTGATTTTCAGTGATTAACGGATCAGTATCCTTTTGCTGTTGCCTCTTTTTCGAGCCGAATGTACCAATCTTCTCCAAAGCGACGGGTCAATGCATCCTTTAAAAATTTGTACAAGGGCAGTCCTGCCTTTTCGCCTTTTCGCTTTGCGGGAACACAAATACTCCATTGGTGATAATTCACGTGGATAAAGCCATCCTTTTCGACCAGCCTCACAGGATAGAGGTGACAACTCACAGGTTTCCGAAAATTGCTTTTACCGGCATTCCAGGCTTTTTCGATCGTACAAAAAGCTGTGCCATTTTCATGAAAATCCACAAAAGCACATTCTTCTCCGTTTACCAGAGGCGTTACATACTGACCCATTTCGTCATAATCAAAAACACCATCCTGCTCCACCACCTGTATTCCTTCGGGGCGCATAAAGGGTTTTATCTCATCCATATTATCCTCGAGCAAACTGATTTCGGCCTCTTCGAGCGGCGCTCCCGCATCACCGGCCACACAGCATTCGCCTTTGCAGCGCGGTAAATCACAAATAAATTTGGCAGCCAAAAAATCCTGGCTTACGATGGTATTGTCGATGATGATCATGCTGCAAAAGTAAGGATAAGTAAAATATCAGACTGAAATTTTGATCCTTGTAAACACTGTGAATTCTTTCACAAATTATCCTTAATTTTGTAGCCTAAATCAAAATCTGAAGTCTTTAATTCAATCATATTTAAACGTTTAACATTAGTACTATGGCATTCAATCTGAGAAACAGAAATTTTCTGAAACTGCTTGATTTCACTCCACAGGAAATCAAATTTTTACTTGAACTTTCGGCCGACCTTAAAAAGGCCAAATATGCCGGAACTGAGCAGCCGCGTCTCACCGGAAAAAACATCGCCCTGATATTCGAAAAAGCGTCCACACGTACACGCTGTGCCTTTGAGGTTGCCGCTTATGATCAGGGTGCCCGCGTAACTTATTTAGGTCCTTCCGGCTCGCAAATCGGCAAAAAGGAATCCATGAAAGATACAGCCCGCGTTTTGGGTCGTATGTACGATGGCATTGAGTACCGTGGCTTTGGACAAGACATTGTTGAAGAGCTCGGAAAATATGCCGGCGTACCTGTTTGGAATGGTCTTACCAACGAATTTCATCCCACACAAATCCTGGCCGATTTCCTCACCATGATGGAACACAGCGACAAACCATTACATCAGGTGAGCTTTGCTTATCTGGGCGATGCCCGTAACAATATGGGCAATTCACTCATGGTAGGTGCTGCAAAAATGGGCATGGATTTCAGGGCTGTTGCTCCAAAACAAATGTGGCCAGACGAAAAACTGGTTAAAACCTGCCGCGAAATCGCCAAAGAAACCGGTGCTACAATTACGCTCACTGACAGCGTTGACGATGGTGTAAAAAGCGTTGATTTCCTATATACTGACGTGTGGGTTTCGATGGGCGAACCTGATCAGGTGTGGGAAGAGCGTATTAAACTGATGTTACCCTATCAGGTTAACCAAGCCATGCTCGACAAAACCGGTAATCCAAAAGTGAAATTCCTGCACTGTTTGCCTGCTTTCCATAATCGTGAAACAATTATAGGTGAACAGATTTACCAAAAATTTGGCGTAGAAGCCATGGAAGTGAATGATGAGGTTTTTGAATCTCCTGCTTCAGTAGTGTTTGATGAAGCCGAAAACAGACTGCATACTATCAAAGCAGTAATGGTTGCCACTTTAGGAAGCTAATTTTATTCCTATCATAATAAGAATCCTGATAGCTATTTATCGGGATTTTTTTTGCTTTCGTCCTTTCCATTTCACCCTGAAAAAAAGCCCTCCAAAAGCTGAAACTACCACATAAACAGGATAGATTAAAGCCAGGGGAAAAGCCAAAATCAGATATTGTCGATTTCTGAAAAAAGTGGCTGAATTTGTTAACAAGGGAAGGTCAACCAAAAGCTTGAGGCCGGTAAAAAGCAAGAAAACAAGTGCCAGAAAAGGATAGAAAAAACTTAAAACCATCAAACTAAACAACATAAAATTATAGCTGAAAACAATCAGTGCTGGCAGGATAATAATGACAGAACGGTAGTGTTTATTTTTTGAAACCCAACGCATTCGTTGTTTTATAAAGCATTTGATATCCGGGCATGGAGCTGTTGTAACAATAGCTGACTCATCCTTAACAAAACGAATTGCTTCCGAACCATAATGCTTTCTGATTGCCTCCATTAAAAACACATCATCGCCTGATTGCAAACTGCTGTCATTGCGAAACTTTTCAACCTCTAAAGCGGCTTTCTTTTCAAAAACCATATTGGCTCCGTTGCTCATTACCGGCAACTGCAAAGCTGCCGCACCTCCGGTACTTCCAATCAGGCTCATAAATTCAAGCGACTGTATTTTTTCAAAAATATTTTTTGCCGGATGAAGTAAAACCGGTCCCAATAACATTCGTGTTCCGGGTTGTTTTAGAGCCCTTGCCAGGCTTCTGAGCCATCCCTCCGAAACAAGACAATCGGCATCCGTCACGGCAATATATTTTCCAACGGCTTGATTCATTCCTTCACGCAAAGCTGCCTTTTTTCCTTCTCCCACAGCACTTATTACCCTGAAATTTCCCAAGCGATGTTGCTGAATGAACCGCCTTACAAGGGCAAGTGAATGATCTTCGGAATGATCATCGATGATAATCACCTCAAAAGCATCAATTGGATAGCGTTGATCGCGCAATTTTTCCAATAGTTTCTCCAATTTTTCCTCTTCATTACGCGCTGCTACAAGCACAGAAATTTCCGGAAATGAAACAAGTTTTACAGCAGTTTGAGATTTTAATGAAAACCAACCGATGGTATATAACCCAATCAATATCAGGTATAAACCAGCCGTTATCTCAACAACCCGAAGCAAATAGGTGAAATACTCAAGATGATCCATTTTCCCTCCTGAAAAACTTTAGCCGGTACACAAAAAACACACCTAAAAGTGCAGGCACAACAATATTGACAAGCCAAACAGCCGAAGAAGCAGCAAAAACACTTACTTCAAAACCATCAAAAACAAGCTGTTGCGATTGCAACCAAATTGAGAATAAAAAAATACTCACACTGCCTCTAACACCCAATTCGCTCAAGGCAACGGTTGGTATCAGGGTTATGAACAAATAACTAACACCTACCAGCATAATGGCTTCGGGATAAGTAAGAGGAAGCTCAAATGCCCAGAAAAACAAAATAAACTGCAACGAAAAAACTCCATAACGTAAAACTGACAGCCCCAAAATATATGCCAACTGTTTGTGTTTAAAATAATTAAATACCTCTATATAAGGCAGAATGACTTTGCTTTTACCTGGAAACAGACTCTTTACGATTACATATAATAAATTGATATTAAAGTAAATAAAAACACCAGCCGATATAAGCACCAGGATCAAAACCAAAACAGCACTATAAAGCCATTGATTATTGGCAGAAAAATAATCCGTCATGGGTAGAAAAAACAAGAGGGCTACTCCTCCTATGACTAATGTAACCAGCAATTGCGCCAAACTTCCAATCATGGTGAGTAAAACACCTTTGATATGGCTAGCCTTTTCGAGAATAAAAACCCTCCCCAGATAATCACCCACACGATTTGGCATAAACATGCTCACCGAAATACCACTCAGCACAGCAGTAAAAGCTTTGTTTAGCTTAACTTTCTCCAAATTGCGTATCTGAAACTGCCATTTCACACTTTCTAAAAACAGATTCACAGGCATCAGGACAATGGCCAGTAATATGATTCCTAAATGCCTTGGATCATTCAATCGTTCGGCCAGCAATTCGCGTAGGGTTTGGAACTTTTCGCTGGCAATCAGTTGATCATACAAATACCAGAGCGTAGCCCCGATGATTAGCAAGCGCAGCGAAAGATTGGCTATTTTAATTACTTTTGCCTTACGCATTTTGATTATTAATTATACTGCTAAGTACGGCATTTCATTTGAAAACAGAACGTATTATTCTTGGCATCGACCCCGGAACAACGATTATGGGTTACGGCCTGATCCTTCAAAAAGGTAATCAGATGCAACTCCTTGTGATGGGCGAATTGAAGCTGAGTAAATACAGTAATCAGACGTTGAAATTAAAGAAAATTTTCGAGCGCACCCTCGAACTGATTGCAGAATACAATCCTGATGAGCTGGCTATTGAAGCACCTTTTTTTGGTAAAAACGTTCAATCCATGCTCAAATTGGGTCGTGCACAAGGGGTTGCCATGGCTGCAGGATTATATAAGGATATTCCAATTTTTGAATATTCGCCACGAAAAATCAAACAATCCATCACCGGAAACGGGAGCGCATCCAAAGAACAAGTGGCTGCCATGTTGCAACGTCTTTTAAACTTCAATGAATTGCCAAAAAATATGGATGCTACTGATGGATTAGCTGCTGCCGTATGCCACTTTTTTCAGGGCAACAAGCTGGTTTCAGAAAAATCGTATAGCGGCTGGGCAGCTTTTGCCAATCAAAATCCAGATAGGTTAAAATAGTACTAATCCAATTTTTCGCTTGATTTTCGCTTCTTATTTATGCCCCAAAAAAGCATGAAAACTCCAATTAAAAATATCAGGATATTGATCCCTAAATCGCTGTAAGAAAAATTCTTGTCGTCATTAACACCTAACACCAACTGAAGAATTGGTAATAAGGAAAGAATGACCAACACACTTCCGATAAGAATGCTGATATTTTTCATATCAGTCAGGTTTTCGTCATTGGCTAACAAAATTACAAAAACTTTCCGAAAATATTTATCTGGCTATTGAAAATCACTGTTGTCCGCTAAAATGATAATGTTGTCCCGTACTACGGCATTATTAAAGCGATTGAGCATTTTTATGTGAGTTTTACCAGACAATAATGATAGAAAATCAATAATGGATTCACATCAATTTCTGAAAATACTGCCACCACCTGTCGGGCAATTCATCCTTCAGAGCCAACTCATAATCAGCTTTCGTACAAGGCACAAAATGATGGCGTTCATACTTTTTTCGGTCTGTCCGGCCAAAAGATAGATCAATCCACCAGCGATCAGTTTTTTTGCTGCGTAAAAAAACCACATCCTCTTCCTGACCTTCTATACGTACGTTATATTTTGCAAAATCACGACTGTCAGTGGCTGGCAGGTCGTGTTTGCGATTGGCAAAACCTTCGGCAAAATACCAAATTAATTGAGCCATAAGCTTGGCCGTAATATTCTGCTGATCAATAAGTGGATTATATTCAAAAAAACCAATCGCACTCAATTTATCACTCATACCGGCATAGCGTGCCAGACGGCATGCTTCGTCGCCCGTAAAACCATTGGGTTCTGCATTCCTGTTTCCGGGAGCGTCAGAAGCACGGATAGCCGAAACGTCAAAACTTACGATATCAGCATTTCGCAAAAGTGGTTCGGCACTTTCGGGAGATGATTTAAACGTTCCGAGCCGATACACATCAAACAAAAGATTCTTCATCAGTTCAACAGCTTCTGCATCCACATCATAAGTTTGATAACCCAGATTGGAAAAATTGAACAGAAAATTAGGCTGGTGCATGATGATATGGCTCAAATAGGCCTGTGAATTGATTGGTTCTTCATCCTGACCAAGGTCAAAAATAGGATCGATTGCTGCAATATTCACCAAACGTCCGATATTTTCGTAAGCCTTATAAATGGCATACGTCAGATCCTGACTTCCTCCAAGGACAATTGGAATAATTTCAGCCCGGATCAGTTCTGCTGCAACCTGGCTCAGCGCAAAATAAGTATCATCAATAGTGTATCCGGGTTTTATATCTCCCAAATCCGCAAATTTCAGGTTTGGCCAATGATCAAAAAGCTGATAAAATGCTTCGCGGATCAAATCAGGTGCTTTTCCGCAGCCTTCGTTGCCAATTGCGTTACGGTCTTCTTTCACGCCGATTATTGCTAACTTTACCTCCACAAGATCAGGAAATGCATCTTTTTCATGATAGATGACAAGTGTTTCTCCTAAACGCTTACGGCCTGGTCGCCACGGTTTTCCGCTCAGCTGCACCTGAACAGGTTCAAGAAAAATACTAAGTTCCATAGCTCGATTTAACGGTGTTTTGTTGGGCTAAAATAACAATAAAAAGCTATCATTTTACTCCCAACTACTGCTTAGCATAAAAAGCATTACTTACCGGCTTTCTTTCTCACAAACTTTTTCTTTGGTGCATTACCCGGATCTTCCACTATTCTAATACAAGCCTCAAGATCAAGTTTTTGTGGATCGGTTCCTTTAGGTATTTTATAGTTTTTCTTTTTGTAGCTAATATAAGGACCATATCTGCCATCCAACACCTTGAGGTCGGGCTCCTCCTTAAACTCACAAATGATGCTTTTCTTATCTTTCTCTCGTTTTGCCTCAATAAGTTCAATGGCACGTTCAGCGTCTATCTCAGCCGGATCATCCGTTTTCTGAAGGCTGTAAAACATATTGTTATGTTTCACGTAAGGCCCGAAACGACCAATAGCAACAGTCATTTCCTTATCTTCATAGGTACCCAATGAACGAGGAAAACTAAACAGCTCCAAAGCATCATTCAGATTGATGGTCTCCATGGTTTGATCCTTGTGCAGCCCTGCAAAGCGCGGCTTCTCATCCGAATCTGTATCACCCAGCTGAATCATAGGTCCGAACCGGCCTACCTTTACAAAAACATTCTTTCCGCTGGCCGGATCAACTCCTAGCAACTTCTCACCAGTAAATTTACCGGCATTTTCAGTGGTGTTTTCGATCTTCTTATGAAAAGGCCCGTAAAACTCACTGATCATCTGGTTCCACTTTTTCTTACCCTCTGCTATCTCGTCAAACTCCTTTTCTACGTTGGCTGTAAAGTTGTAATCGATGATGCTGTCAAAATACTGGCAAAGAAATTTATTGACAAGAATTCCAATGTCAGTCGGGAATAGCTTGGCTTTTTCAAAACCTGTGTTTTCTGAAGCAGTTTTAGTGGAAATCTTATCTCTTCTCAATTGAAGTACCTGATACTTTCGCACAACGCCTTCACGATCTTCTTTCACCACATAGCCACGTTTCTGAATGGTCGAAATTGTTGGTGCATAAGTGGATGGACGTCCAATGCCAAGTTCTTCCATTTTTTTTACAAGACTGGCTTCGGTATAGCGAGCAGGATGACGTGTAAAGCGTTCCATTGCCGTCATTTCCTTTAATTCGAGTTGCTGACCTTTACTTACCGGAGGCAACATATTATTTGTTTCATCTCCATTTTCTTCATCACTGCTTTCCATATAAACCTTTAGGAATCCATCAAATAAAATAACCTCGCCATTAGCTGTGAAGTGCTTTTTTTGAGTTGAAATGGAAATATTAACATTCGTCTTTTCAAGCTGTGCGTCAGCCATTTGCGAAGCAATTGTACGTTTCCAGATTAATTCATACAATCGTTTTTCATCAGCATTTCCTTTCACATCCGGCTGATTGAGATAGGTTGGTCTGATGGCTTCGTGGGCTTCTTGCGCTCCTTTTGATTTGGTACTGTATTTACGGATTTTAACATATTTATCACCAAAGGTGTTGGTAATCATTTCTTTAGCCAATCCCAAGGCCATATCTGATAGATTAACAGAATCTGTACGCATATAGGTTATCTTACCAGATTCGTAAAGCTGCTGGGCTACCCGCATGGTATTGGCTACTGAAAATCCCAGTTTTCGGCTGGCCTCCTGTTGCAGGGTTGAAGTGGTAAACGGAGGAGCTGGTGATTTTTTAGCAGGTTTCTTTTCAATGGCCGTTATCGTATAATCGGCTCCAATACAATTTTCAAGAAATTCTTGTGCGTCGGATTCTTTTATAAAACGTTCTGGCAGTTCGGCCTGAAGCTGATGTTGCTGTCTGTCAACTTTAAACGTGAAAACAGCTAAAACCCTAAAGGCACTGGTAGCCTTAAAATTTTTAATCTCATCTTCGCGCTCAACGATCAGCCTAACAGCAACCGACTGCACACGACCCGCCGAAAGGCTGGGCTTTACTTTTTTCCAAAGCAGTGGTGATAATTCATAACCCACCAGCCTATCTAAAACCCGTCGTGCCTGCTGTGCCGAAACCAAATTAACATCAATCATTCTTGGATTGTCAATGGCTTTCGTTATTGCCGATTTCGTAATTTCATGAAATACAATCCGTTTTGTTTGTTCTGGTTTCAACTTTAAAGCCTTAAAGAGATGCCACGAAATAGCCTCTCCTTCACGGTCTTCATCAGATGCCAGCCAAACAATTTCTGCATCCTTTGCCAATTTTTTTAGTTCAGTAACCAGCTTTTTCTTGTCTGCCGAAACCTCATAGTGCGGTTCAAAACCTTTTTCAATATCAACACTTAAATTATTCTTGTTCAAATCCATAACGTGTCCGTAACTGGATTTTACAACAAAATCTTTCCCCAGAAATCCTTCAATGGTTTTGGCTTTGGCTGGTGACTCAACGATGACAAGGTTCTTCAGCATCGGTTTCCTTTCTTTTGTACTTGAATGCAATTGTTTAAAAAATTGCTGCAAAAGTACATGAATTTTTTCATGCGAAAATTTTACCAATCAGCTCGTTCATAGCACTGATCCGTTATTTTTGCTTTGATATGCATTTTTATTCAATACTTAGATGCACAATAACTTGGTACTTAGAAATTATAAATTAAATTACTTGAAAATTTTTGCAAAGCTGGTCGTATTGAGTACTTTTGCTGCTCATTTTCATGAAATCCAACCAAATAACACCCTGGTTTTCTGAAAATAATTTTTTTGAAATTTTATGATCCAAAAATTTATTCAAAACAACTTAAAATATTTACAATCAATAAACTAAATCATCCATGAGTCAGAAAAAAATTGCTGTAGTCGGATTAGGATATGTAGGTCTTCCGCTTGCCGTTGAATTTGGAAAAAAAAGACCAACCGTGGGTTTCGACATCAACAAACAACGCATCAAAGAATTACGCGACGGCCACGACCGCACCTTAGAAACAACGAGTGAAGATTTGAAATCTGCAGTGCAACTGCAATACAGCGAAGCACTTATCGATTTACAAGATTGTCAGATTTTTATCGTTACTGTTCCAACTCCTATCGACAAAAACAAACGCCCCGTCCTTACACCACTGATCAAAGCAAGCGAAACCGTTGGAAAAGTCTTGAAAAAAGGTGACATTGTAATATACGAATCAACAGTTTATCCAGGAGCCACAGAGGAAGATTGTGTTCCGGTGCTGGAGCATTTCAGCGGATTGAAATACAACCAGGACTTTTTCTGTGGCTATTCTCCCGAACGAATCAATCCGGGCGATAAAGTGCATACCGTAACCAAAATCAGAAAAGTAACTTCCGGAAGTAATCCCGAAATAGCCGAAGAGGTTGATCAGCTTTATAAAAGTATTATAGTAGCCGGCACTTTCAAAGCCAGCAGCATCAGAGTAGCGGAAGCAGCTAAGGTGATCGAAAACTCTCAGCGTGATATCAATATTGCTTTTGTGAACGAACTAGCTGTGATTTTCCAGCGCATGGGCATCGACACCAACGAAGTGCTGGAAGCCGCCGGAACCAAATGGAATTTCCTGCCGTTTAAGCCGGGTCTTGTTGGGGGCCATTGTATTGGTGTTGATCCTTACTACCTCACACACAAGGCACAGGAATTGGGTTACAATCCCGAAATAATCCTTGCCGGCCGTCGTCTCAACGACAATATGGGTATCGTAGTTGTCAATCAGGTTATCAAGTTGATGATTAGAAAAGGGCTGCGAATCGAAGGAAGTCCGGTACTGGTAATGGGAATCACCTTCAAGGAAAATTGCCCTGATATCCGCAACAGCCGCGTTATTGACGTTGTGAACGAACTCAAATCTTTCGGCTGCGAAGTAACTGTATATGATCCCTGGGCCGATCCTGAAGAAGTGAAAGAAGAGTATGGCATCAACATTTTTACCAAAGCTTCGGAATTGGGAAAAAATAATTACAATGCTGTGGTAGCCGCCGTGGCTCATGATGAGTTTATGAGTCTGGATTTGAATGAACTAAAAACAGATAAGGCTGTTGTGTTCGACATTAAAGCTATTTTGCCTTTGGATCAAATTGACGGAAGGCTTTAAACCGGTTCTTGTTTGATTAATTTCTTTATAAAGCTACAATTTAAGTACAAGTGAAATAATTTTTGTTTTTTCGGGTTAATACATCAGAAATAGACAACTTTACTTTTTTTGGGGTGAGAAACAAATACAATTTGGTCGATAGAGCTGACCGAAGATAATTTAATTTGAATTTTTTTGCGGAATGAATCAAGAGGAAACAAAACTTCACTTTGCTTTGATTGGTGCAGCAGGTTACATTGCTCCGCGACATATGCGTGCCATAAAAGACACCCAAAACAATTTAGTTGCTGCCCTGGATCCTTTTGATAGTGTAGGGATTATTGACAGTTATTTTCCTGATGCACAATTTTTTACAGAACCTGAACGCTTCGATCGACATTTGGATAAACTTCGCCGAAAAGGGCAGGGAAAAGTAGATTATGTAAGTATTTGTTCACCCAATTACCTGCATGATGCACACATCCGGATGGCTTTGCGTAATGATGCACACGCCATTTGCGAAAAACCACTTGTTCTAAATCCCTGGAACGTTGACGCTTTACAGGAAATAGAAAAAGAAAGCGGGAAAAAAATCTACACCATTCTGCAATTGCGCCATCATCCGGCTATTATCAAACTAAAAGAAAAAATTGCTCAGGAAGCCAACACAAATAAAAAATACCAGATCGAATTAAAATATATCACCTCGCGTGGTGCCTGGTATCATTATAGCTGGAAAGGTAAAACCGAAAAAAGCGGAGGAATAGCTACCAATATCGGTATCCATTTTTTCGATATGCTCACCTGGATTTTTGGCGATTGCCAGCAAAATATCGTCCACGAAAACACACATGATCATGCTATCGGACAGCTTGAGCTTGAAAAAGCCAGCGTAAACTGGTTGCTGAGTATCAACCGCAATCACCTGCCAGAAGAAGCCTGGTCGAAAGGACAACCCACTTATCGCTCCATAACTGTGGATGGAGAAGAAATAGAATTTAGCGGAGGATTTACTGACCTTCACACTTTGAGCTATCAACACATTTTAAATGGTACTGGTTTTGGAATTGAAGCTGCCAGAAAATCCATTCAAATCGTTCACGACATCAGAAACAACAAATAAATACCAACTCAAAAAAGACCTATGAAAGATAAAATCGAAACAGCAATCAAAATAGCAATACAAGCCGGCAAGGCAATTATGGATATTTATGCAACAGAGTTTAGTGTTGACTTTAAGTCGGACAAAACACCACTAACAACTGCCGACACCAAAGCCGATGAATTGATTACCGCAGCACTTAAAGAAACTGGCCTGCCGGTTATCAGCGAAGAAGGCCGCCAAACACCTTACCATCAGCGCGAAAACTGGGAATCGTACTGGCTGGTTGATCCTCTTGACGGCACCAAAGAATTTGTAAACCGCAATGGCGAATTCAGTGTAAATATTGCACTGATAAGCCATAATAAAGCTGTTTTAGGAATTATTTATGCTCCCGTCACGGATACGCTTTACTTTAATGATGATCAGGGAGCCTGGAAACTGCTTCATGCTGAAGGCATTGTGAAAGCCAACAGCTCATTGGAAAACCTGCACCGCGAAGCCAGCAAGCTGCCGCTTGAAAGACAAGACAAAGATTTCACTATTGTTGCCAGTCGTTCGCATTTAAACCCGGAGACCACTCAGTTTATCAATGAAATCAAGAAAAAACACGATAACATCCGCATCGTATCCCGTGGAAGCTCATTGAAGCTTTGCATGATAGCAGAGGGACTGGCCGATGTTTATCCCCGTTTTGGCATCACATCGGAGTGGGATATTGCTGCAGGTCATGCTGTTGTTACAGCAGCAGGAGGTCGTGTTGTAGCCATTGCTGATGAATCGCAAGAGCTTTCATACAATAACAAGCAGATGGAAAATCCACCATTTATTGCATATCCACCTGAAAGACACAAATAAAACCAGACAATAGAAGGTTGTCAGATTATACAAATGCTGCAAAATCGGGCTTTTTTTCCGTACCTTGCAGCGTTTTTTTATGCCATTCTGAATCCTAATTTTCTATGAATAATTACGCAATCAATAACCTACGCGAACTGGAAGCCGAAGCCATCCACATCATCCGTGAGGTGGCCGCCGAATTTGAAAATCCTGTGATGCTATATAGTATCGGTAAAGACAGCTCCGTAATGGTTCGGCTGGCCGAAAAAGCTTTTTATCCGGCCAAAGTGCCTTTCCCGTTGATGCATATCGACAGCAAGTGGAAGTTCAGAGAAATGACCGAATTTCGTGACCGATATGCCAAAGAAAAAGGCTGGGATCTTATCGTTGAATACAACAAAGAAGGCTTTGAATCGGGAATAGGGCCCTTTACGCATGGCAGCAAAGTTCATACCGATGTGATGAAAACACAGGCCTTGCTGCAAGCCCTCGACAAACACCGCTTTGATGCTGCCTTTGGCGGTGCGCGCCGCGATGAAGAAAAAAGCCGCGCCAAAGAACGCATCTACAGCTTCCGCGATCGCTTTCATCAATGGGATCCCAAAAATCAACGTCCTGAATTGTGGAGCATCTACAATGCACGAGTGCACAAAGGTGAGTCTATTCGCGTTTTTCCGCTCTCTAACTGGACAGAGCTTGACATTTGGCAATACATACGCCTGGAAAATATCCCAATCGTTCCGCTATATTTTGCCAAAGAACGACCCATTGTGGATATGGATGGAAACCTGATCATGGTTGATGATGACCGCATGCCCAAAGAGCTGGCCGAAAAAGCCGTGATGCGTAAAGTACGTTTCCGCACCTTAGGTTGCTACCCTCTTACCGGAGCTATTGATTCAGAAGCAGATACCATAGAGAAAATCGTAGAAGAAATGATGACAGTAACCAAATCAGAACGCACCACCCGCGTAATAGATTTCGACCAGGAAGGCAGCATGGAACAGAAGAAACGGGAAGGGTATTTTTAGCTGTTGGATGTTGGCTATTGGCTATTGGCTATTGGCAAGCAGTTTAATTACAAGCAATTTTATAATAATGAGAAACTTTAGAAAGTTAAACGTTTGGATATTAGGAATGGAAATTGTTAAGGATATCTATCTATTAACTAAAGATTTACCAGCTTATGAGCAATATGGATTAACAAATCAAATTAGAAGAGCTGCGATTTCAATACCATCAAATATCGCAGAGGGTTCATCCAGAAAAACAAACCCAGATTTTGCCAGATTTCTCGAAGTTGCATTAGGTTCATCTTTTGAAATAGAAACTCAATTACTTATTGCAAATGAACTCAATTACCTTAAAATTGAGCAAACCAGTGATGTTCTTAATAAATTAAGCATCCTTCAAAAACAAGTAAACGCATTAATTACCAAAGTAAGAAGCTAGCGGCCAATAGCCAATAGCCAAAAGCTAATAGCCTATGACTAACATCCAACAATTCCTCAATCAGGATCAGGAAAAAGACCTGCTGCGGTTGCTAACGGCCGGTTCGGTAGATGATGGAAAAAGTACTTTGATCGGACGGCTTTTGTTCGATAGCAAAAAGATTTATGAAGATCACCTTTCAGCATTGGAGCGCGACAGCAAAAAAATTGGACATGCCGGCGATAAAATTGACTATGCTTTATTGCTCGATGGATTGAAAGCTGAACGCGAGCAGGGCATCACCATTGATGTGGCTTATCGTTATTTTAGCACAAACAAAAGAAAATTCATCATCGCCGACACTCCCGGCCACGAGCAATATACCCGAAATATGGTAACCGGAGCCAGCACAGCCAACCTGGCAATCATTCTGATTGATGCCCGCAAAGGCGTGATCACACAAACCAAACGACATACTTTTTTAGTTTCACTGCTCGGTATTAAACACATTGTGCTGGCTGTGAACAAAATGGATTTGATGGATTACAGCCAGGAAGTTTTTGATCAAATCTGTAAGGATTACAAACAATTTACTACGCCACTTTCCATACCTGATATCGAATTTATCCCGCTTTCGGCTCTTAATGGTGACAATGTGGTGGATGCCTCTCAGCATATGCCCTGGTACAAAGGCAAAAGTCTGCTCAACTACCTCGAGACGGTTCATGTAGTTTCTGACCGCAATTTTGATGACTTCAGATTACCTATCCAGTATGTGCTTCGTCCAAGCCTCGATTTTAGAGGATTTTCAGGTAAAGTGGCTTCCGGAATTATCCGTAAAGGCGATCAGGTGATGAGTCTTCCTTCGCGAAAAACAGCTACCGTAACGCGCGTAATTGGCTCAGATGGTGATACTGAACTGGCATTTCCGCCACAGGCCGTTACCATTACCTTATCGCACGAAATAGACCTCTCCAGGAGTGAGATGCTGGTGCATCCGGATAACCTGCCGCGCATTGAGCGACAATTTGAAGCCATGTTGGTTTGGATGGACGAAGAAAAAATGGATCCTTACGCTAATTTTTTCCTCAAACATACCACTCAAACGACCCGTGCCCGCATTGATCAGATCAAATACCGCATTGATGTAAACACCCTCGAACAACATTCCTCTGACGCTTTCGAATTAAACGAAATTGGTCGGGTTGTGCTGACGACTAATAAACCCTTGCTTTTTGATCCATACCACAAAAACCATGAAACTGGCTCTTTTGTTCTGATTAATCCAATCACAAACAACACCTGCGCAGTGGGTATGATCATCGACAAAATGAGTGCCGACGATTTGTATTCGCGCATCGCAGATCCCGAAACCAGGCGTTTGGTTGATGGTGGAAAGAGTTTGATCAATGAAGATGAACTTCGCAAACGTTATCGCCAGAAAGGTGTAACTCTTTGGATAACGGGGCTTCACGGAAGTGGAAAAAATCTGTTGGCCTATACCCTCGAACGACAACTGTTTGATAAAGGTGCCACAGTAGTTTTACTGGATGGAAGCACAGTAAGATCAGGCCTTTCAAAAGAATTAGATTATTCTCCAACCGACCGAGCCGAGCATATGCGCCGTGTAGCCCATGTTTGCCGGATTTTAAATGATCAGGGAATTATCACGATTTGTTCCTTTATTTCGCCCAAAGCCGAAATCCGAAAACAAGTAGCCGAAATCATCGGAAAAGAACGTTTCAAACTTTTCTTTATGGATGCCAGCATGGATTATTGCCGCAAAAACAAGCCCGAACTCTACGAAAAAGCCAAACAAAATCTGATCAAATATATTCCGGGTGTTGATGAAATGTATGAAAAACCTGAATTTTCTGATCTTATTTTAAAACCTGAAGATCAATCGAATATCACAACTATTTTTTCTTATCTTGAATCGGAAGGAATTTTTCCACTGCAATCAGAATAACTATTAAAGCCATAATTCTGTGTATTTTTGTTCACATTTTAAATTTAACGCTAAATAATACGCATATGTCAGCTACAAAAGGTCCTGTAAGTGAATTTATCACACATCATTATCGTCATTTCAATGCTGCCGCACTCATTGATGCAGCCAAAGCATATGAAGCACATCTTAACGAAGGTGGCAAAATGATGATAACACTGGCCGGTGCTATGAGTACAGCCGAACTTGGTGTTAGTCTTGCCGAAATGATCCGTCAGGACAAAGTGCAAATCATTTCCTGCACAGGTGCCAATCTGGAAGAGGATTTGATGAATCTGGTTGCACATACACATTATAAACGCGTTCCAAATTATCGCGATCTGAGCCCAAAAGAAGAATGGGAGCTACTCGAAAACGGATTTAATCGTGTGACGGACACCTGCATCCCGGAAGAAGAAGCTTTCAGGCGTTTGCAACAACATATTTTCAAAATCTGGAAAGAAGCCGAAAGCAAAGGCGAACGCTATTTTCCACATGAATATATGTACAAAATGCTGCTATCGGGCGTATTGGAACAATACTACGAAATTGATCCAAAAAACTCATGGATGTTGGCTGCAGCGCAAAAAAATATCCCGATTATCGTTCCCGGATGGGAAGATTCGACCATGGGAAATATCTTCGCTTCCTACTGTATCAAAGGCGAATTGAAATCAACCACCATGAAAAGCGGTATTGATTATATGGTTTGGCTGGCCGACTGGTACAGAAAAAATTCACATGGAAAAGGCGTGGGATTTTTCCAGATAGGAGGCGGAATAGCCGGCGATTTCCCCATTTGTGTGGTACCCATGATGTATCAGGATCTGGAATGGACTGATGTGCCTTTCTGGTCTTATTTTTGTCAGATTTCTGATTCAACAACAAGTTATGGAAGCTATTCTGGGGCTGTGCCAAACGAAAAAATAACCTGGGGAAAACTGGATATCAATACACCAAAATATATCATCGAATCGGATGCTACCATTGTAGCACCGCTGATTTTTGCTTATTTACTGGGCTGGTAATTATTGGCTTAATTCAAAAACTAAGTCATTGGCAAACTAATACTGAAAACTGTTTTTTCTGTTGCGTTGGAAACAAATGAAACTTTACCTCCAAGGTATTGCTCGGTAAACATTTTTATACTGTAAGTTCCTATACCTCTGGCTTCACCTTTGGTCGAAAAAGACCGTTGAAAGATTTGAAGCTGAATATCCTGCGACATAATGGTATCATTTTTTACTGAGATGATTACTTCATTATTGTTTGCAGTTGAAAAACCAATCTCAACCTCTTGATTTGGTTTTGAAGCTTCTACGGCATTTTTTAAGAGATTCAATAAAACACGTTTTAGCAGTACCGGATCAGTGGTGAAAGTTAAATTTTCCTGCTGATTCACAAAAACTATCGGAATGGTTTTAGCAACCTGATGGTGAGCAATTTGTTGAACGGTTTCAGTAATCAGCTTATTAATATTAACGGCTTTCTTATTCACTTTCAACTCACCTCTTTCGGCCGCCAGTAATTGCCTTTGCGAAATGATTTCTTCAATCAAAACATCACTCAAACGAGATGCTATAGTAAGAAATTCCTTGTGCTCGGCCGGATCGTTCGACATCTCCATAAATTCAATAAAACCTCTTAACCCACCGGCTGTGTTGATGATGTCATGAAAAAACAAACGCTCTAAAATTTGCCGTCGTTTTTCATTGCTAATATCTTCAAAAGAAAGTACTACAAAACGTTTGCTCTGGTATTCGAATGGTGAAGCAGTAACTTTAAAATCGTATGAAACTTCTTTATTTTCCTGATTAGCAGTTATTCTGCATTCATTAACGCTTTTCTTATTCGTGTTCAAACAATCCTGAATGGCATTTACTGCACCACAAACCCTGCATGACTTGGATGTGCCACATCCACCGGGCATTTCACGGGAATGAATACAATTTATCAATTCGCCGGGGCGTAATCCCAATATTTCTTCAAAATCCTTGAAACCCATCAGCTCGAGCAAAGGCTTATTTCCATACACAACCTGACGTTGCTCGTTGAGAACGGCAGCAATAAAAGGCAAAGCATTAATCAGCTCATTTACCTGACCAAAGCTGGTAAAAAGATTATAATCATGCACTACGGCTTCATCTTC
>Ga0334883_1001590_pt1 | contig 32539 bp, 16 predicted proteins | sample GraSluR1_MG_6_FD_207230 | JGI IMG/M metagenome (GOLD analysis project Ga0334883, IMG submission 207230) | Sludge microbial communities from methane-producing bioreactor in Wageningen University, Netherlands - Granular Sludge_09_05-R1 | ecosystem: Engineered > Bioreactor > Anaerobic >...
GGGGGCCCTTTCGGGGGGGCCGCCGCGCCCACAGCACACAGCAAGATGGCGACAAGCGTCGCAATCACCCTTCTGCCTCCACTTCGGCCACGCGCATCCTCACCAGCCGATTGTGGCCACGTACCTCGGGGAAGTACATCAGGCAGGCCGAGGTGGGCAGGACGCGGTACAGCCCCGGCGCCTCGGTACGCAGCACATAGCTGACCGTAGTCTCGCCCTTGGGCAGATAGTCGAAGTAGTACACCAGCCGGCTGTCCCACACTTCCCGCCGGTTCCACGGCTGCCGCCACGGGTCTTCATCGCCCGCAACTACCTCGCACCCCGCGGGGATGGGGTCTTCCAGGAGCACGTAGCGCAGGCTGTCCTCGTTGGTGAGCGTCAGCTCGACGGTCACCACCTCCCCGGGCTGCTGGGTGTGGGCGGAGGCGGGCTCCTCGGCCGAGATCCGGTAGGTGCGCTTGACCGCCACGCCCCTGGCCACGGGCAGCGCCGTCTCGGCCGGGCGCAGGTAGCTCAATCGCGCCGACCAGTACACCGAGCCGGCGCCGTCCTTGACGATCCGCAGTGTGTTCTCGCCCGCCGTTAGGGCATCGGCTCTTACCTCGATCACCTGCGGGTCGGAGAAGGCATCGGCGGGGCTGAAGTGCGCCTCCCCGATCTGCCTTTCGCCCAGCAGCACGCGCACCGTGCTCTCGGGCGCCAGCTCCTTGTGCTGCTCCAGGTAGGCCGTCAGGGCCAGGACGGCGGAAGCGGTGTCCTTGGTGGAGGTCCAGGCCTTGCCGCGCCGGGTGGCCATGAGCCAGCGCACGGCGCCGCCGATGTTGGGGCTGTCGGGCTTGAGCTGCAACAGGGCCTGCAGCACCTGCGAGGTGACCTCTACGTCATTGTCCCGCCACGAGTAGCGCTCATGGCTGTCGGACTTCCAGTACGCGCCGAGGCCCATCTTCTGCGCGGCGCCGTCCAGCTCCTCGGCGACGCTGCGAGCCAGGCCGCCCAGCTCGCCGTCGCTGCCGCCGGGGACACTGTGAGACCTGCTCATGGCGTTGAGGGCCAGAGCGAGACTGGCGCGGCCGTAGGTGTCCAGCTTCTGGCGCATGCCGTACAGCTCGACGGCGGTCTTCCTGGCCGCGGTGAAGCCGTCTTCGTCCCACAGGTCGGCGCGGGCCAGGGCCCACAGCAGATAGCCCCTGGCGCCGAGCAGCTCCTCGCGAGCCAGGCAGGCGGTGAGGTACCCGGTGCCCCGGGCCAGGGCGTCTCGGGCGCCCACATAGCCGGCCTCGTCGGCCAGCTTGAGACCATAGGCCACGTAGGCGCTCACGTACGGGTCGCTCTCGTCGAACTCCCACCAGTGCCAGCCGCCGTCCGCATGCTGATAGCGCAGGAGCTTCTGCAGACCGAAGCTCACGTAACGGTCCAGGTACTTGGGCTCCGGCCGGTCCACTCCCAGTCGCTTGAGCGTGCGGGCCACGATGACGTCGGGCAAAAGCCCGCTCATGGTCTGCTCGGCGCAGCCGTACGGGTACGTGGTGAGGTACTCGAGGGCCTCGAAGATCGGTCCGGCCAGGGACGGCGCCAGCGTCACCACCAACTCCGAGCGGCCCGGCATGGCGTCCTGTGGCACGGACAGCACGGCGCTCTCCTCGGTCCTGGTCATGCCCGCGACGGCTTCCACGTCCTTCACGCCGCCGGGCACCACGGGCAGCCTGGCCTCCATGGCGTCGGAAGCACCCTGCCCGCCGATGGCGCTGACGAGGAACCGCGCCTCGTCCGGGCCGTGGGCCTTGATCTTCCATGTCAGCCTCTTCATGCCGTCTCTGGGAAGCTCAACCGTCTGCTCCGCGTCTCCCAGCACCTCCGCGCCCTCGGCGGTGAGGCTCACCTTGACCTGCCGATCCTGCTCGGTGTAGTTGTGCACGATCGCCGCCGCGGTGGCTTCGTCGCCCTCCACGTAGAACCGCGGAAGTGCCAGGCGGACCAGCAGCGGCAGCGTGGTGGTGACCTTCTTCACCTCGGAGCCCGCGGAGGAATCACGGGTCAGGCCGCGTGCCGTGCCACGCCAGGTGGTGAGATTGTCGGGAACCTCGAACTGAACTTCCGCCCGGCCGTCGGGCCCGGTGACGACTGAGGGGCCCCAGTACGCGGTGTCGGCGAACTGGCTGCGCACCCGCGGCGCCTCCTCGGCCATCTCGCCTCCGGCGGCCATCCTCCCGGGAGCCATCGGCGCGGGCAGGGCCATCACGGCCCGCCCCATCTCGAACGCCTGTGCACCGCCGCCGGGGTACATGTGGTCCATCGAGTACGCGGTGGTCACCCGCTGGGGCCAGCCGGTCCACAGGAACCCGTACGGATCGCGGGTATAGTCCTCGCGGATGGCATACACGCTCTCGTCGGCCACACCCAGGCCCACCTCGGCCGGCACCGCAGTTCCGCCGGCGTCCCGCGTCGTCACAATGTAGCGCGCCCTTTGCGCCGGCTCGTACACGTCCCGGTCGGTCTCGATGATCACCTTCAGCGCCTTGTCGCCACGGGGCACCGGCAGCGTCAGGTTCCCTCGGGTCGCATTCCCGTCGCGAACGATGCAGGCGGTGAACTCGACGTTCGGCCGATAGTAGTCACGGATCGGTACGTCGATGGCGAACTCGTGGTCCTCGACCTTCCGCACCTGTGCGTGGAAGACAGACCCACCCTCGAGGGCCCACAGCATCCAGCCGCCCACCAGGTCGGTCTGCACCCGGATGCGGGCCGTGTCACCGGGCTTTAGTGTTGTGTTGTCACGATCCAGGTGCAGGTCGGGCCAGCGCTTCCTCGTGAGCTTCTCCACCACTCTCAGACTGCTCCTGGAGAAGGCCGGGTTGCCCAGGTCATCTTTGGCCCAGGCCTCCAGATCGTATCGTCCCGGCCGCTCCACCTTGAAGCTCGCGAACCCCTGCCCGTGGCTGTCGGTCTCCACGAGTTGCTCTGTCCGCTCCTCGTAGGCCCGGTCCTGCCGATCCTTTTTGTGCTCGACTAGGATCACCTTCACCGCCGCCGATACGCCCTGGAAGTCGCGATCCTGGGTGGTCACCCTCACCCGTGCCGTCTCACCGGCGAGATACTCGCCCTTCTCCGGCCCCACGTGCACTCTCAGCTTTGAGGACGCGATGTGCACCCCGCCATTGGCCTGCTGCGGGCGCAGGGCCAGCTCCGAGACTGTGGCGGTGAAGGACAGATGCCGATCCACCGGCGCGTAGCGAGTCTTCACGTCGATGGTGAGCCTGCCGTTCTTGTCCAGCCTCCCGGTGCCGGTGAAGCGCTCCTCCACGTCTGTCGATCCCGCGCTCCCCAGGCCGGCGGCGCTGAGGATCCGCGAGGGAACCGGGGCCCCGGTGCGCTGGAAGACGCCCTCGTACTCCACCTTGCCCCCGGAGACCGGGCTGCCGAAGTAATACTGCGCCGAGACGGTGACAGGGATGCTGTCGCCGCCCATGAAGGTCTCCTTGGGGATGATGACCTCAACCGAGAACTCCGGCTTGCGATAGGCCTCCACCTCGAAGCGCTCGTAGAAAGAGCGCTGCTTGTCCCCCTCGCCCACGGAGACCACCAGCGAGTAGGTGCCCAGCGGGGGCTCGGGGGCAAGCTGGAAGTCGTCGGAGAACGTGCCCCAGTCATTGAGGCGCAGGGGCTTTTCGTACACCGTGGCGCCACCGGGAGCGAGGATCTTGGCGGTGACCTGCTCCACATCCCGGGCCATCGCATAGCCCTGGGGCTCCACGGCGCGCAGCGTGCCACGGAACCGCACCAGGTGGCCCGGGCGGTAGACCGGGCGGTCGGTGTACGTGTAGCACTTGTACGGCGGCAGCTCGCCGGGCGGCTGGGCCATGCAGAAGGCCGGCGGGCCGGTGCGCGTCGCCAGGAAGCAGGGCGCGCTGTCGCCGGTGGGCTTGAACCGCACCAGCCCGTCGGCGTCCGTCTGTGCGGCGTCTACGCGGCCCTTCTCGCCGTACAGTGCGACCCAGGCGCCCTCCACCGGCGTGCCCGTCTGCGACTGCGTGAGCCAGGCGAGGACCTTGTCCGGCGCGTGCTTGACCAGCAGGCCGCGGGAGGACACCGCGGCCCACGTCCGCCGGGCGACGCCGCCGCCACTCACCACCACGGCGTACACGCCCTCGGCCAGAGAGAGCCCGCAGTCCTTGTCGCGCCATGAATCCTCATAGAACGTGGTGAGTTTGACGGCGGTCCTGGCGGCCACCGGCCGGCCGCTTAGGGATAGCTTCCGCAGCCGATCCGGAACACTGCCGGGCTTGTCCTCATCCAGGGTGAGAGCGGAGGCGTTGGGGATCAGCTCCTCGAGCTTGATCGGATAGGCGACCACAGAAGCGCTTCTGAGATTGTAGAGCGAGACCCGCAGCAGGAGCTTGCTTCCCGCCGGGCCGGTACGCTGGAACACGTCCACCGAGATATTGGGAGCCCGGGCGTCGTCGGCACCCAGGGCGGGGGCCGCGGCACCCAACGATAGGAGTAGCAGGCCGAGGCAGGCAATGACGGGAAGCGACCCGTGCTCACAGCGATGCAGCGCGGACATGTCGGCTCATCCTCCTGACGACTCTCACTTTGGCGGCGCCGTTGCCGTGGCATCGGCAGGCTCGACGATTCTGACGGCACGGACGCGGAAGTACGACACCGGCTCCCCCGCCTCTGCCCGCGAACGGACCCTCGCCCAGTCTATCAGGCGGCTCAGATGCGGGCTCTCGCCGGGCAGGGAGACGCCCGTCCCCATGGCGCTGCGCACGGCAACCCCATCGACGAGCGGATCGAGGCTCCAGGGGTCGAGCACGGCTTCCGGAGGGGCGACGATGGAGACGATGAGCCGCAGTCTGGGCAGCTCATCGGGACGGATCGGGGGGAAGCGCAGGTCGGCGGCCGCCGCGGCACGGGCGGCCGCCACGATCTCATGGGCCAGCGTGGGCTGCGTGGGGTATAGGGTTCCCATGCAGCAACGAGGGGCGCCGTCGGCCATCGCGCTGACGAAGACGCCGCTGCGGAGCCTCAGGGCCGGAGGAAGGTCGGAGGGAACGGGAAGCGAGTGCCGCTGCAGGCAGTAGGCGTCAAACGCCCGGCGCGCCAGACAGAGCGCGGCCTGGCGGTTGCCGGGGTAGTCGGTGGAGAACTGCGCGAGCACCTCTGAAGCGGCGGCAGGGAGGGTGACCCAAAGCAGCATCGCAATGACACACATGGTGTGTGCCTCCGAGAGCGTCGTCTCGGCATACGCCGCGCAGCCGGTACGCGCGTGGCGCTCGGGGGTTTGACGTCGCCTCCGGCCTCGTGGTTCCGCCGGGACAAGTGCCGGGCGCCACGATCTCCGCCGGCCCTACTCCGCAAGCTCCCAGGTGTAGCGCCGGCCATTGCTCCGCGGGTCGGTGTTGTCTGAGGATGAGAACCACAGCGCCGCGCCCCAATGGGAGTAGCGGCCAAGGCCGTGCTCCCTCACATCCGCATGAGGCACGTGGGCGGGTCCCAGCTCCCTGTCGTCTTCCAGGAGCCGGAGAGTGGAGGGCGGACCTCCCGGCACACCGTCACCGGGGAACTGCGGCCCGAGCTCATAGGTGGTGCAATGGCCGATCTCCGGCCTCATGCGCCCACAGACCAGCACCCCACGCAGGGGGAGACTGTAGCGATAGCCCTCTTCCGCCACCACACGCGCCAGTTCAGGCGACGGCGTGGCCGAGTCTTTCGCCACCCAGTCCAGGTAATCCAGGTTCAGACCCGTGCCGTCGGGGTTCTCAAGACAGACGCTGTGACGGCCCTCCTCCAGATGCACGGCCAGTGGCTTGCCTGCGGGGTCGGCAAGCACGGCGAAGGCCCAGTCGTCGCTGGTCGCGGACCCGTAGCCCCCGGAAGAGGGGAACCTCGCCACCGCAATCTGCCTGCCGTCCAGGCGCAGGACCCGCGTGGCGTCCTCCGGGGTGGCATAGCGGGCCACGAGAGCCCACTCTCCGGCGGGCAGGTCCACCTCCCATTCCAGGCGATGGCCGCGGGTGTTCCAGTGAGACAGCGAGAGGCCACGGGCCCCCAGCTTGTCGGCGCGCACGTGAATCTCGCCCCCTGCCTCGGCCACATAGCTCTCGGCCTGCGTCCGGACCACGGTGCCCCATTTCTCCAGCCCCAGGTCGGCCGGGGTGGGAGGAACCCGCACCGTGCGGGTGATGGTGGCGCGGTGCCCCAGGTCATCCTCCACGGTCAGGGCGATCTCCACCGGCCCGCTGCGAGCAAACAGGTGGCTCACCCGGGCACCCTCAGCGCTCTGGCCTCCCAGGTTCCACTGCCACGCGGTCACCTCGCCCCGCGCCGACACCGATGGCGAGCCGTCGAGCTCGGCCCGTGAGCCCGCCTCGTCCTGGGTCAAGCGGATGCTGAAGTCCGCCCTGATCTCGCTGAGCAGGTTGATCCGGGCATACGTCAGCCCGGGCATCCCCGTGGCCGTCCCGAGTACCTCCAGTACCGGGCTCGGCGGCGAGCCCCCGCGCTCCGAGGCCGTCATGAAGCTCGTGAACGGTGCCGGCAGGGCCACACTCACGGCCTCACCATGGCCGCCGTCGGGGAAGGCCTCGACCACCCGGTTCTCCGACACCGATCTTCCGTCGGCGGAGGTGCCGCTGCAGTAGTAGAAGACGAACAGTCGCCCGTCAGCCGTGGCCTGGAAGCGGGCATAGCCCGGCACCTCCCCCGCGATCCCCTCTGCCCCTCCGGCCAGGCTCCCGCGATGCACCACCTGTCCTTTGTCCACGATGCAGTAGTCCAGCGAGACCGTCTGCGGCTCGTCCGGGAAGAACTTGTCGCGCACCCGGGTGTCCCAGACGCTTCTGTCCAGCCACAGCAGGTACGCGCGCCCGACCCCGTCGACCCACATGTCCAGGTTGGTGATGTGGCCCGCCGTCTTCTCCCTGCTGGCGATCTCGATCCAGTCCGAGAACGGCTCGCCCGTGATGTCCGGGGTCCAGGTGTAGAATAGCCGGCGGAAGTCGTAGTCCCAGGTGCGCCCCTCGTTAAGCTCCAGCTTGTACTCGCGCCAGGCCTTCACCGGCTCGATGATGTCGCTGATGGCCAGCACGTGGGCGGCGCGATCCTTGAGGGCCACCACCGGGTAGCACAGGCGGATGGGCTCGGGCACCTCGTACTCCGTGCCCATTGGGAAAACCAGCCGGCCGCAGCGGGACCACTCACCCTCGCGATCCCGGAAGCTCCAGTGCTGGGCCTCGTGTCCCAGAATGTTGAGCAACAGCAGCTCGCCGGCGGGGCCATCGGCCGCGAAGCCCCTATACGAGTGCTCGGTGAACGCCGGCTCTCCCTCCCACACGGGGAGCAGCACCTGTGGCGGTGCCGTGGGGTCGGCGGCGGAGAACTGCAATACCTGCGGCTGCGCGGGACCGTTGTAGGCGTCCGGAGCGGTGAGCGTGGGGTTGGCGGAGATGAACAGTGGGCCTTGTGGGGAGACCGCGATAGGGCAGCCTTCGCGTGTACGGCCTGCCGGATCGGCCTGCCCAAGCTCCCACCCATCCCGGCCGCGCCGCAGGAGCATCCACCGCGTGTTGTTCAGCGGCTTTTGGTCTTTGATCGTCTCCAGTCCGCTGACGAACACCTCGTCACCGACCCGGGCGATGCAGGTAGAGCCGTAGCACCACATGGGGCCGGCGCCGTTGTCCGCGGGCTCGTAGGTGTAGACGGTCTCCTGGACTTCGACGGCCGGCAGAAGCGGCTGGGCCGCGCAGGCGGACAACGGTGGAATGAGGGGCAGGATAACGGGGATGAGCGGCAGTCTCACGGTGTCGCCTCCATCCTGGCACGCGGCCGCGCCGAGGTGGCGAGCATCCTTCACCGCAGGGGCGCCGAAGACCTCCGAGCACACCGTCCAAGGGTCCCGGGGTTGGCGCGCCTGTCGCGCCCCATCCTCGGCCCCGAGGCGCGGCCGTCCCGGCTCCTGTCATCCTCAGCGGCAGTCTCGCGAAGCAGGGCGCTTGTCATCCTGAGCGGCAATCTCGCGCAGCGAGATAGCGAAGGATCTCTTCCTGGCCCCTGAGGACTCCTCGAGCTGCTCCCTGCGGGAGCGGACGCCCTGGGAATGGCATTCCCAGCGAAGGCCCAGTCTGCGGCCGCGCTTCTAGACCAGCTTCTCCCGCACGATCAGGGCGTAGAGCTCCCGGGCGATGAGCTCGTGGCCCACGGCCGTGGGATGCACACCGTCGTCGCTGCGGATGAACGCCGACAGGCAGGTGAGACCAAGATGGTTCTCGGTCGCGCCCGCGAACTCGATGGCGATGGCCTCCGCCACGAAGGCGGCGTAGATATCGCACAGGTAGCACTCGAGCCCGGCGGCGACATCGCGGATGATCTCGGCGTACTCCACGACGGCGCCGTTGCAGCCTCCCCAGCGGTCGTAGTAGTCGGTGCCCCGGGAGTAGACATGCCAGGCGTTGACGATAGGGTTCGGAGTGGTGAACACAACGGTGGCGCCGGCGGCGGCTATCTGACTGTGGATCTGCTGCAGATTGGCGGCGAACTGCGCCGGGGCGATGGCCTTGTCCGGCTCGTAGCGGATGTCGTTGAGGCCGAACTCGACCACTACCACGTCCGGCGAGTGATCCAGGACGGCAGGTCCGATGCGGGCCAGGCCCTCGGCGGTGTTCTCGCCGCCCACCCCGGAGTTGTGGCAGACGACGGAGGCCCGCGTGTTGGCCCGCCGGTTCAGACGGCGCTGGAGCAGGGCGGTGAAGGTGTCGGCGGGATCGACGTGGGGTGTCCCCTGAGTCACCGAGTCCCCGAAGCAGACGATGGTTGCCATGTGGGTTCCTCCTGGTCGGCGAAGGCCGCCGCGCGGCGGCAGGGTCACTCGGTCTCCCGTGGCCACGGGGGAGGTGGCCAGGCGCCGTGCTCTCTCCCCCAGCGCCGCAGGGCTTCGGCGCATTCATCCGGTACCACAACCTCACCCACCTCCACGGGTTTTGGGCCCCCGGGGCCGTGAGAGTCCGAGCCCCCCGTCACGATGAGGCCCAGGCTTGAGGCGATCCGCAGCAGCCGCTGCGTTCTGTCGCCGCTGTGGTCGATGTGGTAGGCTTCAATCCCGGCAAGCCCCAACTCTGCCAGGGCCGGAATGGCCGCTCCCGCATTGCCGATGCCCGGGTGGGCCATGACGGCGATGCCGCCGGCCTCCCGGATGAGTTCGATGGTGCCGGCGGACGGCGGGCGGAATCGGGGGACATACGCGCTGCGCCCGCGCCGCAGATAGCGCTCGAACGCCGTCTGGGCGTCGGGCACGTGGCCCCGTGCCACTAGAGCCGCGGCGACGTGGGGCCGTCCCAGGCTGTCACCGCGGCAGTTCTCGAGGATGTCCTCCAGTCGCAGCGGCACACCCAGATCATTGAGCCGGGCCAGGATCTTGCCTGCGCGCTCGAGTCGGCTCTCCCGAATGCGGGTCAGAAGCTGAAGCAGCTCGCGGTGGGCGGGCCGGACCATGTACGCCAGGATGTGCACTTCCTTCCCGGCGTGGTAGGTGCCGATCTCCACGGCCGGGAAGACGTCGATACCGCGCTGCTCACCGGCCGCCAGGGCTTCGGCCACTCCGGCCACCGTGTCATGATCGGCCAGCGCCATCGCGCTCAGGCCCCGGTCGGCCGCGGCGGCGACCATCTCCGTTGGCGATAGCGTTCCGTCGGACGCGGTGGAATGGACGTGCAGGTCAACCGGCATGCGTGGGCGTCCTCAATGGATCAGGGCTCGGGAGGGAGCTCGGTGCGCGGCCCGCAGTCGCCCATGCGCGGCCGGGGGGCCGAGATGGGCGGGAGCCGCGTCTGGTAGACGTCGCGGCCTTCCGCGGGAGCGGCCCCGCGCCGACCGGCGGCGTGCGGCAGCGAAAAGGCCCCGGAGCGAACTGATCCGGGGCCCGTGGCGTGCTGACAAGTGAAGCCTGCTGCCGTCGGATCTACCGGGGCTCTGGACGACCGACGCACGGCACCTGCGGTCCGAGTCGTGGCGGGCTAGCCCACGGTCTCCTCGGCGATGGCCAACTCCGTGTCCTTGTCGAAGATGTGGGTCCGGTTCATGTCCAGGGTGATGGCCAGCTTCCCACGCTCGGTGGCCTTGGTCGCGCTGTCGACGCTGGCGACGAAGCTGTCCTGACCGGTGTTGAGGTACAGAATGGACTCGGCCCCCATAGGCTCGATGACCTCGACGTCCACGGTGAAGGTGTTGTCCTCGGTGGGCTCAACCACCGGGGATAGGTCCTTGTCGTAGATGTCGCTGGGACGGACGCCGAAGATCACCGGGCGTCCGGCGTAGTCCTGATACGCCGGGGCACGGCCTTCGGGCAGCTTCACCTTGAAGGCGCCCGCGTCCACCCACAGCGCACCGTCGACGGCCACAAGCTCGGCGTCGATGAAGTTCATGGGCGGACTGCCGATGAAGCCGGCGACGAAGCGGTTCACCGGGTGGTTGAAGATATTCAGGGGCGTGTCCACCTGCTGCACCAGACCGTCGAGCATGACGGCGATGCGGTCACCCATGGTCATGGCCTCAACCTGGTCGTGGGTGACGTAGATGGTGGTGATCCCCAGCCTTCTGTGGAGCTTGATGAGCTCGGCGCGGGTCTGGATGCGGAGCTTGGCGTCGAGGTTGGACAGCGGCTCGTCCATGAGGAAGACCGCGGGCTCGCGGACGATGGCGCGCCCTACGGCGACGCGCTGGCGCTGCCCTCCGGAGAGCTCCTTCGGTCTGCGCTGCAGCAGGCCCTCAATGCCCAGCATCTGGGCCGCCTGGTCCACACGGCTCTTGATCTCGTCCCGGGCGACCTTGCGGAGCTTCAGGCCGAAGGCCATGTTCTCGTACACGGTCATGTGCGGATACAGGGCGTAGTTCTGGAACACCATCGCGATGTCGCGGTCCTTGGGGGACACATTGTTGACCAGGCGGTCGCCGATGTAGATCTCACCCTCGGTGATCTCCTCAAGACCCGCAACCATGCGCAGACAGGTGGTCTTGCCGCATCCGGAGGGGCCGACCAGCACCAGGAACTCCTTATCTTGGATCTCGAGGTTGACATCGTGCACGGCGACAACCTCGCCGAAACGCTTGGTCAGGCCCTTGAGGGTGACGCCTGCCATGGACTTTCAGCCTCCCATTGCGTCGGTGCCGTCTGGCCTACCGGGCACCGCTTCACAGCAAAAGCCCCCGTCCGTAGACAAACGGGGGTAACATCGCTCAGGATTATAGTTCAGCCGTGGGCGAGTGTCAACGCGACCGCAACCGCCGCCCGGCAGGGCGCGCACGCACGCTCCGCCCCCCCTCCGGCCGGCCCCTGTCGCCATCTACATACCCTCCGCCCACAGGTTCACAAACCCCAGCGGCATCCCGCTGGGTACCGTCAGACCCACTTTGCCCTCGGCATAGGTGCCGTCCTCGGCCTCGATGGCCAACACATCGTCGCAGTAGCATCGCAGCGAGGCGCCGGCGGCCACCACCTGCAGGCGATGGGGGATCGGGCGATGGATCGAGTAGGGGAAGAAGGCCGCCTTGATGCGCTGCAGCTTGCCGTCCACGAGCTTGGCCAGGACCAGATTGCCGTCCCACCCGTTGTCCAGATAGAGGGCATAACCGTTGTCCGTGTCGCGGCAGCGGAAGAGCAGACCGCCGCCGGCGCGCTCGGGCCCGACCTCCATGGTGCAGACCCCGGCGCTGCCGTCGGCGAAAGACACGTCGGTCAGTGCCCTGGAGAAGGCCTCGGTCCGTGGGGTGCCACCCACGGGTCCCCACTCCTGGCCGTCCTGGGAGACCTCCACCACGTAGTCGTAGAACCGGCTCCCGTCCCAGTATGTCAGCAGCCACACCGAGGCGACCTCCCGCTGCTGTCCCAGATCGAACTGCACCCACGCCGGCAGCGGTCGAGTGCGGTCCGACCACCAGCCATTGCGGGTCTTGTCGAGAATGCCATCATGGGCCTCCGAGACGGGGTGCCCCGGATCGCTGCCGGAGGACGTGACCTCCACCGGCCGAAGCTCGCCGCCATCAGGCCCCAGCACCCGCATCTCCACCACATGCGCACAGCCGTGGTTGCCCTGGCCGCCGGTGATGCGGACCCGGACAAACCGCGCGCCCCGCGGGGCAAAGGCGACGGTGTCGCCCTCGGCGCCGGCGGGAGCCCGCGGAATCCCGAACTGCAGCCAGTCCCCCTGCATCCGCCAGCCCTGCGTTCCGGCCACCAGGGAGCCCAGCTCCACCGGCGTGCCGCCGGCGGTGGCCGTAACGGTTTCGCTCCGCGGCCCCTCGTTGCCCGCCGCATCCACCGCCGACACGGCGTACCGCACCGGCCTGCCCAGCGGGGCGGTGTAGTCCGAGTAGCCCGTGGTCTCTTCCACGGTCGCCAGGGGCGCCGGCTCAGCGCCTTCTCCCCGGTAGACCCGGTACTCCACGATATGGTGCTCATCTGTCGCGGGGCCGAAGTGCAGATCCACCCGGCCGGTCGCGGCTTCCGCCCGCAGGTCGGTAACGGCCGACGGCGGGGTGGTGTCCCGCAGCGCGGAGACCAGGCGCCGGATGCGACCCACGGCCTCCTCGGTGTACGGGGGCAACTCGCCCTGGTACAGCACCACGCCACAGATGTCGTCCGTCGCCAGGGTGGGGAGCTGAATCTCGCCTCCGGTCCACGGGCCAAGCTCCGTCACCTGCAGGTCCGCGGCCCGGGCGCCACACAGCAGCAGAGCCCTGTACTGCCCCGCGGTGCCCAGTACCCCGGCATCGGGCGTGACTTTGGGGGTGCACGGCTCGCCGAGGTTCGAGACGGTCAGAAGCAGGAGCTGCGGCGAGCGGCGGTACACGCAGCAGTGCACGTCGGGGCTGTCGGCCGAGGCCGCCGTGGCGGTGGCTTCCGAGTACAGCGTGGTGTCCCTGTCCATCGGGATCAGCGACAGGACCTGCCAGTACGGAAGCACGAAGTCGGCGGAGCGGTACACACTGCGGTGATAGTTGTTGTCCTGGTGGGTGCCACGGCCGAACAGGATATGCGGGTAGCTGCCCACCGCGCAGTACACGGCGGCCCCGTGCCTGGTCTGGAAGCTCTCGTATTCGCACCAGGGATGGACCACGGCGTAGGCCATACCGGTGTGGTAGGCGGCGCCCTGCAGGTCGCGAAGCATCCCGGCGTGGGTGCCGTACTCGCCGGGGAGGTAGGCGTTGAGGTTCAGGTGGAACAGGGCGTCGGGCGCCCCGCCTCCGGAGTGGCTGATGATGATGCCCTCCTCCCCCACCGCCTCCCTGTAGTGGCGGGTCAGCAGGAGGTAGTCCAGGCCGGGGAACTCCCGCCCATAGCCGGCCATGCTGCCCCCCGGCTTCATCTCGCGGAAGTGCACCGAGCCGAAATCAAAGTAGATGCCATCGATGTCCAGGGCCTCGATCCATTCCCGGTTGATCCCCCGCAGGCCGGGGTTGTCGGCCGGCACCGCATACAGCACGCACTTGATCCCGCGCGCGTGGCAGGAGGCCACCCAGCGCCGCAGATCCGCTTCGTTGAAGGGGGCGTAGTTGCCCCAGCCCTTGTTCCAGTACAGATGCAGCACACAGACGCTCACCCCGCAGTCGGCCATGGCCCGGATGGCGGAATCCGAGGGGTAGGTCATCAGGTTCGCATTGCCCTCCTGCCAGTGGGCGATGCGCTGGCCGATGGCGTTGTCGTTCTGGCGGTAGTGGCCCATGGCGAGGCCAAAGCGGTTGCTGTACGAGAAACCGGGCCCGACGCGCACCGCCCCCCCCAGATGCCAGGAGAAGCACTTGGCGCCCGCCTCGTCGGGCGTTACCTCACACCACATGCCCGCACCCGCGTCGCCCCCCAGAGGCTTTTCCTCCTCGAGGAACATCTCCACATGGTTGGTGAGCATATCCTGTCGCGACAGGGTCGCGCCCATCACCCGGAGGTAGCCCTCGTGGCGCAGGGCCTCATCGCGCGACAGGTTCTCTCCCCCCTGCCAGGTCTTCTTCCAGCACCACTGCAGGTGGGCAAGCTCCCCCGTGGCCAGACCCATCCCCACCTCCACATCCTGCAGCTCCACCGCGGCCCCGCCCTCGGGCAGCGCGAGCTCCAGGTCACAGAACACCGCGCCCTCCCCAAAGACCCGGAACCGCTGGGTCAGTGTCAGAGGGCACGGCTCGCCCTCCTCGTCGCGGGGGGCCGAGCGGACGACGAACACCAGGTCGGTGCCGGTGGTCTCTGCCACCTCCACGGTGGGCTCCTGGGCCAGATCGGCGCGGTACCGCTTGCCATCGACGGCTATGGCGACGAACGCGACACCCTGCTGTGGGTCGTCGATGCGGAACTCGCCGGCCCAGTCGGAGAGCGTCACAGCCGCCGGCTGCATCCCCCGGTCGGCCCGCCATGCGACGCGGAAGCAGTCCCCGGCGACGGAGATCCCGTCGGGAGAGACCTCCGACTGCAGCGGCCTTTGGGCGGTGCAGACCACGGGTACCAGCAGGGCGAGTACGAGCAGATGAGGGCGACGCGACATGGCATGTCTCCTGGGCTCCCTCGTGGAAGCCGGCGAGATCGCACGATGGGACACAGATTACCTCCGGGGGGCGCGATCTCCTCCCCTTCTGCAGGTCAAGGACGCTTCGCGGAGGAATGTCGTCACCCGGCAGGGACCGAGCATCGCACGCGAGGCGCTCCACATGGATGGACCCAGAACCTGGGATTTCGACGGGTACGACTGGATTGACCGCTACGACGAGTACACGCGCGGGTTGCCCAGGCTGTGCTACGAGCAGGCCATCGCCGCTCTACCGCGCCTGTGCCGCGCCGAGCCGCAGGATACGGTGCTCGACATCGGTGCAGGCACAGGGAACTTTGCCGTTCCGTTCCTCGAGGCGGGCTGCACTGTGTTGGCCATCGACCCGTCTGAGCGGATGCTGAGACGGGCGCAGGACAAGGTGGCCCGATATGGAAGGCGGCTGTGTGTGCAGCACGTGGACGACGCGTTCCTGCGCCTACTTCTGGATGATAGGCGGTTCCACATCGCCTTCGCCGCCTACGCCATCCACCACCTCGACGACTGTGCCAAACGGCAGGCCATTCGTGGCATGCGCTCGTGCCTGAGGCCCGAGGGCAGAATCGTCATCGTGGACACGATGTTCGCCGACGAGGCCCACAAGGCCCGCATGCTGGCGACAGACGATACGCTCGAGGACGAGTACCACCCGCTGCTGAGCACCTTCCCCGCCATGGTGGCGGAAGAGGGCCTTGCCGTGGAGCTGACGCAGATCGGCCCACTGGTATGGGTGCTGGCGGGGACGCGCGATGCGTAGCGGGATCGCCACCGGGTGCCGCCCCCGATCTGCCGCCGCCACGCCACGACAAAGAAGGAGCCCACCGATGGAGATCATCAGTTCAGGCACTGTGTACTCCGGCGCCGACGACCCGCGGCGCCAAAGCTGCGCCTTCCCGGGGGTCTGTGTGCTCCCGGACGGGCGGTGGCTCTGCAGCTTCCGAGCCGCACCCACCAAGACCGGAACCCGCGGGCAGCACACGCCCCTCACCTGGTCCGATGACCTCGGCGCCACCTGGCACGAGCCGCTGGAGCCCTTCGCGCCCCCACCCGTCGACGGCAAGCCGGGCCTGTTCCGCGCCGGCTATCTCACGCCCCTGGGCGGCGACGAGGTCCTGGCCACGCTCTACTGGGTCGACCACTCCGATCCCGACAAGCCCTTCTTCAACCAGGCCACCGAGGGACTGCTGGATTCCCGCCTGATGCTGTCGCGCTCCTGCGACCGTGGCGAGACGTGGACGGCCCCGGAGCCCATCGATACCTCTCCCTTCCACATGCCCACCCCCATCACCGGCCCGACGCTACTGCTGCCCGATGGCCAATGGGCCTGCCAGTTCGAGCTGAACAAGGCGTACGACGACGCCTCACAGTGGCGGCACCATTCGGTCCTGCTGTTCTCAGCCGACGGCGGTAGGACATGGCCGCGCCACACCCACAGCAGCGGCGACCCGGCCAACCGCGTCTTCTACTGGGACCAGCGGCCCAACGTGCTTTCCGACGGGCGGATACTCGATCTGTTCTGGACCTACGACACCCACGAGGCGCTATACCTGAACATCCACGCCAGGGAGTCCGTGGACAAAGGACGCACGTGGTCGGGGATGTGGGATACAGGAGTGCCGGGCCAGCCGGCCCAGCCGGTACCGCTGCGCCACGGAGCCATCGCCATGGTCTACGTGGACCGGACAGGGGCGCCGGAGATCAAGCTTCGAGTCAGCCAGGACGGCGGCCGCACCTGGCCGCGCGAGACCGAGGGCGTGATCGCCCGCCCCAAGCTGGATGTCCAGTCCACCACCAAGGACACGATGCAGGACACCTGGGCGGAGATGGAGCAGTTCTCCCTGGGGCTGCCGGCCGCCACGGCCCTGGAGGACGGCACACTGTTGGTTGTGTACTACCAGGGTCCCCACATGGACCGCACGCAGGTCATGTGGGCCCGTGTGGCGGTGTGAGCGCAACGGCGCTTCGCCTGTCCCGGTGTGGGTTCCGCATGCGCCTCCGGCCTCCGGGGCCTGCCCGCAGGCCGGCACTACTCTGTCTCCAGCTCCCCCAGCAGCCGCCTGATACGCAGCGCCTGCCCGGCCACCCTGCTGCGCTGTGCCAAGATGACGTCGGGCTCCGAGGTGAAGTGGGTCAGATCAGCGACGACGTTCGTGGACACGTTCGTCAGGTGCATGGCCTCATCGACGATGAAGCCGTACTTGCCCGACTTGTCCTTTGCTTTCAGCTCGCGGGCGAGCGTCTCCAGCAATACGAGCAGTTCGTAGTCTTCGATCCCATCGCGCACGACCTCCAGGCGCAGGCTGGGCAGGGGGGTGCAGTTGGGCCCCGGGTAGATCAAGAGCCCGTCACCGTTGTAGCCCCCGAAGGTGAAGGTGTTCCAGGGCACCTGGGGCCAGCGCTTCCCCTCCTTGATGGCCTCCAGGGCCACCGGGTCTTCGTGCACGACCATGGACGGGTCGCCCAGGTCCTCCCACACCATGTTGGAGGCCCACATGGCCACCTCGTAGTAGAAGAAGCCCGTCACCCCGTACTTGTGGGCGGCCCAGAACATCACCCGGGCGTCTGTGGCGGGGTAGTCGATGAACAGGTTCGGGTAGGGATGACGCGGGCCGCAGCAGACGTACCACCACACATCGTCTCCCAGATAGCGGCGGCGCTGAGCGCTCTGGTGGTCGTAATCCGACAGCAGGGTCCCCCAGCGGTTCACGTATCCCCACAGGGGCTTGGTTGGCGACACGGGGCAGGCCCTGCGCACCCCGGGGAGCCGCTTGCGGGCCCGGTCAAACGCTTCGGCCGCGCTGCGCACTCCGTCGGGAAGCAGGCTGCCGAAGCCAAACAGGTACGCGTCCTGAAGCAACCCGCGCTCTCGCAGGGCCAGAGCGTCGGCCGTCAGTGAGGCGATCCGCTCGGGATCGGCGCTGCCGAGGCTTCCGAGGCTGATGGCGTTCATGCCGTTCTCGCGGCACCAGGCGGCATCCTCGACAGGCGGCCAGATACGCTCCTCGTACAGCCCGGCCGGGTTCACGCGGTTATCCAGGAGCACCTTGTGGAAGCGCCGCCGCACCTCGGGCCCGGGGTCTCCGCGCAGGCCGTACCACTGGCTCACATCACCCCCGAAGACCATGCCGAAGCCCGTCTGGAACTTGCCGCGCAAAGGCAGGGTGAGGTCCCAGACGTTCACCGTCAGGACGACCACCTGAGTGCCCTCGGCCTCGGCGCTGACCAGAATCTTGCCCCGGTACAGGCCGGGCTCCGCGTCGGCGGGCACGCTGACGGTCACCCACAGGGGCTGAACCTCGCCGGCGGGGAGAGTGAACGGCTCCGGCGGCAGGAGAGGGTCCGGCCAACGCCCCACACGTTCCACCGGATAGACGGGGCGCCGAGTCTCCACGTAGCCCGCGCGGCTGACGGCGACGCTCTCCCGCGGGATCGTGGCACCGTCGTCTCTGTGCAGGCCCGTCCAGTCCACCGCCACGTTCCGCACGACTTGCCCCAGGGAGGCGACGATAACCTGGCCCGACTCCCGCTCGCGCCGGGCAGACAAGAGCGCAAGCTCGCGGCTCTGGCTGTACTCCCAGTCGTCGGGCGGGACCTTGCGCAGCGCACTCTCAGTGCCGAGGGAGAAGCCGGGCAGCGCCGCGTGACCCGAGCGGGCCAGGTGGCACTTGTGCTCCAGAGCGCGGGCGGCCCGCGCCAGATTGCGGGCGTGTTGGTACTGCTCCTGCCAGGCGGTGGCCCTGTCGGCCCCCCGGCCCACAGCCCGCTTCACGGCCTCCAAGGTAGCTTCCGTATCCTCCGCCAGCCATCCAATGTCTCTCTTCAGCAGCTCCCGTAGCTCCTCGGGCTCCAGCGAGCCGCACTCCCGACGCAGCTTTGCCAGACGCGCCTCCACGCCGTTCAGCAGGCCCGAGAGCGCCGGTATGTCGAAGGCCACCGGAGGCGAGGCATAGTAGGTCTGCGCGCCGTCTGAGGAGTCAACCACCAGGCGCACCGCACCCCGCCCCTCCGAGGTGATCTCGTATCCCCAGGCGGCCGCCACGTCGCCGGAGAGCGGCACCGGCAGCTTGGGGAACACCTCATCGCCCCGTATCGCCTGCAGCTCGGCAACACAGGGCTCGGCGACGACGCCGATGCAGAGACGGAACTCATTGCGCCCGATGAAGGGGCCGGGAATGTCGATGCCGGTGACCACCGGTCCGTCGGACCACAGCAGGCTGCCGAAGTTCGCGAACTCATGGAAGCTCGCGTCCAGCGGTGCCCACGACGACCACTCCCCATGGGCGCGCTCGGCCCGGCCGACGTTGAAGGACCACACTCCACCGGTGGGGGAAGATCCGGTCAAAGGCGCGAAGGGAAGTGCAACCTCGCAGGTCCAGCGGTCCTCCAGGTGCCGCGTGGCACTCCGGATCTCGCCATCCCAGTTGGGTTGGCGATCCTGGGCGGCCTCGCGCACCGACTCGTCGAGCACCACATTGGCGGCCGTGACGACGACGTGGTAATACTGGTTGCGCGGGTCGTCGGGGGCGATGAACAGGTGGACACAGTCATCGGCCCAGGCCCGTGGATCATCGCTCTCGGAGGCGTCCACACATACATTGGCCATGTCCGCTTCATAGCACTCGAAGGACACGAAGAGGCATTCGGCGGCCCTGACGGCCCGGCAGTGGGTGGTCTGGGTGGGCACGTCATGAGTGGCCACGTTGACAAACGGCCCCAGCATGGCGGCCTGCCGCCAGACCGGGTCGGAGAGGTCGCCGTCCACCATCGGCTCCGCCGCTCCTACGGGGCAGACGGCCACGGGCGCGAAGGGCGCGGGCGTACCTGTCGTCCGGGCGGACAGTGCCGGGGACAAAAGGAGCAGCAGGCAGCCCAGCAGCGCCGCCGTCCGGTGCAGCTCCGCGCGCTGCAGGGGACAAGTGCGGGCATGTGCGGCCCCCGGGGCGGAGCCATCCGGACGGCCCCGCCGTCCCCCGCGGCCGATCCCTCGCGGCCGGCCCCGCTCATCTGTGCGGGCAGGGGCCGGTCGCTGTGGCAGCGAATACTGATTGTCTACGAGACAGTTCATCATCAAGTTGGTGATTTCTCTTGCTCTCCGACATTCGCCTTCTCGATATCGAGCCCATCTTCAGCCAGGAGCAGTTCCGGGTGCCGCTGAAGTTCGGCACCGGCGTCATCACGGCCATCACCTCGATGACGGTGCGCGCCGTCGTGGAGAACCGCGCCGGCGCCACCACCGAGGGCTTTGGCAACATCCTGCTCAGCGACACATGGGGGTTCCCCAGCGCCACTCTGTCCCATGAGGTCCGCGACCGCGCCATGCGACAGGTCGGCGAGCGGTTCTGTCGTCTGCTGCTGGAGAGCGCGCGCTTCGGCCACCCCATCGAGCTGTACATGGATGCCAAGACCGAACTTCAGGACCTGGCGGCGGAGGTGGACGCGGAGCTGGGCCTCGCCGAGCCCATGCCGCTCCTGGCGGCCCTGGTCTGCGCCAGTCCGACAGACGCCGCTTTGCACGACGCCTTCGGCAGGGCCAACGGCATCTGCTCCTACGACGGGTACGGTCCCGAGTTCATCGAATGCGACCTCAGCCGGTGGTGTGGGCCCCGGTTCGCCGGCAAGTACGTCTCGGACTACATCCACGGTTCCTACAAGCCGTCGCTGCCCATCTTCCATCTCGTGGGCGGTATGGACAAGCTCACCGCGGCCGAGCTCGACTCAAGCGACCCCGCCGACGGCATGCCGGTCAGCCTCGACCAGTGGATCCGCCGCGACGGTCTGCGCTGCTTCAAGGTCAAGCTCCGCGGCACGGACATCGACTGGGATGTGCAGCGCACCGCGCACGTGGCGGAGGTCATCCAGGCCACCTACGCCCAACTGGGCATCTCCGATGCCTTCTACCTCTCCACCGACTCCAACGAGATGAACGAGAGCCCCGAGACGGTGCTGGAGTACCTGGAGAAGCTCCGCGCCCTCTCCCCCATGGCCTTCGACCGCCTGCTGTACCTCGAGCAGCCCACGGAGCGCGATCTGAGCGTGCACCGGTTCGACATGTACGAGGTGGCCAGGATCAAGCCGGTGGTGGTGGACGAGGGCGTCACCGATGTGGACAAGCTGGAGCTGGCCGCGGAGCTGGGGTGGTCCGGGGTCGGCCTCAAGACGTGCAAGGGGCACTCCTCGTCGCTGCTGTATGTCGCAAAGGCCGCCGAGTCGGGCCTATGCCTGACGGTGCAGGACCTCACCAATCCCGGCCGCTCCCTGGTGCACTCGGTGGGCCTGGCGGCGCGGGTGAATACCCTGATGGGCGTGGAGTGCAACTCGCGCCAGTTTCTCCCCGGCGCCGAGCCCGAGCTGCAGGCCAAACACCGCACGCTGTTCATGCCACAGGAGGGCCTTGTGTACACCGCGACCATCGGCGAGACGGGATTGGGGTATTGACAAGCATGCTTAGTATACTCCATCCTAAATAGCTACGCTGCTGGTCACCGTGCTGCCAGCAATCACCGGTACCGGTGGCCCATACAGCAAGACCCTCTGAGCCCTGCGCACCCGCGTACCTCTCGGAGAGATGATTTCGCAAGGGGGATAGCCCATGCCTGAGCGCCGCGCCCCTCGACACGGACTGGAGCATCACGGCATTCGTAACGTTGGCCGAGTCTACTGGCATCAGACGACCCCGGAGTTGTACGAGCAGATTGTGCGTCGTCGTGAAGGGCACCTGGTGCACTTGGGACCCATCGTCGTCCGCACCGGCCACACCACGGGCCGCTCGCCCAACGATAAGTTCATCGTCGAAGAGCCCTCGAGTCAGGACAAGATCCACTGGGACGGCTCGGTGAACCGCCCCATGTCCGAGGAGCACTACTGGAAGCTCCACGACCAGATGCTGCAGTACATCCAGGGCAAGGACCTCTTCGTCCAGGACTGCTACGTGGGCGCCGACCCGCGCTACCGAATCCCGATCCGCGTGGTCACCGAGGATGCCTGGCAAAGCCTCTTCGCGCGCAACATGTTCATCCAGGAGCGGGACCGGGACAAGATCATCGAGCACATCCCCGAGTTCCGCGTGATCTCGCTCCCCGGCCTGCACGCCCAGCCCCCCGAGGCCTTCGGCACCAACTCGGAGACCTTCGTCGTCGTTCACTTCGGGGAGAAGACGATCCTCATCGGCGGCACGCGCTACGGTGGGGAGATCAAGAAATCCGTGTTCACCATCCTCAACTACCTGCTCCCGCTGCACGAAGTGCTCTCCATGCACTGCTCGGCAAACGTGGGGTACAAGGGCGATGTGGCCCTGTTCTTCGGGCTCTCCGGGACGGGCAAGACAAGCCTCTCGGCCGACCCGGACAGGGCGCTGGTAGGCGACGACGAGCACGGCTGGAGTGACCACGGAGTCTTCAATTTCGAGGGCGGCTGCTACGCCAAGATCATCCGGCTCTCCAAGGAAGCCGAGCCCCAGATCTACGAGTGTACCCGCAAGTTCGGCACGATCATGGAGAACGTCATGGTCGACTTCGCCACGCGGCGTGTGGACCTCGGTGACGACTCGTACACCGAGAACACCCGCGCCGCCTACCCCATCACCCATCTGAGCAATGTGGTGAGAGAGGGCTACGTCGGGCACCCGAAGAACATCGTGTTCCTCACCTGCGATTCATTCGGCGTCATGCCTCCCGTGGCCAAGCTCACGCCCGCCCAGGCGATGTACCATTTCATCGCCGGCTACACGGCCCGTGTGGCCGGAACCGAGCGGGGTATCGACGAGCCCCAGCCCACCTTCAGCGCCTGCTTCGGAGCGCCTTTCATGGCCCTGCACCCCGGGGTCTACACCAAGATGCTGGGCGAGCGGATCGCCAAGCACGACGTGAACTGCTGGCTGGTCAATACGGGCTGGACCGGTGGGCCATACGGCACCGGGCACCGGATGAGTATCAGTGTGACCAGAGCCATCATCCGCGCCCTGCTTGACGGCGATCTGGCCAGGGTCAACCTGCGCAAGGAGCCCTTCTTCGGCCTCGAGGTCCCCACCGCCTGTCCGGAGGTCGATCCCACGATCCTGGACCCGCGGAACACCTGGTCTGACCCGGCCGCCTACGATGCCCGGGCGAAGCAACTCGCCGCCAGCTTCCGGAAGAACTACGAGAAGTTCGCCGACGGCATGGGCGACGAAGTGCGGGCCGGCGGCCCCCCCGAGGGATAGCGGGGGCCAAGACAGAGCCCCAATCCAGTCGCGCAACGCAATAGCGCCCGCCGAGTCACCTCGGCGGGCGCTTGTCTTGCCCACATCGCCCCCAAGAGCCTCCCTGGCCCGGGGCGGCCGCACCACGTGAGAACCCCGCCGCCGGTAACCCATGGGGGGGAAGCTCTCCCGGTCGGGCGGCGCTCCCCCACAAGCGCGGCCGAGAAGTCCGGCCGGTCCGTTTCATGTCATTCTGAGCGTCCCTCTCGCGCAGCTAGATAGCGAGGAACCTCGCTGAATGCCCGGAGATTCCTCGAGATGCTCCCTCCGGGAGCGGACGCTCTGGCTATGACATCCCCGGCGAATGCGGGGTATTGGGCCGCACCTCTATGCCATGGCCGCACAGATCGCGTCCGCCATCTGGCTGGTCCCCACCGCCGTCGGATCATCGCGATCGGCCTTCAGATCGTACGTGACATCCTTGCCCTCTTTGATGACCTTCGCCACGGCGGCCTCCAGACGGTCGGCGGCCTCCGCCTCGCCCAGATGATGCAGCATCATCACGCCGGAGAGGATCGTCGCTGTGGGGTTCACCCTGTTTTGGCCCTTGTACTTGGGAGCGCTGCCGTGAGTGGGCTCGAACACGGCGCAATCTGTACCGATGTTGGCTCCCGGCGCCACTCCCAGGCCACCCACCAGACCGCAGGCCAGGTCGCTGAGGATATCACCATAGAGATTGGGCAGGACCAGGACGTCGTACAGATCCGGCTTCTGCACCAGTTGCATGCACATGTTATCCACGATGCGGTCCTCAAACTCGATGCCGCTATCGCCGTACTCCTCCTCGGCCACCCTCCGCGCCACTTCCAGATAGAGCCCGTCGGTGTACTTCATGATATTGGCCTTGTGCACCGCGGTGACCTTGCGGCGCCCGTTCTGGATCGCGTAGTCGAAGGCGAAACGCACAATGCGCTCGCTGGCGGAGACGGAGATCGGCTTGATGCTCACACCGGAATCCCGCCGGATAGTGGCACCCGAGAGCTCCTGAATGCTCTCGATGGCCTTGACGCACTCCTCGGTACCGCGCCGGAACTCGATCCCCGCGTAGAGGTCCTCGGTGTTCTCGCGGACGATGACGATGTCCGCCTCGGGATAGCGTGACCGCACCCCTTCGTAGAACTTGCAGGGGCGCAGGCAGGCGTAGAGGTCGAGAGCCTTGCGCAGAGCCACGTTGACGCTGCGGAAGCCCTTGCCTACCGGAGTGGTGATGGGGCCCTTGATCGCGACCTTGTTGCGGCGCACCGATTGCAGCACATCATCCGGTAGCGGGGTGCCCTTCTCCTCCATCACATCCACCCCGGCGTGCACCTCCTCCCACTCGATCCGCACGCCCGTCGCGTCCACACACTGCTTCATGGCATAGGCCACATCCGGGCCGGTACCGTCGCCCGGGATGAGTGTCACCCTGTGCATTGCGTTTGCCTCCGTCTTCGCCGGTTGGGTCCGTACCACTCGAATAAGGTCGGTACTATAGCGCAGCCCAAGCCGGGGCGGCAAGGTATTTGGCCGGAAGCGAGGAAATGCACCGGGTTCCGGGAGCTCGTCGTCTCGCCGCCATTCCCACACCCGACGCCCAACTCGGACGCCGCGGATCACGGGGGAGTAACCATGACCTTCTACGACAATGTGTTCGCCGCCCCGCCCGGTCTTATCGACCGCGGCCAGAAGGACCGCCAACACCTGATGCGCACCGAGACCGAGGATTTCCTCCGCGCCCTAAGCGAGGACTATGCCGCGCGCCAGAACGACTACTGGCACCGCGACTACTCCTCAGAGGAGGCCTTCTTGGCCTCCGTCGAGCCCAACCGGCAGAGATGGCTGGCGGCGGTGGGGGACTTTGGCCCGCCGGTTGACCACATGGCTCCCGTCGTCGAGCCCTGGATCGAGAACGATCGCATGAAGGGCCACTGGGTCACCATCGACCTGTACCCGGGCCTGCGCGGCCGCGGCGTGCTGGTCACGCCCAAAGGCGTCGACGGCCCGGTGCCCCTGGTCATCTGCCAGCACGGCATCGGGAGCTCCCCGGAGCGCGTTTTCGGGTTCCTAGATGACGCCTCCTTGTACCACCACTACGGACAACGCACGGTGGAGGCCGGGTACGCGGTACTAGCTCCCTGCAACATCACCGAGGGGCCGCCCCGCGCCCGCTACACCCGCCTGTGCACCATGTTGGGCAAGACGCTCTGGGGTCTGGAGATCGCCAAGATCAAGCGCCTGATTGACTACGCCGCCACCGTGGACGGCGTGGACACCTCGCGCGTGGGCATGTGGGGGATCTCGCTGGGCGGGGCGTACACGATGTTCACCCTCCCCCTGGAGCCCCGTATCAAGGCCGGTATCGTCACGGCCTGGTTCAACCACCGGGTCAAGAAGATGGTCATCGATGACCCTCGCTATAGCTGCTTCCTGTCGGTGCCGGAGGAGCACATCTTCATTCCGGGCTGGCTGCGGGAGTTCACCGACAGCGACCTGGCTTCCCTCATCTGCCCCCGGGCTCTGATGTCACAGACCGGCAAGGGCGACGGCATCGCCTGGTGGCCCTTCGTACAGGAGGAGTTCGAGGCCACGCGCGCCCACTACGAGAAGCTGGGTATCGCGGACCGGGTGGAGTTTGACCTGCACGAGGGCGGACACGAGATCCGCGTTCAGAGCGGACTGGAGTTCCTGCGCAAGTGGCTATGAACGACCGGGTCGACCGACCGGCCCGCTGGCGGCCGCCCTCGGGACGCCCGGCAGATGTGGAGCCATCGTCATGAGCATCGGTATCGGCGTTATCGGCTGTGGCGTGCGCGGCCAGCACTCCTACGAGCTGGCCCTGGCCGCGCTGCCGCAATGTCAGGTACGGGCCGTGAGCCAGTACCCGGGCGCCTCGCCGGCGATGTTCGAGGGCAAGGACGCCGAATCCCACGCCCGAAAGTACGCCCAGAGGCTGGGCGCGGAGTACTGCCCCGACCACACGGACCTCCTGCAGCGCGGGGATGTGCAGGTCGTGAGCCTCATGTGCGAGCCTCGGGCGGCTCCCGCCCTGGTGGAAGACTGCTGCCGGGCGGGCAAGCACATCGTGCGCGACAAGCCCATGTGCCTGGACCTTCCCGGCGCCGACAGGATCGTGGCGGCCGTGGAGGGCTGCGATTCGGAGCTGCTGCTGACTTTGGGGACACGCTTCTCGCCCACTCTGCGGCCCGCTGCCCGGCGGCTGATCGCCGGAGACATCGGTGAGCTCCTGACGGCCACCTTCACCTACCTGCAGGCGGGCGGCCCCCTCGATGGATTCCTCGGCTCTCCCGGGTATGTGGAGGCCGTCGGGGGAGGCGAGGTCACCAACTTCGGCCACTATGCCATCGACTACCTGCTGTGGATCGCAGGCGCACCCGTCGCGACCGTCTACGCCACCATGGGCAGCTACTTCTATGCGGACTATCAGGACGCGGGGATGGAGGACCTCGGCCAACTGATGCTCCGCTTCAGCAACGGCGTCCTGGGCACCGTGATCACGGGCCGCACCACGACCTCCCCCAGACCCGAGAGCTACTTTCGCCTCGACCTCACCGGCACGGCCGGCAGCATCCAGTGTGACAGCCAGGACGAATGCGTGCTCCTGAGCAGATCTGCTCCGCAGCCGCAGAGCACCGGGATCGGCGGGATACCCGCGATGCTCCGGGCCTTTCTCACAGCCATCGAGGCCGGCGAGCCGTCGCCCATCACCGCCCGTGATGGCCGCGAGGTGCTGCGCGTTTTGAAGGCGGCCTACCGCTCGGCCGCGGAGGGCTGCGCGGTCAACCTGCAGACAACGTCGTGAACGAGCACCTCGCCCCCGGAGCGAAGGCCGCCACCGGGGGCGAGAGATTCACGCGCCAGGCATTCGGCGCCACCTGACGGCGCGCCGACGAGCGCACACGGACCCGTCCCGTGCCTGCGGGCCTCCAAGACCGCAAGGTCGGCCTCCCACCCTTCGCCAGAACCCACAACCCCGACAGAAGACCTCCGTGCCTGCGGTCTTCCAAGACCGCAAGGCAGGCCACGCAACCCTTCGCCAGAACCCACAACGCTCACAGAGAACGTCCGTGCCTGCGGTCTTCCAAGGCCGCAAGGTGCCCCTCCCACCCTTAGCCAGAACCCCCAACCCTGGCGGAGAACCACCGTGCCTGCGGGTCTTGCCTCTCATTGCTGTGTGTGTGCCGCACCTTGCGGGCTTGGAAGCCCGCAGGCACGGAGACGATTGCAGTGTGTGTTGCCTCCAATTGCTGCGTGTGTGCCGCACCTTGCGGGCCTGGAGGCCCGCAAGGTCGGCCTCCCACCCTTCGCCAGAACCCACAACCCCGACAGAACACCTCCGTGCCTGCGGTCTTCCAAGACCGCAATGTGCCCCTCCCACCCTTCGCCAGAACCCACAACGTCGGCGGCCAACCTCCGTGTCCGGTCTTCGGGGACAGCCTGGAATGGTGCTCGGGCGAAGGCGGGCTACCCCCTCGCCTCCGCAAGGACCCTCTTCACCGCCGCGTTGGGCCTCAGCAGCTCCTCGGCGCTCCGCACCGTCACCGTCGGGATCGCGTTATGCTCGCGGTGGATCTGCATACGCAACTCCTCGGCCTCGCTCTTGCCCGACAGCCCGCTGTAGCCGAAGGTCCTGCAGAGCCCGCCGAAGAGGAAGTCATTGAGCGCACAGCCACCGGTGCGCTCGAGGCCCTCGCAGTTGGTGTGCCAACTGTGGAACAGGTGCGCCTGCGCACAGGACAGGCCCTGCATGGTGATCTCGTTGAGCCCCTCACCGCCCACCGCCAGCCCCTCCCCCAGCTCGGCGATCTGCTGGATCAGCCGGTTCATCCCCTCACTGGCCGTGGTGTTCTCCACCAGCGCATTGTGCAGATTGCCGCTGCACAGGGTCACGTCAATGAACACCGCATCCGTGTCCACGTCCACCACCGCGGCCCCGATGTGCTCGGCGAGGATCGAGCGCCACATGGCAAGCCCCGGATGGACCTTGACCATCACCTTGCGCCGACGGTTCTCACCAAGGCTGTGGTAGGAATTGGGCACTCCCAGCACACCCCCGGCCTCCGGGTCCCAACCCCAGCCGTGCAGCCCCTTGGTAACCACATCGCGATACTGGAAGTCGCGGAGGTACGCGTAGGCCGGGTGGGTGGGGTCCATGTCCACGGAGTTGCAGTGCGGCATGATATGGAAGCCCATGGCCTTGGCCCTGGCGAAGGTTGCCCTCGCCTCGGCCGAGGCCACGTAGGTGGGGTAGTTCTCGTCATACGCATCGCTGCGCCAGTTGGAGAAGTGAACGAGGACCTTCGCCGGGTCCACATGGGTGGCGACGGCATCGAGAATGTCCGCATCGCCGTTGAACCAGGAGAGGGCGAAGCGGATGTCGTGCAGCCATGCCTTGCGGACCGCGCAGTCCAGCCCGTAGGCCTGCCACAGCCAGTCCCGGTACTCCCCGGCGGGCACCTGCCAGTCGCCGGTGTAGACGTTCAGCCGCCACTGCAGCCCGCCGGCGCCGAGGCTGCTGTCCAGCGGCCCGTAGGCCTCGGTCTCCAGGCCGATCGTGCCCCTGTCGATGCTCAGCGCCTTGTAGCGGTACGCGCTATCGCGGCAGTGCACCCAGAAGCCGCCGGCCTTCCCCTGGAGGATGGCAAGCCCCGCTTCCCAGTGCATCGGCCAGGGCCAGCGCCGCTGCAGCAGTGGGTCACTCAGCGGCAGCTTGACGCCCTGGAAGAAGGGAGCGACAAGCTCGAGGTCCTTGCCCACTCCTGGCAGTAGCCAGCGGCACGACTGCACGCCGGCTCGGGACGAGTAGGCGGCGGGCTCGAGGATGAGGTCGCCGTTTTGCGGGTCCTCAGAGACGGAGAGAACACCATCGGCGTCCCACCCGCTGAGGCGCATCTGGGCGCTCAGGGGCGAGAGCTGATGGGCGGTGATGGTGGCCGCCAGATTGCCGACCACGTCCACGGTGCCCTGGCCGGGGTAGAGCAGTTGCAGGGCGGAGCCTTTGGTGTCTACCGGCGCCAGGTACTCGCGGCCGTCGAGCTTGCTCACCAGCGAGGTCAGGTAACCCCGCTCGATGGTGGCCTTCAGTGTCCGGGTCTCGGCGAGGATCTTGCCATCTTGCACCGTGATCATAGCGGCGGACCTCCGGCAGAATGTGGGGAGAAATGAGTTTCGGGACTTCGCCTTGGGCCCCATTGCACTCCGCGACCCGATGTCCCGCGGAGCGCGGCGACTGCAGCCAAACAGCCCGCCGTGACGTTCGGGCGGCGAATGGCGCACGGTTGGGCCGGGCATGCACAGGACGCACAGTCGCTCCCGGCCCACGGCGACGGAGACGACTAGGGCCGGTAAAGTTCGTGGTAGCCGTAGCAGGCTTCGCCCAATGCACTGTCGGCCAGTTCCTTGAGGCGTCTGTGATGGGTGAAGAAGATCACCTGCGTCTCCGCGGCCAGCCGGCCCAGCTCCTCCAGCGTGGCCTTGGCCCGATCATCGTCAAAGCGGATGAGGATGTCGTCGGCCACGAAGGGCAGCGGCGGCGCCTGTCGGATGGCGGCCAGCCGCAGGGCCAGGAAGAGCTGGTCGCAGGTGCCGTCGCTCATCCCCTCCACACCCACCGTCCGCCCATCGGGGCGCTCTCCGACCAGTAGCGGACGATCCGCATCGCCGAAATCGAGCTTCAATCCCTGAAAGGCACCCAGTGTGATGTTGCTGAGGATGTCACCCGCCCGGGCGAGCACCGGGGTCTGGTTCTCGGCACGGTAGGCCTCCATCGCCTTGTCCAGCCAGTGCCGGGCCACCTGCAGGGCCAGGTATTCCTCGGCCATCTCGCGTACCTGAGCCAAGGTCCTCTGCCTTTGCTCGGCCAGGTCCGCGGCGGCTCTGCTGCCATCCATGGCATTGAAGGCCTGCCGGAGCCCGCCGACCCTCTCCGTCTGAGCGGTGGCGGTCTTCTCCAGCTCCTCCAACTCCACCCCGAGCGCCTCGAGGTCGGCCTTGACCGCATCGGTGTCTGCGCCTTCAGCCTCCTGCGCCAACTCTGCAAGCGCCTTGCCCTCTCCCACCGTCTCCAGCCCGCCCTCGACGTCACCCAGCGTACTGAGAAGAGCCTCGCGCTGTCGGTGCCGCTCCCAGGCGGCGCGCAGCTCCGGAACGGGACAGCCCGCAAGCCGTGCCAGGTCGCCCAGATCGGCGAGAGCCTCCCGCAGACGTTCGCCTTGGTCGCGCAACGCCTCCTGCTCCTCACGATCTTGCTGCAACAGCCCTTCCAGGCGGGCACTGGCTGCGACGGCCTTCTTGAGACGCTTGTGCAGCTCCCGCACGGCATCCTCCGGCGTCAGTTTCCCGCAGTCCGGAGCCAGCAGGCCCACAAGCTCGCCCACCTCCAGGGAGAACTCCTCCGCGTCCTTGTCGATACCCGCCACCCGCTTGACGACCGCGTCCACCTTTGCCTGCTTCTCGCTGAACTGCTGCAGGACGTTGAGCACGACGGTAACCTGTTCCACGGGGGGCGCGTCGCCCAGCGCCAGGGAAGCCACCGCCCGCCGCCAATCGGCCTCCCACTGAGCCAGTCGCTGCGTGACCTGCTCCAGGTCCGCGGCCCGGCGCTCGCGCTGTGTGTTCAGCTCCTCCAGGCGTTCGGTGAGGCGCTCGAGGCGGTCGTTTCCTTCCTGAACCCCCGTGAGAACCTCCTCCGCGCGTTCCAGCACATCAGACAGGGGAGGCGGAGGCTCCCCAATCGTCTCCCCGATCTTCCGCAGGGCCCCCACCAGGGCCAGTCGCTCGCGCTCTACCAGCCGGCGCCTGTCCTCCAGCTCCGCCGCCATCCCCTCGCGCCGCTGCACGCTCTGCCGCAGCGTCTCCAGAGCCGTGAGCCACTGCAGCATCTCCGCCGGGCTCAGGACGGCGACCGGAACGCCTTCCCATCGGCCCCGCCAGTCGGCTTCGAAGGCCCCAAGCTCGCCGTCCAGTGCCTCCTGCTCGCCCTGAACCCGGGCGATCCGCTCCTCGATGGCCTGGATGCCCGCCTGCAGGGCCGCGCGGTGCCCGACCCGCTCGGACTCCCTGCGCATCACGTCGGATACCGCGTCCGCGTCGCGAACCGTCCCCTCGTACACCCCCGCTGCGTCCCCGTCGGGGGCGTAGGCGGTCAGGTCCTGCGGGTCCCCGAGGATGTAATGCTGCTTGAGCAGGGCCCAGCCGCGGTCGCGCAGCTCGCGGGCCTCGGCCAGGTCCGTCTCGAGGGGAACGACACCCTCCGTCTCCAAACGCCGGATGTCCTGATGCCTGTCCTCCAGGGCCCTCAGGTTGTGGTTGAGCTCCTTCGCCAGCTCGTCGGCTCTGGCGGCAAGGCCGTCGCCGCGTCTCCGATAGTCCTCGACCGTGGCGGCCAGGGGCACGGCCATGGCGGCCGCGGTGCACGCGGAGCTCCCCTCCAGGCCGAGGCTCCCGAGTTGTTGGGTCACCAGGGTGTCCTGTTTCTGCAGCTCCAGCTCGAGCCTGCGCAGTTCTGCTTCAGGGTCTCCGAGCCTGCGGGCACGGGTGACCGGAAGACGCAGGTCCGCCGGGTCGCGGCGTGCCGGCGCCCGCTCCAGGTCGCCCTGTAGCCTGCCGATTTGCTCCTGGCAATCGGCCAGTTCCCGGGCCGCCTTCTGCATCTGGTCGTCCAGGCGCCCGCGGTCGCCGCTCAGGCGGACCAGCGTGGCGCGGATCGCCGCGTCCGGGAGCAGGCGTGCGGCCCCCTCGGCGTCGGGAGCGCCCGGTAGCTGTGAGAGCAGCTCGCGGATGTCGGCCTCCAGCGTCCGCTGTTCCGCCAGCAGCTTCGTGCGGTCCTCCCAAGCCTTGCGGTGGCTGCCCGCGCGCTCCGAGAGCGCCTCCAGTTCGCCCTCGCGCTGCAGGAGCGCTTCCGGCAGCTCAATGCCCTCGATGTCCGACGCCGTCTGAGCGGCCCTGGCCCGTGTCGCCTCAATCGCCCTCTGGGCCGCATCGCGCCGGCCCGCGGCGTCGGCAAGCCTGGCCTCGAAGTCCTCCGGGAGGGCCACGACGTTCCCCAGTTGCTCCAGCGCCTGATGTAGCTCTCGGCGGCGCCCCAGCAGCGGTATGGTCTGTCGCAGCCGCACGAGCCGGGTCTGCTCGGAGCGCAGCTCCCCCGCCCGCTGCCGCAACGTCGTCTCCTCCACGCCGGCCTCCTCCAAGTCTGTGCGCGCACTGAGCCAGTCTTGGCCCTTCAGCCTGCACCCACGTATCTCACCGCCCAGATCGGCGGCCCGCTTCAGCGCCTCGTTCAGAGGCTTGACCTGCGCCCTGGCGGTGAACAGCGTCTCGGCCCGCTCCCTGGTCTCGGCAAGAGCTCGGCTGAGGTGCACACCGCCCTCTCCGGCGGCGAACAGCGTCCGCCCCACATCGCCCTCCCCCTGCACGATCTCCTGTCCGCCCTCGACGAGGTCCTCATGCGTCAGCGCGTACATGCGCCGGAACCGCTCGCGGTCCACTCCCCCCAGGACCGCCGACAGCACGCTCTCGTCGCAGGGCTTGCCCTCGCTGTCCAGGAGCGTGTTCTTGTTCCCCTTGCGCCGGGTCACTTCCAGCAGTGTCCCGTCGCTCTCCAGCACGCCGCCCACGCGCATGTCGGTGTACGAATGCACGAAGCCGCCGTACTTCGTCTGCCCGCCGATCCCGAACAGCAGGTCGCGGAGGGCCTCCAGAGCCGTGGTCTTGCCGGCCTCGTTGGGGCCATAGACCAGATGGAAGTCCA
>Ga0334883_1001596_pt1 | contig 32418 bp, 24 predicted proteins | sample GraSluR1_MG_6_FD_207230 | JGI IMG/M metagenome (GOLD analysis project Ga0334883, IMG submission 207230) | Sludge microbial communities from methane-producing bioreactor in Wageningen University, Netherlands - Granular Sludge_09_05-R1 | ecosystem: Engineered > Bioreactor > Anaerobic >...
GGCGAAGTTGGTGACCATCTCCTCGAGAAACCAGCGCAGGCCGTCGCCGGTCACTAGGCTGCGCGCGCTGATCTCCTGCCCCGTCTCGGGGTGAGTCGCGCCGACCTCCAAGGCCGCCGTGAGGGCGCTCACCCCCACGACGATGAGACAGATCCAGACGAAGAGCCAGAAGGGGTGCGGCAGCTTGTTGCCCAAGTCCTCGATCCAGCGCAGGAGGCCGCGCCCGCCCTGGGGCGACGGTTGCGCCGTGGACGTCTTGGACCCAGCCGCAGCATCAGATGACGCCTCTGCGGTGCTCTCGGTGGCGCGCGGCGGCGCGGCGGCGGTCGGCGAGGAGGCGCTGCGTCGACTTGGCTTCTTCTTCATGACAGACCATCGAGTGAAAATGAAAGATACGAAAGGGCGCCTGGGCGCGCCGCGCCTACCTAGGTAGGCCCGCCGCCGCCGGGCCATGAGCCCATAGCACAGGCCGCGGGGCCAAGTCGATGGACCTTACCTGCGCCGCAGCCAGATTCGCGTGGCGCCATCAGCGCCAAGTCAGACGGCGCGCAGCGGCGACGCAGCGCCCTTAGCAGGCTTGAAGTGGAGGTCGGGAGACTACCCTAACATCACACCGTTAACACCGAGTTCGCTGGTCAGAACCGTCTGGGTGGAGACCGCTGCAGCAACAAATCGACCGCTATCTGCAATCGCCCCTTGTTAAGCAGTTCACAATGCTTACTCATAGGGGGTTCTCATCTCGCTCGTTCTGAACCACTAGCAACGGCTCACCTCGACAAGAAAACCGCCGTCTCCAAGGAGACGAATCCCGCAAGGCGGCCTCTGCCCGTCTGCCCTCGGCGTCCCATCCCCGCGTCTTGTCGGTCCTTCGCCAAGAATCCCAGAAGGCGACCTCTGCCCGTTCGCCATCAGCGTCCCGTCCCCGCGTCTTGTCGGCACTTTGCCAATGACAAGACCCAATAGTGAGAAGAAATCATGAGAGAACACGGTCTATCTGCGACTTATGTCACATTTATCCTCATCAGCGCCGTCGGCCTCTGGGCCCTCGGCTGCGCCAGCGCGCCGCTGCGAACAGAGGCCTCCACCTCAGGCATCCGTGCCGCTGAAGAGGTCGGTGCGGCAGGCGTCCCCCAAGCCTCGCTCTACCTCCAGCTCGCCCGGGAGGGACTAGAACGGGCGCAAAAACTCGCCAAAGACGGCGAGAGCGATCGCGCTGCCTCCATGTTGGGCCGAGCCGAGGCCGACGCCGAGCTGGCCGTCGCCCTCTCCCGGGAAGACAGCGAGAAGAGAGATTCCTTGGCGGCCGTTGAACGTGTCCGCCAACTTCGCCTCGACAACGTCACCCCTTTAAACAGAAACTAATTTCTAGGACGATCCCATGAAAAAACTCACCTTATTGCTCCTCCTCGCTACCCTAGGTGTGCTCGCGAGCTGCGCCGCCACTATCCCGGCTGAGCTAGCCGACGCCCGCATCGCCTTTAAGCGCGCCGCCAGCGGCGACGCCTCCCAGCTCGCACCGGCAGAGCTGCACATCGCCAGCACCGCCTTGAAGCAAGCAGAGAAATCTTTCGACGCCGATGGCGCCTCCTTCAAGACCAGAGACCTCGCCTATGTCGCCCAGCGCAAGGCACAGCTTGCTGAAGCTACGGCCTCCATCGCCATGGAACGCAAGAGCCAGGCAGCTTCCCAACAGACCTTCGAGAGCACCCAGACTGAGATCGTCGCCAAATCCAAGCGCGATCTCGAGACATCGCAGAGCGCGCTTGCCCAGTCTGAGCTCTCCGGGGCGCTGACCGCAGACCAGCTCGCCCTCGAGCAGCAGGCGCGCATCGCCGCAGAAAAACGCGCCGCCGCAGCCATGCTGGCCCTCGCTGAGCTGGCAGCGGTCAAGGAAGAAGAGCGCGGCGTGGTCATCACGCTCTCGGGTAGTGTCCTCTTCACTTCGGCCAAATGGACCCTCTCCCCTGAGGCTCAGACGCGACTCAGCGCGGTCGCCGCAGTGCTCTTGGAGAACCCCAAGCGCAAGCTCGTCATCGAAGGACACACCGACTCCCAAGGCACGGATCAGGATAACCTCGTCCTCTCGCAGCACAGAGCCGAAGCGGTTCGCACCTACCTCGTCCAGCGCGGCTACGACCCTAGCCATATCATCGCCCGGGGCATTGGGGAGGCGGTGCCCGTGGCCAATAACGACAGCACCGAAGGACGCGCCAACAACAGACGCGTCGAAATCATCATCCAACGAGAGGTCACGGCCTCGCGCTGAGCGCCCCTACTGCACAACACCTGACCTTGTAAACAAAGAGGATACCATGGACAATAAGCAGACCAACGAACAAGACACGAAGCCCACGACACCCAACCCGACAGTACCCAACGACGCCGATGCCAAGCGTGAGCTGCGCGAGGCCAAAGCTCTGGAGAAGGAAACGAAACAGCTAGAGAAGGAGCACCGCGCCACAGAAAAACGCGAGGCCACAGAAGCCAAGGAGGAGCTCGCCCGGGAGGAGCACCAAAAGGAGGTGCTGTTAGCCGCAGCGCGGCGCGAAGCCCAGAGCAACGCCCTGGAGCAACAGCTCCAGACCTGGTCCACCCAGCTCGACGCCTTAGTGGCCAGCGCTATCGAATCAGGTGCGCAGGCCCACGATCCCTACCGGGTACGCATCGACAAAATGCGCGACACCGTCCAGGCCATTTTCGCCAAGCTCAACACCTTCACCACCCCCTCCCCCGCGATGGACGATGGGTGGTCTCCCTTTTACGCCAGCATCAGCAATGACCTGCAAGAGATCGAATGGGGCCTGGCTGACTTGAGCAGCTAGGCCTGGGGGCGAGAGCGCGCCGTGTCAGGGAGGACGCGCCACCAGGGGCTGTACACCAGGGAGGGGAACGCAGCCCCCAACACCCCGTCACAAGGAGTTGCTTTGACCTCATCAGACGACAAAGAAATTGACCACCCTCGCGAGAAGGGCCTCGAGAGCCTCTTCTCCCAAACGCGAAGGCTCTTGGGACATAACTATCTGGATCGCGAGGCGCCACGCCCCGAAGCGATGCCAAGCTCCGAGGCGGAGCCCAAGACTGATCCAACCCTCACGAAAGGCTAGTCGATCAGCGCGCTGCACACCTAGCACCCAGGCCGCACCTGGCCTGGCGAATCTCAATCCAAACGATCGTCACCCAAGAAGGACGATTCCCAACCAAAGGCCACTATGCTCTTGATCATCCTTATCGTACTCCTCGTGCTGGCCCTTGGTGGCGGCGGGTGGGGCCGAACACGCTATGGCTACGTGAGCTGGTCACCCGTCCTGGTGATTTTGCTCATCGGCTTCGTCCTCTACTTCAGCGGCCATCTCCACCTCTAAGCGCCGCACCGCAACCAGGCGCGCACACTGGCCTCCAGTGGCCGCCGCGTCAAAGAGAACACCATGCCGCAAAAGCTCTTCCTCATGCTCTGCTGTCTCGCCATCCTCACCGTCCTTGGCACCAGTTGTAGCGACGCTGTCAAGGCAGTGGACAACTTCAACTCTCGCCTCGTTTGTCAGAACTATTGCGACAAAAAGTTCGCATGCGCCGAGCAGAGTCCCAGCAGCGACCAAAGCAGCGACTGCGTCAGCGCCTGTCGTGACGCCATCGAAAACAAGTGTGGCAACGAGAACCAAGCCGCCGCCAATGACAAAATCGCCGAGTGCGTCGACAAAAACTGTGTTGAATTCACGGCTTGCATGGTCTTCTCCGCAGCGCCCGAGTGTTTCGGTTTCACCTCCTCCAACTAAGCTCCAATCCCGTGCGCACCCACAGAGAGGCGCTCAAATGACAGTGACAAAAGCGAATCTGGAGCCTATGGAGGAGATTCTACGGTGCTGGGTCGACACCATCGACGCGCTGCCCGGCCAAGGCGAAGGCACACTGGAACACAGCACCGAAGAACAACGCAAAATCGACGTGTTGCGGGCCCAACACCATGCCCTCGTCCTGAAAGTGCTGGCGCTGAAGAAGGAGAGTCACCGCCCCATATCGCGGCTCAAGCAGGACATCGGGCGCGCCTATCTGGAGCTAGAAGACGCCTATCAGGCCATCGCCCACGCCCCGACTTCGCCCAGCCCTTTGCAAAATCCCAAATGCAGTGTGCGATCCTGAGTCCAAGGCTAAGGCGCACCCCGCGCATATGCGCCTCGTCGCAAGATTCGGCGCCGCGCACCAGGGGGCTGATTCGCACTGTAATTTGTGGCGCTCCCCAGCGCAGCTATGCCCTCTGGGACGCCCTCACGCGACAGCGAGGATGATCACGCCGACCACGATACACACCAGCCCCAGGACGACCATCGCGACGTTCTCCCGGACCTCACGCCGCAAGCTCACGTCGTGCTCGAGGCGACAGCGATCGGGGTCCCGCGGGTCGTAGACCACCACGACCTCACGCTTCAGGTGCTGGCCGGGATCCGTGGCGACGAAGCGGGATTTGGCACAGCGCTTGACCCCGGCGTCGTCATGGAAATAGGCGAAGAGGCGGTGTTGGCCTGACTGCAAGCTCTCGTCGTCTGGGTAGGTCACCGAGCCGAGGATCGTCGCCACGGTCTTTTTGCCTTCGCGAAGCAGCTCTTCATCCTTGCGCCACTCGTAGACCCCGATCAGGGCTTGCAAGAGCCCCGCGATGACACAGAAGAGCCCCAGAATGACCAGTCCACCGGCTATGGCCATCATGTCCTCGTCCCCATGGCAAAAACGGCGTCCAACCCCAGCGGGTGCGCCCACGGTCAGCGCGGGCGACGCCGTGGGCGCAGGGCCCCCGAAGGCCGACACCCTGCGTCGGTCAAACACTATCAGAGCGGAAATTGGCCGTCTCCGCTAGCCCTTCATGCGCTGCTGCCCACCAAGGGCGCTTCACGCCCAAGCCGCGCGCCATTGATCATCGCCGCGCGCGCCTCTACACTGCCGCCCTCGACCATGCCCGCGCCAAACGCGAGGCTAACACTCGCCAAAGGTTCACATTCATGACGGCTTCGCCCGCCCTGCCGATGATCCACCACGCCGCCAAGAGCGCCCGCTCGCTGGGCCGGCTCATGGCCTACCCGCGCCTGGCCGATTGGCTGCTGCTGCGCGGGCTCGGCAACTACTTGGTGGACCGCGACCCCCCATGGGCCCAATCCCTGCGCACCTCCCTCTTGAAAATGGGGGGCTCGGCGCTGCCTGGGTGGGCCCTGCCAGCCATGGCCAAGTGTATCCAGGTGACCCAGAAGATGCACGAGGGGGTCCTGCGGGCCCATGCCACAGGCGAAGCCGTGGTGTGGCTCACCTGGCCGGTCCCGGCGGCGGTCGTCGCCGCCTTTCCAGTCACGGTCTACATCCCCGAGTCGGTCTACTCCGTCGCCAACGCCAGCCACGGCGACGGCAGCACCCGCATGTGCGAAGTCGCCGACCGCCACGGCATCCCCCCAGAGATGTGCTCCATCAACCGCTGCATGCTCGGCGCCTTTCTCGCCGACGAGCTGCCAACGCCCACCTTGTGCATCACCGCCAACCACCCCTGTGACGGCAACCACGCTGGCAACACCATCCTGCGCGAGCTGGCGCCCTGCGACCACTTCTCCATGGGCGCCGCCTACGACCGCTCTCCCGAGAGCATCGCCCTGTGGGCCCGATCGGTCTGGGAGCTCATCGCCTTTCTCGAAGAGAAGCTGGGCCAGCCCCTCGATTGGGACCGCCTCGCCGAGCACGCCAAGATCATCAACCGGGTCAACCGCGCCCTCAACCGCATCACCGAGCTCCATCGCAACAGCCCCGCCCCGGGCCTCATCAACGCGCTGGCCGTGTTCTGGCGGCTGGTCGTCTCTGTGGGTTGGGAGCCTGCCCTGGCCGAAGGCGCCGAGCTCTTGGAGAAAAGCGCCGTGGCGTGGGTCGAGGACGCGCGGCGCCGCCAGGCCCCCCGCGAGCGCCTGCGCGTCGTCCTGGGTGACCAGGCCATCACCTGGACCGACTTCGGGCCTTGGCTGCGGCGCGAGTACGGGGCCACCGTCGTCTGCGACTACATCGGCCACTTCCACCACCCGACCATCGACCTGAGCAGCCGTGAGCGGATGCTCGAAGGCCTGACCCTCGACCGCCTGCACGCCAGCATGATCCGCCAGGCGCACGGGACCATGGAGTACACCCTCGACGAGCTGAGCACCTTTCTGTGCGAGTACGACGCCGACTGCGTGATCTTCCACGGCAACGTGGGCTGCAAACACAACCTGGCCCTGCGCCGCGAGATCGAAGCGCTCTGCCGCAGCGTCAAGGTGCCGGCGCTCTTTCTCGACGCCGACATCGTCGACCGCCGGGTCATCGGCGAGAAGCCGTTGCGCGACAAGATCCGGACCTTCCTCGCTGCGGAGGGCCTACCCCGATGAAGTCCCTCGCCGATCTCCGCGCCCGCGCCCAGCGCTCCCTCGCCGAGGAAAGCCGCGCCTGCCGCGCCAGCGGCGGGCGCCCCGTTGGGGTCCTGTGCGGGCTCATCCCCCCCGAGCTCATCCACGCCGCCGGTGGCCAGCCCATGCGGCTGCGCACCACGGACCCGGCTGACCCTGGGCATTGCACCCAGCCCGGCGACGCCTGCTGCGCCCCTGGCGGCGACTACTTCGCGGCCACCCACTGCAGCCTGGTCCGTCGCCTCTTCAACCTCGCGCAGCGGGAGCGCTTGGGAGACTTCGACGCGGTGCTCTTCGCCACGGGCTGCGACCACTCGCGCCGCATGTACGACGCCTGGCGTCACGCCGACCTGAGAAGCGCGCCGCCCTATCTCGTGCCGGTGCCGTCCGACACCACGCCCACGGCCGTCGCGGCCCTGGTCCGCGAGCTCGAGGGCGCGTCGCTGTTCCTGCGGGAGAGCCTCGGCACCTCCTTCGGCGACGCCGAGCTGCGCCACGCCATCGCCCTCTACAACCGCCAACGCGAGCTGCTCGGCGCGGTCTATCAGGCGCGCGCCCGGCGCGACTGCCCCCTGAGCGGCGCCGACATGCTCTCCTTGAGCCTGGTGCTGGCCACGGTGAGCGTCGAAGAGGGCAATGAAGTCCTCGAGGCGCTTCTGGGCGAGCTGCCCCATCAGCGGCGCCCTTCTCCGCCGGGCGAGCTGCGCCTCTTTTTGGCGGCTGGACACTTCGAGGAGCTCCGGCGCATGGAGGTCATGGAGCGCTTCGGCGGCCGGGTGGTGCACGACCTGATGTGCACGGGCGGCGGCTACTTCCTCGGCCAAGTCGACGCGGATCTGCCGCCCCTGACCGCCCTCGCCCGGCGCACGCTCTACCGCTTGTCCTGCCCCCACGCGGCCGATGCCGTGGAGCAACGCGCCCACCATATCGCCGCCGCCGTGCAGGAGTGGGGCTGCGACGGCGTCATCCTCGATCGGCTCTCCTTCTGTTCCATCTGGGCCGCCGAGGCCTTCGTGCTGCGCCGCCGTCTGCGCGCCCAAGGCATCGCCGTGCTGGAGCTCGAAGGCGAGCTCGGCGGCAGCGGCGAGGGACAAATACAGACGCGCTTGGAAGCCTTTGCCGAGCAGATTCGCAACAGGAGCACGCCGTGAGGCCCTCACGCCAAGCCAGCCTCGGCCTCCCTCCCCTGCCCTCGCCCTCTGGAGCAGGCGCATGGACCCGGTGACCCCAACGGCTGCCATGGGCATCGACATTGGCTCACTCACGGCCAAAGGGGTGCTGCTGGTGGATGGGCTGGTGGCCACCACCACCCTGAGGCGTGCGGCCGCCGCGCCGCGCCTCTCCATTGAAGCGGTGGCCGACGCCCTCTGCCTTCAAGCAAGCATCGCTCGCTCCCAGGTGGCGGCGAGCTGCTTGACCGGCTACGGACGCTTCGAGGCCCCCTTTGCGGCCCAAGAGAAATCGGAGATTTCCTGTCACGCCCTGGGGGCGTGGTCCATGACGCCCAGCATTCGCACGGTCATCGACATCGGGGGCCAAGACAGCAAAGTGATGGCCGTGGACGCGGCGGGGCGGGTCCAAGATTTCGCCATGAACGACAAATGCGCCGCCGGCACGGGGCGCGCCTTGGAGGTCCTGGCCGGCGCGCTTGGGGTCGCCGTCGAGGAGCTGGGCCCGCTGGCCATTCAGGGCCGGCCGGGGCACCGCATCTCCAACCGCTGCAGCCTCTACATGGAAGTCGACGTGTTGCAGCTTCGCCGGCAGAAGGTCGCCACGGCGAGCATCGCTCGGGCTATCGTCGACGGCGTGGTGGAGCGCGTCTTGGCCTTGGCCGCCAAGATTGCCATGGAGCCAGCCCTGGCTTTGACCGGCGGCGTCGCCAAGAACGCCGGCGTCGCGGCGGCCCTGGAGCGGCACTTGGGGCAGGCCCTGTGCCGCCTGCCTTTCGACCCCCAGCTCATCGGCGCCTTGGGGGCGGCCCGCTTTGCCGAGAGGAGCTTGCGCGGTGATTGAGGTGATCTGCGACGCCGGCGCCCGTTACGTGAAGGTGGCCGCCAGTCGCGATGGCCGCCGCGCCGCCGTGCTGGTGGCGCCAGCCCAGGAGGCCGTCGACTTGGAGGCCGTGGCCAAGCGCGTCGGCGACACCTTGCGCCCGGGCGTCTTCGAAGCCACTCGGCTGTGGTCGCTCGGCGACTCGGCTGGCAACGCGCCGCGCCTGGCGGAGTGGATGGTGCGCCTGGGCCCGGTCTCGCGCCTGGCGCCCATGCGCCAACTGAGCCTCGGCGCAGCCCTGATGCACATGGCCCCAGGCAACGATGGTGAGCTCCTGCTGGCCGATTGCGGGGCGATCCGCACCCGGGTCTTCGCTCTCACCCCCATGCCAGGAGCGCCGCCCGAGCGTCCCCCGCGGCTGCACATTTTCGAGAACGAGCGCTGCACCGCCGGCTCGGGCCGCTTGGTGGAGACCATGGCCGCGGCCCTCGGGCTTGGCCTCGATGAGATCGATGCCTCCGTGGCAGCGGCGCAAGCACCGAGCCGCCTCGTGACGACCTGCCCGGTCTTCGTCGAGAGTGAAGTCGTGAGCCTGATCAACGCCGGACAGCGCCGGGAAGACGTCATGGCCGGCGTTGTGGCCTACGCCGTCGACAAGGTCGCCGCCCTGGTGCAGCGCGCAGCACCTCGAGGCAAGCCCTTGTTGCTCTTTGGCGGCCTGGCGCGACTCGGCGCCTTCAGAGCCGCCCTCGCGGCCAAGCTCCCTGGGCACTCCCTGCTGGCCGCACCCGTCGACCCGATGCTGCTGCCCTGCCTCGCGGGCTTGTGCCAAGTCACCGCTGCGCCACCAGGGACGTGGCCCGCGGTCGACATCGTGCCATGGGAGCGCCGCCGTGGCGACTGAAAGCGAGTTCAACGCCCTCGCCCGTGAGGTCCTGGCGACCCTGCATCGGCACCCAGACGTGTTTGGTACCCCGCGCCGCCCTGAGGCCACGGCCGCCCCACCCACCTGGCGCAGCCAGGACGAAGCCCCCCTGCCCAACCTGGTGCTGGCGAGTGAGACCGGGCTGCTCCTGGGCGAGCCGCCGGCCTGTTCCTCGAGCCTGGCCCTGCCGCGCTTTGTGGACCCAGCGACACCTGAGCAACCCGAGAGGGCGCCGGGTCTTGGGGGCGACGGCGACTGGGTCTGGGCCTTCGGGCCGCCCTTTGCGGCCACGCGCATCCCCCAGGACTTCCTCCAGATCGTCGTCGTCGCGGTGGACCAGCCACCCTCGCGGCAGCTCTTGGCGCAGCTCGCGGCGCGGCGCAGCATGTCCCGGCACCTCCCGGGCTACTTCGCCCACAGCGAAGGGAGCGCCACCGGGGCGCGGCTCCATCATCAACTGCTCGCCCGGGGCTTCTCCCCGTGGCACTTGGCCGAGGCCATGCACGCCTATTGGCGCGCCGAGGGCTTCTGCGCCACCGTGGCTTTAGGGATCGGCTCGCGCCAAGCCTTCGCGCTGATACAGCCGCTGGCTGAGCGCTTTCATCACCTCAAGCAGCGCCTGGCCGCCGCCCAAGTAGACGCAGAGGCCCCCCGCGACGGCTGTGAGGGCAGGGAGTGTGCGAGCTGCGACGAAAAAAGCGTGTGCGACAAAATCCGCGCCGTGCTGGCGGCGCGCCAGCGCCGAGCTGGCCCATGACGCCTGACGCCGCGCCGGTGGGCGCCGACCAGGGGCGGGACCCAGCGCTTGGCCCTCAGGATTGTCACGTTAACGGAGTGAACCCTCATGTCTGCATTCACCATCGCCTGTCTCGGCAAAGGCGGCACGGGCAAGACGCTGATCTCGACTCTCACGGGGCGCATTGCCCGCGACGCGGGTCTGCGCACCCTCTTGGTGGACGCCGACCCCGTCGGGGGGCTGACCATGGCCTGCGGGCTAGCGGACGTGGTGACCCTCGCCGAGGCGCGAGAACAGATCATTCACCGGGTGCGCAGAATGGAGGCCCATGGCTCGCCTGAAGAAACTCAGGCCATCGCCGAGTGGATGCTGGCCCAAACCCTGACGGAACACGCAGGCCTCTCCTTCCTCGCCATGGGCCAACGCCGCGGCCTCGGCTGCTACTGTTCCCTCAACCTGCTGCTGCGCAAAATGCTCGCCGCAGTGATCGCGCGCTTCGACTTGGTCATCGTCGACGCCGAAGCCGGCATCGAGCAGGTCAACCGCGAGGTGGTCGAGGGGGTGGACCAAGCGCTGCTCTTGTGCGACGGCTCCCAGCGCGCCGTGCAGACCTGCCGCTTGCTGCGCGACACGATTGGGCGCGTGGCGAACATGGGTGACGCCACTGTGGGCGTGATCTTCAACCGCGTAGACCAGGTCGAGGAGGCGCACCGGCGCCTGCTGGCCCAGGACGGCTTGGCGCTGTTGGGCGTGGTGCCCGCCGACGACGCGGTCCGTCGCGCCGACAGCGCAGGGCGCACCCTCCAGGATCTCGGTCCCCAGACGGTGAGCTATCAGGCCCTCGCGTTGATTCTGCGGGGGATCGGTCCGCTGTAGCGACGCGCCCCCTCGGCCACAGTCCGCACCTGGCTACGCAGTTCTTGGATCCACGGGCCACAAGGCGTGCCTGGGAATGAATGTGCCGCGACAACAGCCTGCTTCCTCCCCCATGCGACGGCCAGGGGCCTCTCCCCAGCAGCGCCAGAGAAGACCTGTCGCCCTCACGCGTAGCCCATCGCGTGCGCCGCCAATTTCGGCCACTTTGAATCGGTCGGACCCAAGCACCTTGGCGCGGGACAGCCTCTTTGTCGTCTCGACCTTCGGTGCCCAGTGGCATACAATGCTGGCGCAGGCCACAGGAACACAATGGCGCGACAAGAGAGCGTGGCCAGCTCTAGTCCAGCCCCAAGCAGCCGCCTCCTCACCCACCAAGGTCGCAGTCGAGCCAACGTGCCCATGGACGCCAGACAGTACCGATATGGTCAGCAGCGGCGAGCCCGGCTCCGAGCGCTCGGTGCCAGGGAAGACCTCACTGCCCTGCGCGAGCTCTTTCGCGACGCCGACAGAAACCACGACACCCATACGCTCATGGATGTGTGTCAAGCCCTCGCCGGGCTGGGTGCCTGGCAAGAGGTCAAGGCCTACGGCGATGCGCTCCTGGCGCAAGGGCGCTGCAGAAAATGCGGTGGTCAATGGTACACCGTGAAGGGCCTGCATACCCACATCTGCCGTGAATGCCGGATGAGTGGCGCTGAGTTTTCCGAGCGAGGCCGGGCGCAGCGAGCCGCCCATGTCTATCGCACCTTGCTCCCTGCGACGTGGTGGCGCTGTGCCTGTGGTCCCCACCCAACGGCGAAGGGCCTGGAGAGGCCCTGCCCGAGCTGCGGTGAGATGTCCCGGCCTCCGCCAGCGCCTCCGCCCAACCCCTGGCCCTGGATCATCGAGGCTCTCGAGATGTGGTGGCAGAAATATTGGTTCCATTGGCTCGCCGGTCGTCTCCACAAGGCGGGCAACAAGCTCACCTTGTCCAGTGAGGGCATCATCGTGGGCATCATCTGCCAGGACGCGATGTGCATCTTGCCCACGGGCAGACTCGAAGCGGTCCCGGCGGTGGGGCTGCCCTGTCCGCCCGTTCCGCCGTGTCTCTGCGTCGCCGCTGCCAGCGACTGGCTGCCCCTGCCCTGTCCGCAACGCGACTGCCCGGGGAGCATCGACATCCAGGGCACGTGCCTGGTCTGCGGAGGAAGAGACCTTCGCATCCACCCAGGCCGCTGCCCTGCCGGGTGTGTTCCCAAAGGCGGGAGTGAGAACCAAGGTCCCGACCCCGTGGACGGCGACCCGGAGCGCCGCTCACCGCCCATCGCCGTGCTCTGCCCCCTGTGCCGCGATACGGGGCTGTGCCCGCGCTGTTGGCCAGCGATCGCGTCGATCGGCAGCAGCGACAAATTGACGCTGCATGAACGCCGGATGATCCGCGCCCTGACGCGCTGAGTGGAACGAGGGGCAGGCGTGGCATGGGCGGCCTTGAGCACCTTCCCGCCTGCGGTCTAATCCGGCAGTGTTCGCACCAAGCGGAAGCCGGCGCGAGTAGCGGATCTACGTGCGGCGGAGCGGCAGTACAGGGCGTTGGAGTATGATACACCGCCTCGAGTGACCTTCCAATCCCCTGACGCTGGCCCGACGGGGTCAACAGATGCCTGCGGAACCGTCTCTTTGTCCATCCAATCCCAGACCCACTCCGCAGCGTTCCCCATGACGTCAAAGAGTCCCCAAGAGTTCGGCGTTTTCAACCCGACTTCTTTGGTAAAGGAAGTATTGCCGCAGTACCAGCCCGCCTCGTCGAGAGTGGGCTGTTCGTCCAAACAAGACCACATGGTTCTCCTGATGAGGTTGCCCGTGTAGAGGGCAGTCGTGGTACCCGCACGGGCAGCGTATTCCCACTCAGCCTCGGTGGGCAGTCGGTATCCCTCACATTCGTAGGGGGTTGCCGCGTCATGGGCCAGCGTGACAGCACACGCGTCATCCTCGCAGTCGCCAATGACGTAACACGGCGTCAGCCCCTCTTGCACCGAGAGGGCATTGGCGAAGCGCAGCGCATCATACCAAGACGCTTCTTCGTAAGGCATACGCCGCGTCCATCCTGACGGGATGCGGCCCCCCATCAGCGCGACCCACTGTCCCCAAGTCACTTCGGTGCTTTGCATGGCAAAGGAGCGCGTCAAGGAAACTGCGCGCTGCGTCTCCCCTGCGTCAAAAACATCGCGTCCCGCTTCGTCGAGAGGAGAGCCCATGAGAAAGGATCCGTCGGGTATCTCCGACCACTGACCTTCGCACTCCCCCATGAAACACACCTGGCCCTCATCGCAGCGATGGCCACAGGCACCGCAATGGCGAGGATCGTACATCAGATCGCCCTCACACCCGTTGGCCGAGTCGGTGTCGCAGTCACCAAAGCCGTCGCGACAGATGAACGTATCCTTACTGCACTGGGTATTGGCACCGTGGAATCCAAAGCCCTCTTCACAGACACATTCGCCTGCCTTGCATAACGCATGAACCCCGCAGGTGTAAGTGCAGGCGCCGCAGTTCTCCGGATCAGAGGCGATGTGAGTCTCACAGCCCGTTGTGGCGTGAAAATCGCACAATGCAAAGCCTTCACGACACTGCGTCGGGCCGTTGTGGACATCCGTACAGATGGTATTTGGTCCCGGTAGGTAATAGCCCTCAGCGCACTGACAGATGCCACTCTCACAGCCGACGGCGTTGGGACCACAGGCGAGGCCGCACCCTCCACAGTGATCGGCGTCCTCCAGGAGCGAGGTCTCGCAACCGTTCGCCAGGTCGCCGTCACATTCCCCCCAGCCACTCGCACAGCGACACTCCCCGTTGATGCAGGCATTGTTCGAGCCCGCGCAAAGCGAACCACAGCCCCCACAGTGCTCCTCGGCATGCATGAGTGAAGTCTCACAGCCCGTCGCCCCATCGTCGTCACAGTCACCCCAGCCGCTCAGGCACACGCAGCGCCCATCCTGGCATTGTTGGTTGGCGCCACAAGCTGGCTCGCAGGACGGGGGAAGCTCGATCTCGTGCTGGTCCGACTCCCCCCAATCCACTTCAGCCAAAGCATCATCAGGTGCCAAATCCTCATTAATCCCAGGATTTTCTCCGGTCTCTTTGCAGCCGCTCACGATGACGAACAAACACACGCCTAGCCCGACCCACCTGTAACCTTTCATCTGTGTCATCCTCCAAAGCGAACGTATCCAGAAACCTTGACCAGCGCCTACACGATTCCAAAGCCAGGGCTCCTGCTAAGACAGCCATCTGAAGGCTTCGCGGCACAAAGTGAAGGTCACGCGCCCCACTGTTTCGCTTCTCAAGTAGAACGTCAACCGTGCCGCTCAACCCTGTCCCTTGGATGCCCGTGGATCCAGAAGCCCCCCATCCCGCACAGCGCACCGATGCCTATGGCGCTGCCGACCTCGTTCCTTGACAGCCACAGCCCCCTCCACGCATGATCGCGAACGAAACGCTGATCGTGGTCGCGTAGGTGGCGGGCCAAACCACCAGATTCGAAGTGGACCCCCTTCGCGAGGCTGGGCATGGAAGGCAACCTGGTGGGGCGCGACACCGACTCGGCCCCCATCATGGAGGCCCTCGCCCGGGAGTCCGAAGGGCGTTATCGGGTGGTCAAGGTGGACGTGGACGACGCCCGCGCCGCACCGGGCGTCGGGGGCAGCAGAGCGCCACGGGTGCGCGCGCCGGCCAAAGGATCCTTTTTGCGGCGCAAGCGTTGTAGCCACCCGCGAACGAACACCCGGCCCCCGGGGCCAGCCTTGGGTCAAAGCGATGCCCACCAGACGCAGCTCCCTCTTCATCGTCACCACATCTCTCTTGGCCTTCGTAGCCATCGCCGTCCCAGAGGTCACGGCCTGTATGATCACCTGGCACCCCCCCGCTGAGCTCAAGGCCCAGGCCGATAGCGTCGTCGAGGTCCTGATCCTCGCCGCCGAAGCGCCTGAGTCGACCTTTCGCTCCCAGCGTTACCCCTACCGGGTCGAGATCATCCGGGTCGTCGCTGGCGACCGCCAGACAGGCGAGGCCCTGGTCCACTTCGAAGACCTCCTGCCACACCGGCGCGGCGAGAGCCGCGTCTGCCCACGCAAAAAGGGCACGGGCATCGAAGCCAGCCTCGCCGTCGGTCAGCGCTACCGCCTCTATTTGGGCGAAGCCTTCCAAGAGATCCTCCTGGCCGAGGTCGACGTCGCGGCCGACGTCGGCACCGACGCCATCGCCACCACGGGACCGGAGTGCGGCCCCGACGCCGCGACCTGCGTCAAGCAATGACGCCCGCACTTCTGTCCTGACTTGGCTTCGGTGCGCCGACGACACCGGGGCCATGCCGCGCCGAGGCCGGGGCGTAGACGCGGCCAAGCGCACGCCCACGCGCCCGTGGATCCCCAAAAGCACTGGCGACCTCGGCAATGGCCACCCAAGCGAGGCTCTCCCTGCGACCCCAACCGAGAGCGCCCCCGACAGGTGGCCCCGCCCCTGCGTACCCGCAGACGCGAGAATACGCGTGAGCCGGCCTTTATCCCCCTCTTTCTTTCTGTTAGGATCCACCCGCCTGGATAGGTCGCCCCGGCACCGCAGCGCGGTCACCGGGAGACTTGCTCTCATTGCGCGGCGCCAAAAATGGGGCGTCAAGGAGGTGTGGCGGTGAGCTCCTCTCAGTCTTTCCTTTCCCCCCTGTTCATCAAGCCACCCATCAGTGGCGCCCTGCTCATCTTGGGCCTCGCGCTGTGGCTCGCGGCCTGTGACGACGCCTCGTCCACCAAAGATGTCGCGCCCGACCTCCCGCCCGTGGAAGACCTCGGCGATGACGCCATCGACGCCGACCTGCCCCCGGAAGAGGTCGATCCCGGCGACACGGCCGTCGATGCGCCCGAGACCGAGCTGCCCCCGGGAGACGTCGACCCCGACCTCCCCGATCTCCCCCCGCCCACCCAAGCCGCCGGCGAGCCCTGCAACACCAGCGCCGAGTGCCTCACGGGCTATTGTCTGCTCATCGCCGGTGAGACACGCTGCGCCACCCCCTGCACCGGCGACGGTGATTGCCTCGAATTGGGCGATCTCCCTCTGACCTGTAAGCAGGTGGTCAACCCCAGAGGTGAGGAAGATCACATCTGCGCCACCTCCCTGGGCACCCTCTGTAGCCCCTGCGTCAGCGACGCCAACTGCCCCGGCGGCGCCTGCATCCGCATGGAAGGGCGCCCCTACTGCGGCTTCGACTGCACCCTCGATGAGGACTGCCCCCAGGGGACGCTGTGCCGGGAATTCCAGCGCTTCGAAGACTACCGCCGGGTCAGACAGTGCGTCCCGGCCAACCTCACCTGCGACTGCCACGCCGACAACCACGGCGAAGAGCGGACCTGCTCCCGCACCAGCGATGACACGGGCTTCTATGCCTGCCTCGGCATCGAGACCTGTGACCAAGCGCGCGGCTGGGTCGACTGCACCGCCGCCACCCCGACGGAAGAGGTCTGCGACGGCGTCGACAACGACTGCAACGGCGCCATCGACGACGGCCTCGACGCCAGTCGCCCCTGCAGCCGCACCGCCGAGGGCTTCCCCAATGCCTGCGAAGGCGTTGAGATCTGCATGGGCGAGGCCGGCTGGGTGTGCAATGCGCCGGTCCCCAGCGCAGAGACCTGTAACTTCCGCGACAACGACTGCAACGGCATCGTCGATGACCCCTTCGTCAACGACGACGGACTCTACCACACGGACGATCACTGCGGGACTTGCAACTCCCCGTGCGCCGATCGCTTCGCCCTGGCCGCCGCCACCCACTGCGAGATCATGGACGGCGCCGCCATCTGTGTCATCGACGCTTGCATCGAAGGCTACATCCTCCAGTCCTTCAACACCTGCGTCCCCCTCGCCTCTAGGCTCTGCTCACCGTGCAATGACGACGCCGACTGCAACCAGAGCGTCGGCGATCTCTGCCTCCCCTACGCCGACGGCCAGAGCTATTGCGGGCGCAGTTGTTCGCCCTCATCGCCCTTCGGCACCCAGTGCCCACCGGGCTACGTCTGCGACGGCGCGGCTCAGCAGTGCATCCTCCCGAGCGGCTCCTGTGCCTGCGGCCCAACGGATTCCTTCGTGCGCCCCTGCACCCAAGCCAACCCCACCCTACCCAACGTGACCTGCGTCGGGACCCAGACCTGCACCAATGGCACCTTGTCGGCCTGCATCTTCCCCACGGAGGTCTGTGATGGCACCGACAACGACTGCAACGGCGTCATCGACGATCCCTTCATCGACGCCCAAGGGCGCTATCACCTCAACGGCCACTGTGGGCAGTGCAACTACGACTGCGCCACCGTCCTGGCGGGTGTCGCCAACGCCGCCCCCTACTGCAGCGTCAGCACCGGTCAAGCCCAGTGCGCCATCCAATGCCACACCAACTATTACGACGTCGACGGGGTGCTCTCCAACGGCTGTGAATGTCAGTGGCTCGCCGCGCTCGACCCGCCGGATCACCTGGGCCAAGACGCCAACTGCGACGGCATCGACGGCGAAGTCGACCGCGGGATCTTCGTCTCCCCCGGTGGGAACGACACCAACCCCGGCACCATCACCGCCCCCGTGCGCACCATTCAACGCGGCATCGACCTCGCCCGCGACGACGCCCAGCGCGACCACGTCTATGTCGCCAACGGGGTCTACACCGAGTCCATCGCCATCGAAAACGGCGTCAGCGTCTTCGGCGGCTACAGCTCCGATTTCCGCCGCCGCAACCCCTCGGGTTATGAGACGGCCATCTTCGGCTTGCCCTCGACCCCGGCGCTGCCGGGCACGGTCAACGTCGTCGGCCTCACCCTCCCCACCCGATTGGACGGCTTCACCATCGTCGCCGCCGACGCCACCACCCCGGGCTCATCGTCCTACGGGGTCTACGTCCGCAACACGGGTGACGCCCTGAGCTTCACCTACAACGTCGTCTACGGCGGCAACGGCGCCGCTGGGCTCCCTGGCCCAGGCGGCCCCGACGGCCTCGCCGCGACCGCCTCTGGCACCCACGGCCTCGCCCCCATCAGCGTCGGTGAGATCCAGGCGGGCGCCTGGTCGTGCACAGCCGCCCATGTACCGCGCCTGGGGGCCCCTGGCGCCGCCTTTAGCTGCCCCCTGCCAGCCGGCGGCACCACGCCTACGACCGGCGGTGGCGGCGCCGACGCCATCTGCCCCGTGGCCAACACCGCCGGCGCCGCCGGTGGGACCAGTCCCGGGAACCCCGGCGCCAGTGGCGCCACGGGCGGCTTTGGCGGCACCAGCCAACCCACGGGCCCCTCGGGCGGTATTTGTGACTGCTACACTGTCGCCGCCCCCTACGTCGGCGGCAACGGCCAGCGCGGCAACGATGGCAACCCCGGCTCGGCTGGGGCCGCTTGCACGGGCAACCTCGGCCGCGTCATCGGTGGGCTCTGGGTCGCTGGCGTCACCGATGCCGGCGCTGGAACCCCGGGCTTCCCCGCCTCCGGCGGCGGCGGCGGTGGCGTGGGTGGTGGTGTCCACAACAACAGCACCAACGCCACCTGCACCAGCGGCGCCACCCGCGTCCATGACATGGTCGGCGGGACGGGCGGCGCTGGCGGCGCTGGCGGCTGTGGCGGCAACCCCGGCCAGGCCGGACAGGGCGGCGGTGGTTCCTTTGCCATCTTCGTCGTCTTCGACGCCATCCAAACCTCCTTCCCCCATATCGCCAACAACACCATCCACCGCGGCCGCGGTGGCGACGGTGGCGACGGCGGCGCTGGCGGCGAGGGCGGCATTGGCTCCCTCGGTGGCTCGGGCACCAAGCTCCCCCTCGGTGGCCCCATGAACGCCGAGTCCTGCGCCGCCCCGGGCGGACGTGGCGGCGACGGCGGCCAAGGGGGACCTGGCGGCGGCGGCGGCGGTGGCTGTGGTGGCTCGACCTTCGGCATCTTCACCCACAACGTCAACGCCACCCCCAATTGGCAGAGCACCAACACCTTCCCCAGCTCGGGCAACGTTGGACTCGGCGGACGCGGCGGCGCCTCTCGCGGCAACCCAGGACTCGACGGCGTCAATGGTACCAACCTGACCGTCAAGCTATAGGATTGAAAGACCATGAAGTACTCAACAGCCTTTCACCCCATCCTGGCGGTCTTGACCCTCATGGCTGTCCTGGCCCTGTGGACCCTCTCTGCCTGTGATGATGACGCCACCTCCACCACCCGCCCAGACGGCAGCGACGTCCCCGGGGACACTGGGGATCTCCCCAGCGACACCCCCGCGGACCTCCCGCCCGATCTCCCCCCACCTGACCTCACCGAGGTCGACGCCAACCCCGACATCCCACCGCCGCAACCCGGCGAGTATGGCGCCACCTGTGTCACCCCCTCCCAGTGTAACTCGGGCCTCTGCGTCCCCAACGGGGAGGGCCAACGGGTCTGCTCCGATTACTGCAACGACGTCTGCGCCCCCTTCCCCGGGCCCATCGATGCCTTCTGCCTCGGCAGTGAGAGCACGGCCGGCGTCGCCTTCTTCTGCCAAGTCAACCTCCCCATCCTCTGCGCCCCTTGCCGCATCGACCTCCACTGCGGCAGCGCCGGGGTCTGCTTCACCGACGGCATCAGCGGCTCCTGCGCCACCCCCTGCGAGGAAGATGAGACCTGCCCCCACGGCTACCAGTGCACCAGCCTCCCCAACCAACAAGGGGAGGACGCTCTGTTCTGCGTCCCCGAGAGCGGCTCCTGCCATTGCAACGAAGACAACGCCGGGTCGAGCCGCATCTGCTACCACACCAACGAGCACGGCGCCTGCATGGGCATCGAGTCCTGCAACCTCGAGTTCGGCTGGACGGGCTGCTCAGCCGAGATCCCGAGCGCCGAAATCTGCGACGGCGAAGACAACAATTGCAACGGCCTCATCGATGAAGGCCTCGAGGTCGGCACCTGTGCCATCACCAACGAACACGGGACCTGCGAGGGCGTAGAAATCTGCGGCGGCGAACAAGGCCCCATCTGTATTGGGCCCCAAGCAGAGGCCGAGACCTGCGACGGCGTCGACAACAACTGTGATGGCCGCATCGACGAAGACTTCAAAGACGAGAACGGCCTGTGGACCCGCATCGAACACTGCGGCGGCTGCTTCCAGAGCTGCATCGGTCGCTTTGGCCCCACGGCCGCCAACGTCGCCTGCGAGCTCGACACCCTCGGCGAACCCCAGTGCGTCATCACCGCCTGCATCGACGGCTTCCTGCCCGTTGGCAACAACCTCTGTGTGCCCATCGTGGCCAACCTCTGCCTCCCTTGCGTCAACGACGCCGATTGCTCCGCCTCCCCTGGCTCACGCTGTGTCACCACCACCGACAGCCGCGGCGAGTCTTTCCAGATCTGTGGCCGCGACTGCAGCAGCCAGAGCCCCTTCGGCACGGAGTGCCCGGACCTTTACACCTGCAGCGCCATCGACGTCGGTGAGAGCGAGCCGGCGCACCAGTGCCTGCCCACTTCGGGGTCATGCTACTGCACCGAGAACACCTCGGGTTTCACCGTGCCTTGTCAGGTAGAAATCGTCGGCGAAATCGACCTCGACGGCAACCAAGGCCAGGTCACCTGTCAGGGTCGGCAGGCCTGCGTCGGCACTGACTTCGGCGTTTGCGAGCTCGACGTCGAGGTCTGCGACGGCCTGGACAACAACTGCGATGGCCGCATCGACACCCCCTTCCGCCGCGCTGACGGCAAGTACGGGGTCTCCCAAGAGCACTGCGGCCGCTGCCACAACGACTGTCGCAACATCAACATCCCCAACGCCATCTCCACCTGCGATCTCGACGCCGATGACCCCCACTGCATTTGGTACTGCCAAGATGGCTACGTCGACTTGATCAACGGCCGCGACGATGGCTGTGAGTGTCAGATTCTCTCCGCCGTCGACTTCCCCGACGCCGGCCAGGTCGACGCCAACTGCGACGGCATCGACGGCCAGATCGACGTCGCCCTCTTCGTCTCCAAGACCGGTAGCGACAGCGCCGCCGGCACCATCGACGCGCCCCTGGCCACCATCGGCGCCGCCTTGCAGGCCGCCGCCTCCACCTCGGGCATCCGCGACATCTACGTCTCAGCCGGCGTCTACTCCGAGAGCATCACCCTCGTCGAGGGCGTTGGCCTCTATGGCGGCTACTCCCTCGACTTCCGCACCCGCAACCCCGAGGTCTACCCCACCACCATCTTCGGCCGCGCGCCCACGGCGCAACAGCCGGGGGCCGTCAACGCCCTCGAGCTGAGCCAGCCGACCATGGTCATGGGCTTCAACGTCTTCGGACCCAACACCGTCCAGAGCGGCGCCCCCACCTACGCCGTCTTCATCCGCAACACGGGCGACGCCCTCACCCTGCGCCACAACCGCGTCACCGGCGGCACGGGCGCCCCCGGCGTCAGAGGTAACCCCGGCACGGCTGGCGTCAACGGCACCATCGGCAGCGCGGGCATCAACGCCATCAAGACCAATGTCGGCCGCACCTGCACCGGGACCGCCGGTGGCCCCCGCGCCGGTGGCAACGGCGGCGCCCGGACCTGCGCCGGCGTCAGCGTCAACGGTGGCAAGGGCGGCGATGCCCTGTGCCCGCGCTCGCGCACGGACAACGGCGCCGGCCTCGTCGCCGACAACTGCGACACCCGCAACACCAACCCCGCCCTCCGCGACGCCTGCCTCAACATCTGCGACACCGTCGATTGCCACGCTGGACGCCTCCCGCCACCCCAAGGGGTCGGGCTCAACGGCGCCAACAACCCCAGCGGTTTCGGCTTGGCCGGCCCCCCCACCTACGACACGGTCACGGTCAATGGCTCCGCCAACCAGTGCCAGAACTCGCCAGGGCTGCCGAGCATCGGCTTCCCCGGCCTCGATGGCGCCGACGGCACCCATGGCCCCGGCGGCGCGACCTGCACCGACCCCCGCGGCACCATCAACGCCCAAGGCCTGTGGCAACCCTCGGCCTCGGCGGCCGGCGCGCCCGGTGCCCATGGCGGCGGCGGCGGCGGCGGCTCGGCCGGACGCGGCTACGACATCAACCCCACCGATTCCTGCAGCGGCGACCAATGCAATGACACCATCGGTGCCTCGGGCGGCGGCGGTGGCGCCGGCGGCTGTGGTGGCACGGGCGGCTCCGCCGGCAGCGGCGGTGGCGCTTCCTTCGCCGTCTACGTCACCTACACCGCCACCATGACCACCATCCCCAACCTGGTCGACAACGTCATCACCACCGGCCGCGGTGGCGACGGTGGCGCGGGCGGACCTGGCGCCCTCGGCGGCATCGGCGGCCAAGGCGCCAACGGCGGCACCTCCAGCGTCTTCTGCGGCTTCCCCGGCGGCCGCGGCGGCAATGGTGGCCGCGGTGGCGCCGGCGGCGGCGGCGCCGGCGGTTGCGGCGGCGCGGCCTTCGGCATCTTCGTCAACCCCGGCACCAACACCTTCACCATCCCCGACTACCTCGGCCAGAACACGGTCCAACTCAGCGGTACCCCTGGTCGCGGTGGCGCTGGCGGACCCTCCAACGGCATCCCCGGCGCCGCCGGCAGCGACGGCACCCACGAGGCGCTCTTCGTCCGCCCCTGAAGCCTCGCCAAGGCCTACCGCGCCCAGCCAAGCCCGCCCCCCACCTCGAGGGCCCCTCTGCACGTGACGCGCTGGGATCCACCCACATCAGGGCGTGCGCGCTGATCCCGACGCCGCCCACCCTCTCCATCGCGGCAGAAAACGCCGCGCAGCGTCGCACGCGACCCGCAGGCAGCGCCGTCTGAGCGACGCCCGCGGCACCGGCGCCGCCTGGCGCTCAATGGACCTGACCCATGCAGGCGTCAACCGCCTTCGTTTCCTATTGAGCTTTGCCCGTTCATGACTATCCTGTCGCGCGCTTTGGCAAGAGAAGCGCGCCCAGAGCGAATGAGGAACAGAAGATGCAAAACGGACACGACCATCCCCCCCCCCACCACAACGGTCAGCACGACGAAGCCGAGGCCCTGGAGCGCCAGCTCGAACGCATGGCCCTCCCGGCAGACCTCCACGCCGCCCTCCTCCGGGCACCGCTCCTCAATCTACCCGAGTCCCGCGAGGCTCTCTTTGCCCTCGCCACGGGTGGCGGCCAGCCGCGCTTCGACGTCTGCTACGACATCGAGGGGCAAGGAACGCGCTGCGAGGCCCAGGTCGTCCGCGGCCGCAACGGCCTGGTGGTGAACTACCCAGAGATCTACATGCGCCGCCGCGATCCCGATTCTCTCCTCGTCGGCGATAACGGCCCCAGCGATCAACCTCGCTTCGAAGAGCGCTTCAATATTCCTTTCGCCCAGTTGCGATCGGACGTCTTGCACTGGCTCGCCCAGCGCGAATTGCTGCTCTTGCCCATCTGGGCCGGCGGCGGCGAGCTGCGCTTCCCGGCCCTCCTCATCTGCCCCTTGAACGCCGCCTTCTTCGCCGCGGCCCTCGCCGACCTGCAGACGGCCATCCTGGGCGAGCTGCCTCACGACTTCAGCCACGTCCGCTCGGTCATGTACGTCGCCCCGGTCTTCCGCCACACCCACTGTGAAGGGCGCCAGGTCGTGGTGCACCACCGCAGCGAGGACCTCCACGAGGTCTTCTCCCTCAACCTCTACCCCGGCCCCAGCGCCAAGAAAGGCGTCTACGGCGTCCTGCTGCAGCTCGGCGAGTCCGAAGGCTGGCTCACGGTGCACGGCTCGACGGTGCAGATGGTGACGCCCTATGACAACACCCTGACGCTGCTCCACGAAGGCGCCAGCGGCAGCGGCAAGAGCGAGATGCTCGAGTACAGCCACCGCGAACCCGATGGGCGCATGTTGCTGGGGCACAACCTCCTCACGGGCGAGCGGCGCCACATTGCCCTCCCCCAGGCCTGCGGTATTCGCCCCGTCACGGACGACATGGCCCTCTGCCTGCCCTCCAAACAGTCGGGCTCCAAGCTCGTCGTGCGCGACGCCGAAGACGCCTGGTTCGTCCGGGTCAACCACATCGCCGACTACGGGGTGAACCACGAGCTCGAGCGCATCACCGTCAACCCCGAGCGCCCCCTCATCTTCCTCAATATGCACGGCGTCCCCGATGCGACCTGTTTGATTTGGGAGCACACCATGGACGACGCCGCGCGCCGCTGCCCCAACCCACGGGTGATCCTCCCGCGCGAGCTCGTGCCGGGCGTCCTCGACGGCGACGTCGAGGTCGATGTCCGCAGCTTCGGCGTCCGCTGCCCGCCTTGCACGCGCGAGCAGCCGAGCTATGGCATCCTGGGCCTCTTCCACGTCTTGCCGCCCCCCGTCGCCTGGCTCTGGCGCCTCGTGGCGCCCCGCGGCCACGACAATCCCAGCATCGTCGACAGCGCCGGACTGCAGAGCGAGGGCGTGGGATCCTTCTGGCCCTTCGCCACGGGCCAACGCGTCCCCCTCGCCAATCTGCTCCTGCGCCAGCTCCGCAGCACCCCCGGCACCCGCTACGTCCTCACCCCCAACCAACACATCGGCGCCTGGCGCGTCAGCTTCATGCCCCAGTGGTTGATGCGCGACTTCCTCGCCCGGCGCGGCGGCGTCAAGTTCCGCCCTGAGCAGCTCGTCGAAGCGCGCTCGCCCCTGCTGGGCTACTGCCCCAAGAACGTGCAGATCGAAGGCGTCGCCATTCCCCGCTGGTTCCTCCAGGTGGAGAGCCAGCCCGAGGTCGGCCCCGAAGGCTACGACGCCGGCGCCGAGGTGCTGCAACGCTTCTTCGAACAGGAGCTGGGCCACCTCCAGCGGGACCCTCAGCTCGATCGCCTCGGCCGCGCCATCGTCGAATGGTGCCTCGACCGCGCCCCGGTCGATCAACTGGACGCCCTCTGGTCCTGAGTCGCGGCCCACAAAGAGGGGCGACCCGCAGGTCGCGCCGTACGCGCCAGAGTATCCCATGCGGATTACGCCTGTTAAATCATGCGCTTACCCCCCCTCTCCATTCATGGAGAGGGGGGCCAGGGGGGTGAGGTCTCAAGCGCCCCCCTGCCTCTTCCAGGCCCGCGTTCCCCCCGGCCCGCCATCCACAATTTCAAAATCGATGGGTAGCGGCCGACCTATGTGTCGGCCGATTTCGCGACGGCCTGCCTCTTTCAGGCCCGCGTTCCCTGCCACCTCTCAAGAACTGCACGACAGCATGTCACAACCAAAACGCGCGCGGGCCCACGCGGGCCGCTTGGCAAAGAAGCCCTCGCGCCCCGGCTGGGCAGCGTAGGGGCGTTGCAAGACCTCGTAGAGGGCCTTCACCCCCGCGTCATCACCCGCCTCAGCGCGCTCTATCGCCTCTTGGACCAGGTAGTTGCGCAGAACGAAGCGCGGATTGCACGCCAACATGCGCGCCTGCCGCCCCTGCGGATCGGCCTCGTCCAGAAAACGCTGCCGCCAACGCCCCAACCACGCCTGCCACGCCCGCTCAGCCTCGGTCGACAGCGGAGCATAGCACAGTTCACCCACGGCATCGGCCGGCGGCGCTGCGGGATCGACCTCGGACAACCACCTGAAGAAGAGCGTGAAATCGGCCTGATCGCGCCGCATCATCCCGTAGAGATCCGCCACCAGCGCGTCGTCCTCGGCCCGCAAGGCACCCAAGCCCAGCTTCTGCGCCGTGTGCTTGGCCTCCTCCGCGGCAAAGCGGCGCCCGTAGGCCCGCAGCCCCTCCTCCAGGGCCGCCGTGTCTGGCACGACCAAGCTCAGGGCTTCGGCCAGGCGCATCAGATTCCAGCCCGCCACCTGAGGCTGACGCCCGTAGGCGTAGCGTCGCCCCGCGGCGTCCGTCGTGTTGGGCGTCCAGGTCGGGTCGAAGGGCTCGAGCCAGCCGTAGGGCCCGTAGTCGAGGGTCAACCCCAAGACCGACAGGTTGTCCGTGTTCATCACCCCGTGCACGAAGCCCACCCGCATCCAATGGGCCATGAGCACGGCCGTCCGCTCGCAGACCGCCACGAACCACGCGCTGCGCCGCGCCTCAGTGCTCGGCACCACGGGCCAGCGCCCGTCCACCAGGGCGATGGCGTAGTCCGACAAGCGCGTCAACAGCGACACATCGCCCCGCGACGCGGGCAGCTCGAAAGTGCCAAAGCGCAGAAAAGACGGGGCGACCCGGCACACCACCGCGCCCGGCTCCGGCCGCGGATGTCCATCGTACAGAGGATCACGCACCACCGACTCGCCCGTGGCCACCAGCGTCAACGCCCGCGTCGTCGGGATGCCCAGGTAGTGCATCGCCTCGCTGCACAAGAACTCCCGCACGGACGAGCGCAGCACCGCGCGCCCATCGGCGCGCCGCGCAAAGGGTGTGGGCCCCGCCCCCTTGAGTTGGAGCTCCTGCAGCCCCAAGGAGGTCTCCATCTCTCCCAGCACGATGGCGCGACCATCCCCGAGCTGCCCCGCCCAAGACCCAAACTGATGCCCGCCATAGCAGGCCGCATAGGGGCGCGATCCGGGCAAGAGGGTGTTGCCCGCCATGGCCGCCAAAAAGTCTGGCGCCGCCCAGGGCAGCCCCCCGAGTTCCGCTGCCAGCGCCGTGGCCACGGCTACCATCCGCGGCCGCGCCACCGGGGTCGGCCGCACGGAGGCCCAAGCCGCGCCATGGATCGCGCGGGGAGCCAACACCTCACGCTCATCCCCGGGCAGGGCCTCCCGAAAACGCTGCCGCAACGTCGGCAACGCTCCCATCACCTTCCCTGACAAGGGCGACCCCAAGGCCCCCTCTTCTTGCACAGCTCCCACGCTCCACCTCCTCGACGTTCTCCGCCAAAGGCCATCGCGGCTCTGGAACAAAAGGTGGCGCTGGCCACCGCCTCCCGCAAGTCCAAGCCCACGGGTGCCCGCCATCCACAAAATCAAAATAGAGCCGTACCGGCCGGCCTATGCGCCGGCCGATTGGGCGCCGGCTTAAAAATACGTACAGACGTTACCATCGCTGGAGGCCGTGCAGTAGATGTTCCCCGTCACGTTGGTGATCACTCGCCCGGTGGTCCCCGTCCCGTACCACACGACCAGGTCGTGCGGCGCGTTGGCTGTCGCCCCCGTACCCCAAGTGCAATCCGTCGCCCGCAGGGTCGCCCACACCCCGACCTGCGTGGGCGTGGACCCAAGGTAGACCGCAGCGCCGCCGCTGCTGTGGGTCCCGGAGTTCTGGAGAAAGGTACACCGGGTGAAGGTCACCGCCGATTCGAGGTTCGCCGTCACCGCGCCGCCGAGGAGGCTCCCGCTCGGGGTGGTGTTGTCCTCGAAAACCACGTCCGTCAGGGTCCCCGTGCTCCGGTCCAGAAAGAGGGCCGGCCCGCCGCGGTTGCCTACGAAGCGCGACCTCTCGATGACGACCGTGGCCAAGGCGGCCTCGACCGTCGTGCCGCCAGGAAAACCCGTGACCTCGACATCCTTGAGCACGAGCGCGGCAGATCTAACGCGGAGTCCCTGGCCCGCCCCACTGCTGGCGTGGCCGACGATGCGCACCGCCTCGACGTGGGCATTCACGCCATTGGCAAAGCTCAGCCCGCGGGCGCTCGACGTGTGATAAATCACCGCCTGCGGAGAAATCCCAATCACCTCGACGTGTAGCGGTAGGTAATCGAGATTGTTCATGAGCACCTCGCCGCAGATCTCGATGCGCCCGCCGAGCTTGACCGCGGCGTTGAAGTCTCCCGTGAAGAGCACGCCGTTGCGGACAATCGCGTCGGGCTCGCTGATACAGATCGAGGGCGCCGGCGTCGCAGCCCCCGGCGTCGGCGAGCCGGCCTTGAAGTCGGTGAAGTTGTCGTCCGTGTCGGTGAAGAGGTGGTCCCGGGCGAGGCTCTCGTTGACTGCCGTGGGAAGGGCGGGCTGCCCTTCGCCGGCGGCGATGTCCGAGGCGCCGAAGTTGCCGTAGGCCAGCGCGTCGAGGACCTGGTCGCCAAAACGGAGCTGCACGCTGTCCGGGCCGTTCTGCAAGTCGATGGCCGTGGTCATGAGGTCGGCCACGTCGGCGATGAAGGGCTGAGCGCTCGGGTGGGCCACGACGTAGAGACCGCTCGCGCCGATGTGTCCCGCCAGGGGGATGGTGGCGTAGATGGCGCCGCCGTTGCCGTTGATGGCCACGATGCTGACGCCCGTCAGGGCGGTCCCAGGCGGGCCGTGAATCTCCAGGAAGGCGTCCGTATCGGGAAAACCCGTCGAGTCGTAGAGAAGCTCGCTGATGACGAGACCCGTCGGGGCGACGCAGGCCCCGCCCGTGCAGCCGTTGGCGCACGTGGTGGTGTTGAAGGACCAGGTGCAGAGGCCGCCCGAGCAGACGCCGCTGCCCGGCACGGCGGTCTGCAAGAGGCTGCCTTGGCAGCTCGGCTCGGGCGGGGTGTCACAGGTGACCTGGGCGCAGGGATCGCCCACACAGGCCCCGCTTTCGCACCCGAACTCGCAGACCGTGTCCTGGGTGGCGTAGGTGCAGGTGCCGCCATCGCAGGTGCCGGGCGTGACGGGGGTGCGCCGGGTGTTGGCGTCGGCGCAGGTCGGCCCGAACCCCGGGGTGGTACAGGCGATGGTCGTGCCGCTGCAGGTCCCAGCCTGGCAGGTGTCGCCCGTGGTGCAGGCGTCGCCATCGTCGCAAGGGCTGCCGTCATCTGGGGCGTAGCTGCACAGGCCGTTCTGGCAGATGCCCTCGGCCTCGTAGCAGCCATTGGGCGGGCTGGCGCAGGTGACGCCCGCGCAGGGATCGCCGAGGCAGGCGTCGTCGGCGCAGCCGCCCGGGCAGGTGACGGGCGCGGCGGTGTAGGTGCACTCGCCCTCGCTGCAGACACCGACCGCTTGGAAAACCTCGAGGCGCGCCGAATCGAGGCAGCGCGCCGGTGGCGAGCTCTCGCAGCGCAGGGCCGTGCCAGCGCAGACGCCGCTCTCGCAGCGATCATCCGTGGTGCAGGCGTCGCCGTCATCACAGCTCGTGCCCGTCAGAGGCGCGTAGCTGCAGAGCCCGCTCGTGCAGGTCCCGGTCGCAGAGAAGCAAGCCCCTGGCGGGCTGGCGCAGGTGACGCCCTCGCAGGGATCACCGAGGCAGGCCGCAGCCTCGCAGCCGATGACACAGCGCGTCCGCAGGGCCTCATAGACGCAGGTGCCTTGCGCGCAGGTGCCCGGGCTCACCCAGCGCACCAGATCGGAGTCCTCGCAAGTGACCGCTGGCGGGCTGGTGCAGGGACCACAATCCAAGGTGTCACCCGTGTCGTCCCCATCAGGCGACAGATCAGGCGGCGGGGTGCTGTCGGGCAGGCTGGTGTCGGCCTGGACATCGGCGTCCTTGGTGCCAGCGCTGTCGTCACAGGCGTAGCAGACACCGGTGAGCAAGAGTAAGCAGAGCAGGAGCTTTTTCATGAAGCGGTCCTTTCTTTGGGGTGCCGCATTGCAGAAGGTCCGCAATGGGCACCTAAGCAACGCGCTGTCCGGTGCACCTAGACTCGTCCATCGGGTGAGGGAGGTCAATGGTTAGGGGGCTCAGGACAAACGCGTTCTCCAATGGCGGCCGTCAGGGAGGGCTGGCACGAGGCCAGTCCCTAAACCAGGCCCGTTGGACCTGAGACAAACAGCGCACCTCGCCCCGCGCACGCCTCGGCGCCCGTGGATCCCAAACTAAGCCAGCCACTTGGTTGACGCAGCGAGATGGCCAGTGCATCTCCGAGCGCGGCGTGACGAGCTCCATGGCTGGTTGGCCCAGGTCGATCCATGCGGCCGAGTGATGCGTAACAAGCACTTGCGATGAGGAGCGCAGGGCCGATGATTTTGTGTGTGAGCTGTCATGAGACGCTGAATCAGCAAGTGGCGCAATGTCCCATGTGTGCCCAGGAGACGATGCTCCAGGGGCGTTTCGTGCTGGAGAGCGTGCTCGGGCATGGCGCGTCGGGCACGACCTATCGCGGGCGCGACACCCAGACGGGGCAGACCGTCGCGATCAAGGAGCTCTCGCTGCGGCGCGTGGAGTCGTTCAAGGCGGTGGAGCTCTTTGAGCGGGAGGTGGCCACGCTGCGGGCCCTGCAGCACGAGGGCATTCCCGCCTTTGTGGCGAGCGCCACGGTCGAGCGCCCGGGCCAGATCTGCCTCTATCTGGTGCAAGCCTACATCGACGGGCAGGTCCTGGCCCTGGGCGGCAACTGGGACGAGGCGAGTATCCTGAAGATGATCGAGGACTTAGCCCACATCCTCGTCTATCTTCATGCCCGCAAGCCGCCCATCATCCACCGCGACATCAAACCCTCGAACCTCATGCGTCGCGCCGACGGTCGGCTCGTGCTCATCGACTTCGGCGCCGTCCGCCAGATCACCCGTGATGTCGACGGACAGGGCTCCACCGTGGCGGGCACCTTTGGCTACATGGCGCCCGAGCAGTTGCGCGGCGTGGCGACGCCCGCCTCGGACCTCTATGCCGTGGGCGCAACGGCAGTGGCGTTGTTCTCCGGTCACGACGCCGCCAAGATCGTCGATCCCATCGACCCGAGCGCTTGGCGCCGCGTCGTGCGGGCGAGCCCGGACACCATCGTCTTGCTCGGCCGCTTGTTGCAGGCGGCGGAGGCCTCGCGGATGTGCGACGCGGCGCAGCTCGCGCGCGAGGCGCGCGAAATTCAGGCGCGGCTCAAACAGCGCGGCGGCGCGTTGATGGTGCGTCAAGATGTGGGCGTCGTGGCGCCTGTGCAGGAGCCGGTGACGGCGCTCACGAGCGCGCGGCAGGCGGAGCTGGTGCGGGAGATGGAGCGTGACCTCAAGGTGATGCGACGAGGCGATGCGGATCGTGATGTGCTGCGTCTGGGCTTTGGGGAGATCTTTGTGTTACGGTTTCTCTATGCGTTGTTTCCGCTTATCGTCCTCCTGGGCGTCTTTGGTATGATGAATGATTTGATGACGTGGAAGCTGTCAGCGGATATGGCCCTCGTCGTGGCTTTCGCGTTTCAAGCATGTGTGTACGGGGCGCTCGTCGGCCATGTCTTTTGGAGGCGTGCGCGTGCGGATGAGGGCGCGCGTTGGCACAATGCGGCGCTGTCCGAGGCGCTGCGCGGGTCGATCTCCTCGTGCAAGGTGCAGTTGAGGCTGTGGGATCTGATGGCGAAGCCGGCGCACGCCGTGGGGTCGAGCGTCTCGGAGCTGCGCTTCTTGCGGGGGCGAGACGCGCTGTGGCAGGTGCCCTTTCTGGAGTGTGCGGCGTGGAAGATGGGGCTTGAGATCGCGCAGAATCCTCGTGAGGTGAAGTGGAGCTGGGATGAGGTCGCGGCGGTGTTGGGGCGAGCGTTGGAGGCGGGGCGCGCGCGTCTTGGCGCGCAAGATGTGCGCTATTTGGACCAGCTTCGTCGCTACAGCGTGCTGCGCGTGAAGGGGAACATGACGCAACAGCGCGCGTTGGCGGAGCGGGAGCAGGCGGAGCGAGGTCTGGAGGCGTTGGAGCGGGAGCAGGGGCGGCCTTGGCGCGAGATCTTGGCGTCGGATGTTGCGTCGATGCCCGTGGCGTTGACGATGTCTGAGGCGCAGGCGCGCGAGGTGCTCGCGCGTCAGGACAAGCGGGTGGGCCGCGCGGGGGCTGAGAGCGAACTCGCAGCCATGGATGGCGAAGAGTCGTGCAAACCCGGAGGGTTGCGAGCACGATGCGAGCAACGATTTGGCGCGTGGGAGACCTTTGTGCTCGGCGATCTGGAGCAGCTCTGGCCTGCGGGCTCGCCCATCAGGCCGCTCATCGAGCCGCTGCTGCGCCGGTTGGCGCGACGTGGCTATCGGCTCGTCTCGGATGAGGATGAGGATAGGCGGTGGGGGGAGCTGGCGCGGCTCATGGATGCGAAGCACCTCACGTTGAGTGAGGCGCAGCGTGTGCGTCATGGTGAGCTAGGGGTCTTCTTCGCAGCTCATGATAGGTTAATTAGTTATTTGGAGAGATTAGAGGGCCTGCCGGTGCTGGATGTGACCAGGCGCGCGCAGACCTTTGAGCTGGCGGCGCAGCGCCTGTGGGCGCTCGGTAGAGCGAATGCTGGGATGGCTGACGCGGCGGTGGGCGTCATGCAGTGGGCGCGCGCGCTGCGCGGGTGAGCAGGCAGCAGAATCCACGGGCGACAGCGGATTGCGTCCTACTTGGGCCGACAACGGCCCGTCTTCCGCATGTCCTGGACCACCGTGTTCAGCGCTGCCAACATCTCAGCGTTCGTCGCCCACGGCTGCCACAGCCGGTTGATGACCTCATGGGCAAAGCAGAAGCAGCCCTCCATCTCCACCTGCGCCCGGTCGCCCGCCTCCATCGCCGGGAGCATGCAGGGGACCACGAGCGAGAAAATGACGCCCGCCGACACGGGAACATCGCTCGCCCCGGTGACGACCCTGCTCTGCTCCTGCTCGCGCTCGCTCAGGGCGCTCACCGCCATGTTGGCCGCCACCACCTCACTGCAGTGGGCCTCCACGTCCGCCGGCGGCGGCAACTTGCTCAAGCCCACTTCGCTGCGACAGGAACACAAAAACAGGGCCTCAGCGCTCTGATCG
>Ga0334883_1001615_pt1 | contig 32106 bp, 16 predicted proteins | sample GraSluR1_MG_6_FD_207230 | JGI IMG/M metagenome (GOLD analysis project Ga0334883, IMG submission 207230) | Sludge microbial communities from methane-producing bioreactor in Wageningen University, Netherlands - Granular Sludge_09_05-R1 | ecosystem: Engineered > Bioreactor > Anaerobic >...
GCAAACCCCCCTCGACTATCTGGCCGCCAGACTCAACGCCGAGTGCTACTACCTCGACTGCTATCCACACGCCCGCGCCATCGCCGAGCTGGGCACGGATGAGGCCTTCGAGTACCTCGTAGCCCACGCCGACGACGACGGACCGGTGGCCGAGGCCTGTGGCTCGGCCCTCTCCGACCTGGGAGAGCAGGTTCAGTCGTGCGTGATCGCGGGCCTGCTGCAGCACCCCGATAGCGTCCTCCTGGCCGAAGCCCTGCCGCAGCCCGCCCCGGACGCCGTCATCGACGCGATTGCCGAGACGCTGCGCCGCAGCAACAGCCCCGCCGTGTTCCGTGAGCTGGGAGCCCAGGTGCAGCGCTCAGAGCACCAGCGAGCTTCCGAACTGGAGGCCATTGTGGAGCAACGGAACGACGAGACACTCCTGGCCGCCTTCCGGATCGGAGGCCTCTCGGCGCGGGAGGAATTCGAGACGACCGCGGTGGTGCCGTACCTGGACCCGGATCGGCCGCTGGAGGTGTGGTCGGCGGCCCTGGAGATCGAGGGTCTAGCGGATCTGCCGGAGGCCGAGGAGTGCCTGCGCCGAGCCCTCGAGTCATCCGACGATCGGGAACGCGACACAGCTCTGAGGATCGTGAATCGCAACGGCCTCATCCAGCTCGCCGACGCCGTGGCCGTCGTCGCCATCGAGGACCCCGACCCGCAGCGTCGTGGGCGCGCCCTCGACACGCTCAGATGGCTCCCCGACTGCCCTGAGCACGTGATCGAGGCGACGCTGGAACAGCTCACCGAGGGTCTTCAACCTGCGATGGCGAAGCTGCCCTATACTCTTCTCGAGGCTCTCCGCGATGGCGAGGACATGCAGGCGCCGGTCGACGCTGCCCTCCGGCAAATCCACCACACCTCCGTGGCTGCGTCGATGGCCCTGAACTCGAGTCACGGCACCAGCGGGGCGCTGGCGCAGTCGCTACACGGGCTGCTGGGCAGTGCCATGGACCTTGTCCCCTGGTCTAGACTTACCCCCATCGCGGACCGGATACTCCCGGTGACGGAAGCCCTGGTCGAACTCCAGGTGAAGAGCCTCTCGGCAATGCGCCGCATGGCGGTCCCGGAGGTCCTGGAGCCTCTGATGCTTACCGCCGGGTGGCCTATCCCGTTGAGATTCCCCGAAGATATCAGGGAAGCGCGCCGCGCTGCCGCGGACAGCGTGGACGCCGATGGTGACGATGGTGACGATGGTGACGATGAACCGTGGCCGGCGCGCCTGCAAAACATGCAGGAGGCCGCAACGAAACTGGCAGAGGCTCAGTTGAGCTACTTGCCGCCCCCCGGCACGCCGGGGCTCACGCCGCACCCGTTGGGGAGTTGTTTCGTCTGGAACACGGAGCTTCGGCAGACGGTGGCCGACGCAATGAAGGCTTCGCAGAGCGCGGCCGAAGTGACGACGGCCCTCCGTTCCAGTCAGCAGCGCGAGCACCACGCCCGCAAGGCGTTGCTCCGTGCTATCGGCCCAAAGAGGCTGCCGGCACTGCTGCAGACATGGAACCTGGTCCCGGTCTCAGTGGGTTCGACCCCTCCTGAGCTTCTTCGCCATGTCATCCGCGAGGCGAGCCCACTTAGCGCGCGAGAGTTCCCTTTGGCGGCGAAGCTGTTCGCCGAGTACAACCTGCAGTGTGTGCTGCTGTCAGCGCTGCTGCCCGTCGTGGATAGTCCCAACCTGTCTGTGGTCCTGGGCCGTCTGGACAGCGACTGCCCGCTGGTGTACGACAACGTCCAGGCGGTGCTCATCGCAGTCGGTACCGACGCGCTCCCCGCTATCGAGGCCGCGATGGCCAAGACCGATGACCCGATGAAGCAGGCCATCATGCTGGAGGCCGCGCGCTGCATCGATGCCGCAGAGTGCATGGAGCAGGCCAGACAGCACCTGGAGGGCCCAAATGACCTGTTGGCGGCCGTTTCCGCCAGGATCATCGGCGAGGCCGGAGTTCCTGAGGACGTCCCCGCTCTGGTGACCCGAATGGCCACAGGGAATGAGATCCTCGGCGCCTCGGTGGTCTGGGCCATTGGCGAACTGGATCCCCAATCTTACGTGGATGTCCTCAAGAGCGCCGTCGTCTCGCCGCACGCGGCGGTCCGAGATGCGGCCCAATTGGCCCTGGGGCGATGCTCCAACGAGACCCTGGCTCCCATCATCGAGGAGTTCACGGCCTCCGGCCACATTATGCGACTGAACGCGGCAGAGCGGCTGGCTACCGTCGATTCCTGGCGGGATGATCCCACGATCTTCCGCCGCGCAGGGGTGGAACGGCGGTTTCCTCTCTCCTACCCCGGTCCCCGGCTCTCAGTGCCCGGCGATGGGCCGTGGCAGTGGAGTATCCTTACCAGCACGCCGGACGTGCACGAGCACCTCCAGCGCTTCGCCCCGCTCGTCGCCGACTACCTGGAGTTCGCCGAGGCCTGGGACTTCTACACGGTCTTGCACCTACTGCCCTCCACGCTGATAGACACGCTGGTGGACCTGTGCGCACCGGAGCAGCCGCACCGCGCTTTGGCCACGGAACTGCTCAACCAGGTGCTGACATACGAGCTGCTCGTGGTGGATGCGGCTTACGGTACCTACAGCCACACCTCCGAGGCTCGGGTTCCCGAGCACGACGACACTGCCCAGATCGTCGATCGAGTGGCGGCGGCGTGCACGGCGGAGGCGCGGCGGTCACTTCTGGACGTACAGGCCGCGTTGCGGATGGAAGGGGCCGAGACGGACGATTCGGAGACCGATGCCCACGACGATCCGCTGAGGACGATCACCGCCCTGCTCTATCTGATTGTGAAGGAAACCGCCCCGACCGCCGCCCCGGAGGCACTGCCCGAGGAGGACCGGGAGCGTCTAGAGGCCATCGCCCGCTGGTGGAGCAGACTGGAGACGTTCGCCGATCAACGGCTGGGTTTCTTGGTCGCGCCGGTTCCATCCGTCGAAGACCTGAGCTGGTATGTCTCGCACCCCGATGCCGATTCGGGCACACGGCGCAGCATCTTCAACTACCTGCTGGCACTGGTGAACCACCTGCCCTGCGAGCCGGAGACAAGACGTGCCGCGCTGGCGACGGTGCAGGACGTCTTCGCCCCGATGCTGGAGCGGGCCGCAGCGGTACTGGTCAGCCGGGGCGAGCACTCCGAGCAGGAGGCCGCTGCGGCCGTCGCCGACGAGCTCTACATCACCGTGACGGACCCGGAGCTCTTCGACACGGCACGGTCTATCATCTCCCTGCTCGAAGACACGCCACCGGTGCTGCGCAAGGCCGATGCTCCGGTGCTTCCTTCCGGTATGAAGCATCTTCACAGGTTCTGGGTTGAACTCGCCTACCTACTGCAGGATGCCCTGGAGAGCAAAGTCGCCGAGCTGGCCGGTGCGGAGGCGCGTGCCGAGCTTTCCGAGGCATTCCGCGCACACGACCATTGGGCCGTCAGTGTTGATCTGCAACGCACTCATGGCCGCAACGACCCCGAGGATGTGGACAATGCCGTTTGGCACGTGGTGGAGCGCCACAGCAGCAAGCTCAACGTCGGTGGCCTGCAGCAAGAGGCCATCGAGCTGGAGGTGCTGAAGCAGAAGCTGAACCTGGATACCGAGGAGGCGCTGGAAGTGGTGGGGTGCGATGCCGGGGCAATCGTGGACCAGGATGGCCGCAGGTACCTGCTTTTGGACCCGGTTCCGTACCTGCCCCAGACCGGCGCGGAGCCCGCCGATTGAGCGGCCCCGCGGCACGCGACACTCCGACCGCGGCGGGATTGGCGCCCACACGCTTCGGGCGCCAATCCCGTCATGGCGTCCCCGGTTCGCCCACACACCCTATCGGCCCGCCGCCCCCAAGACGCACCGCAGAGATATCACTTCGCGGCGGGAAGTATCTCCACGCAGCAAGAACAAACGGTTACAGGAGTCCAAAGTCCCCCGACGAATAGGACTTCTGTTCGCCACACCACATCCGGGCAACCGGGGGATTGCTCGCAATGGAGGGCTGCCAGATGCGGGCCGTCACTGCTGTCTTGCTTCTGAGTGTCATCGTCCTGTCGGGGGCGTGGGCGGGCGACATAGAATCGGCCATGGGCCGGCGAGGTCCGGCCTTCGAGGCGGGTATGACGCCGTCCTCTTTGGGATGGGGTGACGACGCCATCGCCCACCCGGAGCGGTTCGTCGTCAATCCCAAGGACGGTGCGGAGATGGTGTGGGTACCCGCCGGGGAGTTCGAGATGGGTAGCTCGCCGGAGGAGATCGACTGGGGCTACGAACAGGCGAGGGCCGCGATCGGGGAACAGGCCCTTCGCGAGTGGTTCGACGATGAGGGGCCGGTCCATGCGGTCAAGCTGACCAAAGGCTTCTGGATGTACCGCTTCGAGGTGACCAACAGCCAGTACCGGGCCTTCAAGAAGAGCCACAAGAGTGGGGTGCGAGAGAAGCAATCCTTCGACGGAGACAAGCAGCCCGCGGTGAGAGTGAACTGGCGCGACGCCGGGGCCTACTGTGAGAGCGTGGGGGCCAGGCTTCCCACGGAGGCCCAGTGGGAGTACGCCTGCCGGGCCGGGACTCAGACCCGCTACTTCTGGGGCGATGAGGCCGAGCAGGTGGCGCAGTACGCCAATGTGCCGGACCGAAGCGCGCAGAAGGTTTGGCGGCAGTACGCCATCTTCGACGTGGACGACGGCTACGCCGCCACCGCTCCGGTGGGCTCCTTCAAGCCCAACGCCTTCGGCCTGTACGACATGATCGGCAATGCCAATGAGTGGTGCGAGGACCGCTACGCCGCGGACTACTATCAGGAGTCCCCGGAGGAGGACCCGACCGGCCCCAGCAGCGGCGATTCGCGGGTGATACGCGGAGGCTCATGGTCGGTGAACTGGTACGACTGCCGCTGCGGCAACCGCAACTTCCGCATGTATGACAGCCAGTACGAGTACATTGGTTTCCGGCCCATCGTGCTGCCCTAGATGCCTATATGCACCGACTTCTGTACCGATGAACCAAGTTCCGGGGTCGCGATCAGGCCGTTCGTGAACGCGTAGGTCGGGCTTTCCACTCAGATTATGCAGGTTCTGGGCGGGCGCCGACTCACGTCACCTCACCCCCCCAACCCGCCTCTCCCTTACTCGCCGATACGACCGGCGAGACGGGAGGAGGGGGGAGAACGGCATTATGGCGAGCGATAGAGGCTTTGCTGCGGCGGGATGTGGCATCAATGCGTTCATGCATAATCTGAGTTTCCAGCCCGACTCGGCGAGCCGGAAGGCTCGCCGCCGGGCCGTGTCGCCGCCCCCGTAGCAACCTCCGCGCCGTGCTCGTCGGTTTGAGGCGGAGCTTCGCTAGTGGTTCAGACCAGACAAACCTGCCGAACCGGAGGATCGAAGATGCCATCGACGACCGCAAGCAGGACATTCGCAGTGGTGGCGTTCCTGGCCGCCGTGGCACTCCCGGCGACCGCCGAGACCGTCGCCACCCCGAAGTTCGAGCCGGCCGCCAAGAGCTTCGACAAGGAGATCAAGATCACCATCACCTGCGGCACCAAGGACGCGGTGATCCGCTACACCACCAACGGCTACGACCCCAGCTCCAGCGCGAACCAGTACAAGGGCCCGATCACGCTGACACAGTCCACCATCCTGAAGGCCAGAGCCTTCAAGCCCGGCATGAGCGACAGCTCGGTGGTCACCGCCGAGTACAAGCAGCTTGTGGCCACCCCCAAGTTCAGCATCAGCCCCGGGTCGTCGTTCGACGACCCCATCACTCTGAAGATCGAGTGTGCCACCAGCGGGGCCAAGATCCGCTACACCACCAACGGGTACGATCCCAATAGCAGCTCGCCGGAGTACAAGGGCCCCATCACCCTCTCCGACACGGTGACGGTCAAGGCCCGCGGGTTCAAGGACAAGATGGCCGACAGCGTCGTGGCCGTCGCCAAGTACACCGAGAACAACCCCGACGTGGCCCCGGTGGTCTTCACCCCCGACCCCGGCAAGACCTACGACGGCAACGTCATCGTCAAGCTGGAGTGCAAGACCCCGGGGGCCGTGATCCACTACACCACCGACGGTTCCGACCCCATCCCCTTCTCCCCCGAGTACAAGGACCGCTTCGCGCTCATCAAGTCGGTGACCGTCAAGGCGCGGGCCTTCAAGCCGGGGAAGAAGGAAAGCCCCATCGCCAAGGCCTCCTACCGAGTCCGGGCCCTGCGGCCGGTCCTCAAGCCCGGAGCGGGCACCGAGTTCATCGACCCGATCAAGGTCAGCATGACCTGCTCGATGCCCAAGTACGAGATCCGCTACTCCCTCACCGCCAGCGAACCCACCACCTCCGCGCTCCTGTACAAGGAGCCTGTGGAACTCGTGGACACTACGACGATCAAGGCCCGCACGTACGTGGAGGGCATGGAGCCGTCGGAGGTCGTGAAGGTCGAGTATCGAGAGAAGTACCCGGACCTGCCGGTGGTCACCTTCTCCACCAAGACCGGCCTGCTCGAAGGGTGCTACTTCGAGGACAAGGAGGTCCTCGTGCTGGAGTGCAAGGCCGAGGGAGAGAAGCCCAGGATCTACTACACCCTGGACGGCTCAGAGCCCACCGAGAGCAAGATGCTGTTCAAGGACATGATCCTGATGGTGGAGACCACCTTTATCCAGGCCCGGGCCTTCAAGCATGGGAAGAAGCCCTCCCCCATCTGCAAGGCGCTGTACCCGAAGATGCAGCCGGTCCCGACGCCGTACTTCACCCCGGCGCCCGGGAGGTTCGACAGGACCACCGACGTGCTCATCAAGTGCGACCTGGACGGGGCGGAGATTCGCTACACGATCGACGGTGATGATCCGACCAAGTACTCGGAGGTCTACGACGGCAAGCCGATCATGCTGCGCTGGACGACGAGCATCAAGGCCAGGGCCTTCAAGCGCAACTACATCGACAGCCAGGTGGCCAGAGGCACGTTCGAGATCAGGCGACCGATCGAGGAGTAGGCCGCGATCGCCGTCGCCCGCCTGTCCCGGCCGGAGGCCAGCCCTCCGGCCGGCTGTTGTGCCCCCACTGCGTTCGTCCCGGACCACCCGCGAGGTGACCGACCCATGCCGTCAGGGAGCCTGATCGCGGTCTCCGCGGCCACGAGCATCACGGGAGGAGCGGGGCGTAGGGCCCCGCAGGCTCCCGTCGGCTCTCCCCCCACCCTCTGAGTCGCCGCCTCTGCCCGTCACCTTCCGCCACGAGCTGCCCCCCGGCGCTCAAGCCGTGATGGCCGCCGTCGTGCTCGCCTTCGTAGCGGCCGCCTGCTCCCCTTCCGCCCTGGGACCCGACGTCATCCCTGAGCGTGGCCGCATCGTCTGCATCGGCGCCGCCGTGTTCTTCCTGGCCATCTGGGGCGTGTTCGTCTGGCTGCACGCCGCGGCGTACGTGCGACTCGAGGAAACCGGCATTGCCATCAAAGGCCTCTTCGGGCCAAAGAGGAATCTTCCGTGGGACCTGGTGGACCGGCTGGAGGTGAGAAGCGACAGGCAGCCCCTCGGTGAGGGCGGCCAGCACGCCGTCGTGCACACCAGCCTCGGCGGCCGCCACGATCTGGAGCTGCTCACCGGCCAGAGCCGCAAGATCACCCCGGCGAGGCGGCTCTCGCCGGGCTCACGGAATATCAGGAGATGCCGTGGGGCTGCATCTACGACCGGCCGTGAACCCGACTGGAGGGCTGCGCTGTGGCAAGCAAGCTGGACGACATGGGCGCGGACTGGGCCTGGGTCTCGTACCTGGGCTCAGTGAAGGCATGCCTCGATTACCTGGGAGTGGACATCTCCCGCCCGTGGCTCTATGGCGGCAGCGGCTGGGCCTTCGTCATGTGCATGGGCCCGGACGCCGATCCCGCCGGCCCCGTGGCCTGGGACGCGGTGTGCGTCAACCCCTGCAGTCCCGCCAACCCGGGCATGGTGGCGCGCCTGGCCCCCGACCTCGGCTACCAGATCGAGGCCGTGTGCGGCTGCCCCTTCGGCGCGTGCCGTGATCTGGAGGACGCCAAACAGCGGGCCTTTGCCCTGGTGCGCAGGAGCATCGACCAGGGCATCCCCTGCATGGTCTACGACCTGGACTATCCGGAGTTCTTCGTGGTCACCGGCTACGATGAGGTGGGGTACCACTATCTGGCGCCCGGGCCGGACGGCGGGCCGGCCACGCCGGCGGGCCCCAAGCCGTGGCAGGAGATCGCGGCCTGCGTAGGCTGGGTCCGCGCTCAGGCGGTCAGGCGGCACGCCCCCGCGGCCGACGAGGTGGTGGTCCGCCAGGCACTCGGCGCCGTGGTCGAGCGTATGACCCGCCCGCCCGATGGCAGCATCTTCGCCACCGGCCTCGCCGGATACGACCTGTGGGCGCAGGCTCTCGAGGAGGGGAAGGCCCAGGACTTCGGACACCGCTGCTGCGCCGCCTCATACGCCGAGCTGAGGCGGGAGGGGGTGGCGTTTCTGCGGGAGGCCAGAACGCGCCTGCCGGGCCGCGCCGACGGGCTCTTCGACGAGGCGAGCGGTTGGTACGGGCTGGCGTCCGAGAGGTTGGAGCAGCTCTGCGATCTGCACCCGTTCAGGAATGAGGGGAACGAGAGGATCCGGAGCGGTGAGGCGGCGCAACTCCTGCGCGAGGCGAAGGCGGCGGAGGCGGAGGGGCTGCCGGTGCTGGGGAGGATTGCGGAGACGCTGTCGTTCCGATCCAGGGCCGCGGAGGGCGCAGGCAGGCCACCGGTGTGACTTCACGACATCGGCGGGGAATCTCTCGGCCTATATGACCCTTAGAAGACCTCTTCGAGAGTCATAACTGCGTAGAATAGAAGGTGATGTTGAGCGAAATGGCGAAAGACCCCGGTATGTGTGCCGCCCGCCGTCGGCATGGCGCCGCTTTTCCCCTGCCGCCCGGGCCACTTCGGTCACCGAGGTGCAGCCATGACAGGAAAGAGTCGGTCGCAATGCAGCGCCATGCCGTCAACGCGCCGTGCTGTGGCAATCGCGTTCCGAACTGCAGTGGCCCTCGCCGTCGCGCTGGCCGCACAGGCCCTGTGCGCCGCGCCAGTCATCATGACCCAGGGCGTCGTGCTGCCCGATGGCACGCCGGCTGCCGGGGCCCAGGTGACGGTCCGCATCATCAACCCCGACGGCTCGCTGCGCGAAGACACGGGCGTCGAGACAAACGAGAGGGGCATCTTCTCCCTGGAGGTCGAGGCGCCCGAGCAGGTGGGCCCTCCCGGCCACACCGGTTACCTGCTGGTCAGGGCACCGGGCTGTGCTCTCTGCCTGGCGCCGCTGCCGCCCCCCCAAGAAGGGTTCACCATGCCCGTGAACCTGCGGCCGGCCTTCACGGTGAGCGGCACAGTCGTGGATGAGGGCAAGGCGCCTGCCGGAGGCGCCCGTGTCGCGGTGATCTCCCTCCACTCGGCCTCGTCGGGCCTCGGGTCACTGTTTGTCAACGCCCCGCTGCGCGGCCTCACCACCCCTGAGCTCACGGCCGTTACGGCGGAGGACGGCACATTCTCCCTCCCCGGGGTTACGGGACCGCAGGCCTCTACCTTCACCGCCTATCTGGACGCCGAGACGGATGACCTGATTGCCACCGAGACCTACATGAACCTGTTGCCGCAGACCCCGCCGGCCAAGCTGGGGCTGAGACGCGGCATCACGGTCAGTGGGCACGTGCTGCACGCGGTGACAGGGCAGCCTCTCGAGGGCGCGCGCGTCTCGCTGCTTGGGGGCCCCGGGCACGGGGTGGGCGCCAGGCCGCCCGTCGTCACGGACGAGCGGGGTGCCTTCCGCCACACCAAGATCCCGCGACTGTTCAAGCTCTTCGTCACGGTGGAGGCCGACGACCTGGTCAACGACTGGGCCGAGGTCAGCGGCGAGCAGGACAGCGAAGACGTGATCATCAAGTTGCGCCCGTGGGCCACGGTGTCCGGCAAGACCGTGGACGAGGCCACAGGCGCCGCTCCCATCGTTCGCTGCTCCGAGGTGACGGCCCGTTACAGGGAAGGCAGCGCCAAGGACCGACCGCCCGTGATCCACCCGCAACTTGCGAAGGTCAGGCCTCCCGCCGCCGACGGGACCTTCACCTTCCGCACGGCGGCCGGGCCCAACAGGATCTGGGCGTCGGGCAATGCGTTCAAGTCCCAAAAGCCCATGTCCATCGACGTCCCGCCCGAGGGGCTGTCTGACCTGGTGGTGCCCGTCCGCCGCCAGACGTCATTCGCGGTGAGGTTCGAAAGCGACACCCCGGACGGGCTCAAGGAGATCAACCTCGACGTCCAGGAGTCTGAAGACAAGTGCCACACCGAGGGCCGGATCGACCCCGAGTGGTCGCGCCACACCGCCAACTGGGGCGACAAGATGGTGATCCGCATACGACGAGCAGGTGAAGTGGTGCTGCCGTGGACCGAGATCGTCGCCGACCCCAACAACTGGCCACTCGTGCTCAAGCTCAAGTAGACCAGCAAACTGAGGGTGCCCCTGGGCGCCGTCCGGAGGTACTGGCTTTGCCCATCCGCGCTGGCTTCTCACAGGTCGACATCACCCCCCCGTACTGGCCGATCCGCAAGTACGGCGGGCTGCACCACACCGTCTACGCCACTTGGGCCACCGACCCGCTGTATGCGAAGGCGGCGGTGTTCGAGGCCGGCGGGGAGCGCATCGCCATGGTGGCGCTGGATGTGGTCATCATCGAGGCCGAGCACGTCGCGGCCATCCGTGAGCAGGTCCAGGAGCGCGTGGGCATCCCGCCGGAGCATGTCCTGGTCTGCGCCACCCACAATCACGCCTGCCCGGCGGTGATTACCCGGCCGGTGTTCGAGCGCGAGGAGGAGTACCTGGCCTTCCTACGTGCCTCGGCGGTGCAGGCTATCGCGCAGGCCTGCGAAGGGCTGCAGGAGGTGACTCTCGGCGTCGTCAGCGGCTTCGAGGGGCGCCTGTCCTTCAACCGTCGCTGGATCATGAAGGACGGCACCGTGAAGACCCATCCCAGGCCGGGCTCGGCGGACATGCGTTGCGCCGAGGGCGGCATCGACCCGGAGCTGGGGGTGCTTTGCGCCCGCGACGCCGAGGGCAAGGTGGTTGGCGTCATCGTGAACTTCGCCTGCCATGCGGTGCACAAGATGGGCGGGCCCGTGGTATCGGCGGGCTTCCCGGGCAGCCTGTGCCGCCGGGTACGCGAGGCCGTGGGTGACCGCTGCACCTGCATGTTCGTCAACGGCGCCTGCGGGAACATCCACCACGCCAACCCGATGGACCCCGACTACGTGGACGACCCCGAGCGTATGGGACGCCTCCTGGCCGCGGACGTTGTCGCCCTGCTGCCACAGACGACGCCCTTGCAGGGCGACACCGTCGCGGGAGTCTCGCGGGACATCCGCCTGCCGCTACGGGACTTCTCGGCTCTGGAGCGCCAGGTGGAAGACCCGGAGTTCACCAAGCCTCTGCTGGCCAGTAATGAGGTCTACCGGGCCTCGCTGGAAGTGCTCCGCGCCATTCGGGCTCAGCGCGACCACGAGGTGGCCAACGTGCAGGTGTTGCGGGTGGGCGAAGTCGCCTTCGCCTGCATCCCGGCGGAGTACTTCACCGAGCACGGGCTGCGGATCAAGATGGAAAGTGTACTGGAGAAGACCTTCGTTATCTCCCTGGCCAACGGCTGGGTGGGCTACGTGCCGACGGCGCGTGCCTTCTCTCGCCCCTGCGGGCACGAGACCACCGGCGCGCTATGGAGCAAGCTGATCCCCGAGGCCGGCGACATCCTGGCGGATGCGGCGCTGCGGATGGTGGCGGAGGTGACCGCGAGCGGCGCATAGATGCCGGTAGAGACGCACTTCCCGACGTTGGAGACGGGTCTCGGGGCTCGTCCCCGCCGTCCTGCCCGCGTCCCGTTCCTCGGCCCTCCGGGAGCCCTGCTCGCCTCCCCATCATCTGCCCCCCAGCCCGCCCCAGGTATGTCGCCGCGCTAACCACAGGTCATGCCGCGGTGTACGGCGAACTGTCGCTTCGCTCGACATAGCGGCCCCGCCGGTGCTCGCACCTGCGCCTGTTTCCCCCGGCCCCCGGCCGGCCCTTCCCCATGAGGTGACCTATGGCAATGCACAAGACCCTGCTGATAGCGGCCTGCGTTCTGTTGGTGCCGCTCACGGCCTGCGCCGCGCCCGACGCCCCAACCGTCCTGCGCTGCGAATACCAGGAGGATCCCCTGGGCATCGACACGCCGACGCCGCGGCTGTCGTGGCAGGTCAACGACGAGCGCCGCGGCGCCGTGCAAAGCGCCTACCAGATTCTGGTGGCCGGCTCCCCGGAGACACTGGCGGCCGATGAGGCCGACGTGTGGGACAGCGACATCGTGGAGAGTGACCGGTCGCACCTGGTGGAGTACGGCGGACCGGCGCTGCGCAGCACCAGGGCCTATTACTGGAAGGTGCGGACGTTCGACGTCGACGGGGCGGCTTCGCCCTACAGCGCTCCGGCCCGCTTCGAGATGGGACTGCTGTCGGCCGATGACTGGCGGGCACAGTGGATTGCGGCGGCCCCGGATGCTTCCGAGGCGGAGGCGCTCCCAGCCGACTGGCGACATGGCAACTGGATCTGGCACCCCACCGACCGGGGCAATGATAGCGTGGTGTACCTGCGCCGCGCGTTCCTCCTGCCCGCAGGCGCCGCAGTCAGCTCCGCCCGTCTCCGCGCCACGGCGGATAACGACTTCACCGTCTACCTCAACGGTGAGCGTGTCGGTGCAGGTGACGACTGGGGCAAGGCGTATGACTTCGACATCGGCGGCATGCTGAGGCCGGGAAGGAACGTCCTGGCGGGGCTTGCGGCCAACCACGGGGGCCCGTGCGGCTTCCGTCTCGGCATGCGCGTGGAGCTCGAGGGGGCAGACCCGATCTGGGTCGTCTCGGACGACACGTGGCGTTCGCAGTCGGAGGAGGAGCAGGGGTGGGAGAGCGCAGACTTCGATGATGCGGGATGGGAGCCGGCGCAGGTCCTGGGTGCCTACGGCAGCGCGCCCTGGGGAACCGGCGGGTCGAGCCGCGAACCTTTGCGCTCGCGGCTCGTGCGCGGAGAGTTCCGGCTTCCAACCACCCCGCTACGGGCCCGGGCCTTCGTCTGCGGCCTGGGGGCCTATCAACTGTGGGTGAACGGCAGGCGCATCTCCCACGATGTGCTCACTCCCGGCTGGACCCAGTTCCACAAGCGGCTGCAGTACCAGGTCTACGACCTCACCGATGCGATCGGCGAAGGCCCAAACGCCATCGGGGTGGTGCTGGGCAACGGTTGGTGGCACGGGCGCATCGGTGGCGAGTCCCGGCAGGACGGCCGCGAGAGCCTGCGACTCATCGCCCAGGTGCAGGTGATCCTCCCGGACGGAACCTCTCGCTGGGTGCTCAGCGACCCGGCGTGGCGCTTTGCCGACGGCCCGGTGCTCTCTGATGACATCTACGACGGCGAGGCCTACGATGCCCGTCTGCAGCAGCCGGGCTGGGACCGGCCGGAGTTCGATGACTCCTCCTGGCGCCCGGTGACCGCGGCCGACCAGTCGGTGGAGACGCTGGTGGCGCAGGCCAAGGAGACCATTCAGCCCATCGAGGACCTCCCCGCCCTGCAGGTGACCGAGCCCACTCCCGGCGCGTACGTTTTCGACTTCGGCCAGAACCTCACCGGCTGGTGCCGGCTTCGGGTCCGGGGCGAGGCCGGGGAGACGGTGACTTTGCGCCACGCCGAGGTGCTCAACCCCGACGGCACCATCTATACCGAGAACCTGCGCAGCGCCGGGGCCACAGACACCTACACGCTTCGCGGAGGCGAGCCGGAGGTGTGGGAGCCGCGCTTCACCTACCACGGGTTCCGCTATGTGGAGATCACCGGCTATCCGGGGCGCCCCGACGTGGGAGCCCTGACCGCGCGGATGATCTGCTCGGCGGCTCCGCAGATCGGGAGATTCGAGTGCTCCAGCGATCTTGTGAACTCCATCCAACACGCGATCCTGTGGGGCCAGAGGGGGAACATGTACAGCGTCCCCACCGACTGCCCTCAGCGCGATGAGCGCCTGGGCTGGACCGGAGACGCGCAGATGTTCGCCAATACCTCGTGCTGCAACCTGGATATGGCCCGGTTCTACGCCAAGTGGATGGCCGACATCCGTGACTGCCAGGGAGAGGACGGGGCCGTGCGCGACGTGAACCCCACCAACGGGGGCGGCCCGGCAGCTCCGGCATGGGGCGACGCCTGCGTCATCGTGCCCTACTGGGTCTGGCGGCACTACGGCGACACCAGGATCATCGAAGACAACTACGACTGCATGGCCCGCTGGGTGCGGTACATGACCGATCACAGCAATGGCCACCTGTACGAGCGCGACGGCTACGGCGACTGGATCGCTGTAGTCGGCTCGCCCAAACAGCCCATCAGCGCGGCGTACTACTACTATGACTGTGTGCTGATGAGCAAGATGGCCGCGGCAATCGGCCGGGAGGAGGACGTCGCCAACTACGAAGAGCTGGCCCGGAGCATCAAGCAGGCCTTCAACGACAAGTACCTCGATCGGGAGCACGCCACCTACCCCGGCGGCACCCAGACTGCCTACCTTCTTCCCCTGTACTTCGGGCTCGTGCCTGAGGAGAGCCTCGACGCCGTGATCGACAACCTCGTCGGGGACATCCTCGACCGCAACGTGCACCTGAGCACCGGCTTTCTGGGTACGGGCTACCTCAACCCGGTGCTCACACATAACGGGCACCACGATCTGGCCTGGCTTCTGGCCAAGCAGAGCACGTATCCCTCCTGGGGTTACATGGTCAGGAAGGGCGCCACCACTATCTGGGAGCTATGGAACAGCGACACCGCCGGCCCGGGGATGAACTCGCGGAACCACTTCTGTCTCGGCGCAGTGGGAGAGTGGTTCTACCAGTCGCTGGCGGGCATCAACGCGGCGTCTCCGGGGTACAAGACCGTTCTGATCCAGCCGCGGCCGGTGGGCGACCTGCGCTGGGTCAACTGCAGCCTACAGACCCCGTATGGGAAGGTCACGAGCAACTGGCGCCTGGTCGAGCAGGGCCTACAGATGCAGGTCACCGTGCCGCCCAACACCTCCGCCGAGGTGCGCATTCCCACCTTCGGCAAGCCGGCCACGATCACGGAGGGGGGTAGGCCCGTGGCCGAGGCCGAGGGCGTCACCCACAATGGCAGTGAGGGCGGGTTCGAGGTCTTCGGCGTCGGCTCCGGTGAGTACCACTTCCTGGCCACCGGTGTGGGCCTCCCTCCGGCGCACACGTATCCCATCGCGCCCCCGCCACCGAACATCACAGAGCTCTCGGACGAGTTCCCCGGCGACGCGATCGACCAGGCGAAGTGGCAGGTGCTGGACTTGGGCCTGGAGAGCACTGCGCCCTCGGACATCAGGGCATCGATCGCGGACGGCAAGCTCGCGATCGGCGGGGCCACCTCCGTCGACTACTGGGCCGGCAAGACGCTCATGTCGCGCGGAGCCTTCGACGTCGGGCGCGGGGAGAAGCTGACGGTCCGTGTGAGCCGCCGGGCCCTGGAAGCCCGCGGTACCGGGGCACGCAGCAGTCTGTGGCTGTGGGTGGATTCGTCCAACTACCTGATGTTCTCGCAGGACACGGAGCATGGGCACTGGTCCTACAACCTCAACGGCAGCCGGGGACCCGGCGTGGAGCTCCTTCCGGACGACGACGGTGGACCGCATGAGATGAGGCTGGTGCACGACGGCGGTTCCGTGCGCGTCTTCCTCGACGACAGGGAGCTGACCGAGATGAAGGTTCCCTGGTTCGAGGGCATCCGCGTCGGCCTCACCGGCCAGGCCCGGGCGGACGGGGACTGGGTGGAGGCGGTGTTCGACGACCTCGAGGCGCGGCTGGAGGGATGAGCGGGCGGTGCCGTTCGCCGCGCTGGGAGCGCGGGTGTTTGCCTCACCGTGCGCACCTGGAACTCAGGTTATGCAGGTTACTGACAGGCGCCGATTCACGTCGCCTCACCCCCCCGGCCCCGCCTCTCGGCGTCTCTCCGAGTCGCTTGTACTGGCCGATACGACCGGCGAGACGGGATGAGGGGGGAGAAAGACATTATTGCGACCGAAAGAGGCCTGGCTGTGACTATATGTAGCATCAATGCGTTCATGCGTAATGTGAGTTGGAAGCCCGCGGGCACGGTGACTCTTGACCACGGTCGCGCTTGCCGGCGAGGGTCTGTGTCTCACCGTGCGGGCTTGGAAGCCCGCGGGCACGGTGGCTCTTGACCACGGTCGCGCTTGCCGGCGAGGGTCTGTGTCTCACCGTGCGGGCTTGGAGGCCCGCGGGCACGGTGACTCTTGACCACGGTCGCGCTTGCCGGCGAGGGTCTGTGTCTCACCGTGCGGGCTTGGAACTCAGATTATGCAGGTTCCGGGCAGGCGCCGATTCACGTCACCTCACCCCCCCGGCCCCCCTCTCCCTTACTCCGCCAAACGGCAGGCGGAGACGGGATGAGGGGGGAGAACGGCGGCACTTCGACCGTTCCGGACGTGGGAATGGCGAACTGTGGCTCCAGTGCGTTCATGCATAATCTGAGCTGGAAGCCCGCGGGCACGGTGGCTCTCGACCACGGTCGCGCTTACTGATCCTCTCCCGCCGCCTGACGAATCGGAGAACCCCACCTACGCGAACGACGACGGCAGCAGACCACCATATCACCGGAGGCACTCATGCCCGGACAACATTTCACCGTTCATGTGATCCCACAATTCCATCTGGACCTCGCCTGGACCTGGCGCTGGGCCGAGAGCCTCCCCATGGTGGAGCACAGCATGGCCGGTAATGTAGCCGAACTGAAGGCCAATCCCGAGGCCACCTTCGCCATGAGCCAGGTCATGCTGCTTGAGCACACGGCCCGGTACTATCCCGAGGTCTTCGCGCAGATCGCGGAGCTGCACAGGGAGGGCCGCTGGGAGAACGTGGGCGGGATGTGGGTTGAGAGCGATCTCAACATCCCCTCCGGCGAGTCGTTGGCGCGGCAGTTCCTCTACGGGCAGAGGTTCTTGCTGCAGCACTTCGGGAGGATCGCCACCGCCGCCTGGGCCCCGGACTGCTTCGGGCACTCCGGGAATCTGCCGCAGATCATGGCGCTCTCCGGCATCCGGCAGTACGTGCACAAGCGCCCGCGGGACATCAACTTCACGCTCCCCAATGTGCCCTTCGACTGGGAGGGGGTGGATGGCACCCGCCTGCTCTGCCTGCGGGTGGTGAACAAGGGCCGCGGCTACCCGTCGGCGCCCTCGCAGGGCACACAGTTTGAGGGCGACGCCACAGAGCACATCCGGCAGCTCTTCGCGGCCCGCGGCCTGCAGGACCTATGGGGGCCGATAGGCGTCGGCGACGTGGGCGGAGTGAACAGCTACGAGCTGCCACCCGACACCGCGGACATGCACCTTGTCTTCAGCACCCCGGAGGCGTACTTCGCCGCCATCGCGAGGACCGAGCTTCCGGACAGGCCGGTGGTCCAAGGGGAGCTGAACCCCTTCATGGACGGGGCTTACACCACGCAGATGGCCTGCAAGAAGGGCAATCGGGATACCGAGAACCGCCTGGTGCACTGCGAGTTCATGGCCGCGCTGGCCTCCCAGGCCGGTCTCCCCTACCCCGGAGAAACCCTCGGCACGCTCTGGAAGCGCCTCCTGTTTACCCAGTTCCACGACATCCTGCCCGGCACCGGTGAGAAAGCGACTCACGACGCGGCGGTGCATGATTTCGACGAGATCGCGCTGCGCACCGAGGAGCTGAACCACTCCAGCGCCTGGGCCATCTGCCGGGGGCATGCGACGAGGCGCGACCACGAGGCACCCGGAGTGCTGGTTACCAACTCCCTGTGCGCCACCCGCACCGATGTGGTCCAGTGTGTGGTCGGCGGGCAGCACCTGCTGGACGGCTGGGACGCCGTGGCACCGGACGGCACCCGCACGCCGGTGCAGGTGATCTCCCATCGCACCAACTGGTCCCATAGCTGGCAGACCATCGTGTTCGTAGCCCGCGACATGCCGCCTCTGGGTTACCGTCTCTACCGCTTCGAGCCGCCGGTGGCGCCCGTCACGCCGCATCAGTACTGGGGAGTGGTCGGTCACACGTTCAGTGGGAGCAGACTGAGGGTGACGATCGACCCCTCCTGCGGCGGGCTGGCGTCGGTGCTGGACCTGCAGACCGGCCGGGAGGCCATCGCCCGCGACACCCGGGCGCTGTTCGAGGTCTGGGAGCAGGGGGAGTATGGCCTGGACTACGGCATGGAGCACAAGGCCTGGTGGCTGGGCCTGACCGGAGAGAGGCGAAGAGTGCGAGAGCTTTCCGCCCTGCCGGAGCTGGTCGAGCAAGGGGAGGTCCGCATGCGCCTGAGGGTGCGCCACTCCGCGGGCGAGACCGCCTTCACGCAGGACTTCATCATCTACCGCGACCTGCCGCGGCTGGACGTGGATGTGACCGTCGATTTCCACGAGATCGAGAAGACCATCCGCCTGGCCTTCCCGGCCAATGTCGGCCCCGACGCCCAGTTCATCAGTTCCATCCCCTGCGGCGCCATCCAGCGCCATCAGGACGGTCGCGAGTACCCGATGCAGGCCTGGACGGCGCTGTGTGACGAGGCCTCGGGGATCGCGGTGCTCAATGACGGCCGCTATGGGGTGAGTGCCGAGGACGGCATCGTGCGCATGACGGTGGTGCGCAATGCCACGTATCCGGACGTGCGCTCCGACCACGGCGAGCACCGCTTCCGGTACGCGGTGGTACCCGTCACCACCGCCACACTGGGCCGCGCCGCAACCGAGGCGGCGGCGATCAACCGCCCGCTGCAGGGCCACTTCGTGCATAGCGCGCCGCGAGCGACCGAGGGCGTGCTGGTGGACATGCAGGCTCCGGACAATGTGGAGCTCTCGGCGGCGAAGGTCTCCGAGGAGGGCGATGCGCTGATCCTGAGGCTGTACGAGACGGTGGGCGAGGCAGCGGAGGTCGGGATCGAGGCCGATGAAGTGCAGGAGACGGACATCCTGGAGCGAGAGGGCAAGGCGGCGGGACGGAAGGTCGGGTTGAGGCCGTTTGAGGTGAAGTGTTTGCGGGTGGGGCGGTGAGGGAGGCGGCAAAGGCAACGGCTACGACTTGCGGCCACGGCCACGGCCACGGCCACGGCCACGGCTACGGCTACGGCGGACGGCAACGGCCACGGCGCCGCTCCCTGCGGCCTTTACGGGCCGCTTTCCCTCTCCTTCGCACACGACGCTCAGGAGAGGGCAACGTCTACGACTACGAGCACGACCACGGCTACCGCAACGGCCACGGCGCCGCTCCCTGCGGCCCTACCGGGCCGCTTTCCCTCTCCTTCGCAGACGGCGCTCAGGAGAGGGCTACGGCCACGACTACGGCAGAGGCAACGGCCACGGCGCCGTAGCCGTAGCCGTAGCCGTCCGTCGCTCACGGGTACAGGAAGTGGTCCTGCACGCCCGTAAAGGCTTCCACTACCAGCCACAGACCGATGTTGGTGAAGTCCCCCAGGATCAGGCCGAGGAAGAACGACCGGCTGCGCTCGTAGGTCTTCACGCCTCCGTAGCGGAGCATGACGGTCTTGATCACCCAGGCCACCAGGGCCGAAAACCACATGTTCCGCATGGCAAAGGTGCTCGCCATCGGATAGCCGATGGGGTGCAGGGGCCACCAGGAGAACCTGGCGCGCATCGCCGTGAGAGCCAGCATCACCAGGCCGCCGCCCAGTGTGAACCAGATGCGCATGGCGTTGGGCGGCGTCGCGGCCTGCAGGATCCCCGTCAGGGCGCGGAACGGCTCCTGCGGAACGCCCACGAAGCGCCAGGTGCTCAGGCCGATGCCGCCTCCAGAGAAGGTATACGCCTGGCGGATCACCGTGGCAAAGCTCACCAGCGCCGCCACGACCACCGCCACCATCATCGAAAACGCCAGCCCACGGGGCTTGAGCTCCTCGGTCTCCGCCAGCTTGAAGCTGCTCATGATGTTGGGCATCATCAGGCAGCGCCAGTCGTGCTCCAGCCAGCGCAGGTGTGACAGCATCGTCCAGTCCCGAGGCGTCAGACCTCCGGTGCCGATGAAGGTCTTGATCAGGTCTCGCGGCCCCAGCGGGGTGCCGATCCAGACCGTTCCGCCCTCGCAGACGATGCGCGTCAAGCCGATGGTGTAGCCGAACCAGACCAGGAAGTACAGCCCGGAGCCCACGTAGGACAGCCCCGCCACCCGCCACCACCACAGGATCCCGCTCAGCCCCAGCGCCAGCCCAAAGACCGCCACTTTCGGCGAGAGAATCTCGTTTCGCCAGTCACCTTCGTCGGTGAGGCTCGCCACCGCCGCCCGCCAAAGCTTCCTCAGATGCCCCCGCGCCACCCACAGGCCCGAGGCGGTCAGGAGCAGTAGCGCACCGGCGCATTGCTCCTCCAGGAAGGGAAAACCACCGAAAGGCCCGCCACGGGAGGAGGTCATCCCGATCATGCCGCCCACGGCCAGCTCAAGCTTCCCCAGCCAGTAGAAGAACCACAGACTGAAGGAGATGTCGCGCGAGAGCAGGTAGCTCAGGCCGATGCCCATGGGGTAGATCCAGATGGCAATCGGTCTCATCGCACGCCACGGCATGGCCGTCAGGCCCTGATCCATGGGTATATTGCGCAGATTCAGGGCGGGAATCTGTGGGAAGTAGCAGTGCATGCTGTTGAAGGCATGCAGAATCGTGGGCACCGCGAAGCCGAGCCACATCAGCCCATCGCGGAAGAAGGGGTGGAGGGCCGTGGGGACCGCGGCGTGCGCCGGGTCGGTCATGGCCAGCGGGACGTAGTTGAGCGGGAAGATCAGACGCTCTTGCTCCACCCACTGTTTGCGCAGGATCGCGCAGATGCACAGGCTGCACCAGGCCATGAGCGTTCCCAGCAAGGTCCAGGTCAGGATCGGCCGCCACCAGGCGCCCCACGGTACTCGCCAGGTGGGGGGCATGCCCTCGTGCAGGTACTTGATGACCAGCTCATCGTGAGGAGCGAACCAGTCCGAGGTAGGCAGGTACTGGAAGAAGACGTCCTCCCATCCATTCTCGGGCGAGCCGTAGTAGATGGGGGCGGTGGTCATCGAGGGGATGAAGTGCACCAGGCCGATGCCCGCCAGGCCGCCGACCGTCACGAGCATGGAGTAGATCAGGAGCAACTCGCCGCGGCGCAGGGCAAGGTGGCGGCCTACCAGCCACAGGATCGTGTTCATCACCACGACGAGAACGATGAACACGAAAAACGAGCTGATCGGCGGCGTCGCCTGAGTGACCTGGGTGCCGTGGACCCACAGCTCGGCGTACTGCGTCCCGACGGAGAGCAGCACCACCGAGATCAGGCCGATGGCGAAGGCGCGCGGTGTGAAGGACGGCAGTGGGCAGGACAGCGCCTGCGACTCTGGCGGTGGCATCTAGGCCCGGACCTTGATGGGTGAGGTGGTCGCGAAACGACGGAGGTTGCTCTGAACCCGACCTGCGGTGAGCCCACGAATGCTATCGCGGCTTTCGACAACCGTCAAGGCACAGGCCTGGCTAAGTACCGCGGCCAGCCCGGCGCCGCGGCGGCCGGTGCCGTACAGCATGAGCCCCAGGAGCAGGCCGCCGTGGGCGGCGTCGCCGGCGCAGATGGTGTGCACGACCGAGACACGGCCCGGTACCCGTACGTCCGGGCCCCGTAACGCCAGGGCCTCGGGAGAGGGCGCCTCCCGCCGCAGGAGCCAGCAGCCGCGCTTGTCATGGACGGCGATCAGCCCGCCGAACCCGTTCCAGGCCCGGGGCGGGACCGCCCCGTACTCGTCCATGTTGACACAGACCACGTCCGGCATCGTCCCCGGCTCCAGACACCCTGCCAGCGGCGCCCCACCCACGTCCAGCGAGATCACCGTGTCAGGCCGGCGGCTGCGCAACGCGCGGATTACCCGGGCGTAGGTATCCGGTGCGGCGACGCCCTCCACCAGAGGAAGGCTGCCGGCGAGGCCAACGAAGTCGGCCACCGGGCCGGAAGCGATGGCCCTGAGCACCGTATCGACGCAGGCCCGGCTCCACAGCAGATAGGGGCTGAAGTTGCACAGCTCCCCTCCGGCGCGGGCGACCATGTTCACACAGCGCCGGTCCGTCTGGATACCGTCGGTGGCCGGGAGCACCTCCAGGGCGAGGTCGACGGCGGAGAAGTCCCGGGCCTGCAGGCAGGCGAGATAGGCGCCGCCGGGGGTGAACCGCTGCAGGAGCGCGCCGGGGATGCCGGGGTTCCGATAGCCCCCGGGCTGCCCGGGTAGGAAGGTCACCAATCGCGGGCGGACAGAGAGTCTCGCCCGCCGGGCCATCTCGCTCCGGGCATCGGGGCGCAGGAAAGCGTCGAACACCCGGGCGATGTTGGTGGCCTTCCCGCTGGCATAGGCGGCGCTCACGTGGGGCCGCAGTTTGGCACCGGAGGCCACATCGGGCAGGGCCACGGACCCATCGCGATGCCACAGGCAGCCTCGTGTCGGATCGGTCTCCAGCTCCCAGAGCTCATCGGCCGCCGGAGCCAGCTCATAGACGGTGATCGATTGGCGCATCAACGGTACTCCCAAGCGGCCGTTGTGTCTCTCGTCCCGCGAGAATTCGGCCTCTGCGGATCTGCTGCTGACGACCCGCAGAGGCAATCGATCCAACTGAGAGCCGCAAGGAGGCCGTGGGCCGTTCTGAGCCGCGGGGCCGGCGGGACGGTGAACGGCCCACCGGGCTGGAGAGCCTGTCGGCTAGGTGGATGTGGGCCTCCTTCGCGCCGTGGCGTAGGCCCCGTCCAGGTGCCAACTTAGTGTTGTCACGGCTATCTGTGGGTTGTCTCTGGCGCATAGAGGTCGCCTCGCCATAGTAACACCGCAGAAGACGAGCGGCCCGCGCCCCCGGGGCGGGTCTCAGGGACTTCCACGACAGGCTCTAGAGCCCCGCGGGCACGGTGGCTGACGATGGTGTGTGCCGTCGGCCTGGATAGTGCCAGGCCGACGGCGGACGGCCGACGGCTGCGGGCCTGGAGACCCGCGGGCACGGTGGCTGACGATGGTGTGTACAGACGGCCTGGATGGTGCCAGGCCGACGGCGGACGGCTCCTACTCCCGCAGCTCGTCCAGGTTCGCCCAGACCTTCCCGAAGCAGGCGATGATGTCCGCCGCGTCGTGGTCGGTCATCTTCTCATTGATGGAGACCTGCAGCAGGTCATCGAGGATCTGCTCGGTGCCCGGCGTCTCGCCGCGCTCGTAGCGGACCTGCTGCCCTTCGGGCTGCAGAGAGAAGGGGAAATCGGAATCGCCGTAGATGCGCTTCTCCCGTAGCAGGTCGTACATGAAGATGGGCTGGCCGATGTAGTGGGCCCCGCAGGGAGCACCCTCGTTGGCCAGCGCCTGGGCCAGCCTGGAGGTGGAGATACCGAGCTTTGACTGATCCACCAGCAGCGGGAGGAACCAGTACGTGTGCCGGCCGCCCTCGGACACAGCGGGAACCTCGATACCTTCCAGCGTCTCCAAGGCCCGGCAGATGCGGTCGCCCAGCTCATTGCGGCGGGCCGTGACCCAGTTGACCTTGTCGATCTGGGCGTCCAGCACCGCGGCCTGCAGCTCGGTCATGCGGTAGTTCATCCCGAACATCACGTAGTTGCGCGCACCGGTGCCGTAGTTGGGCCAGCCCTTGTTGGCAAACAGCACCGCACGCTCGCCCAGGGCGTCGTCGTTGGTCACCGTCAGGCCGCCATCGCCGGTGGTGATGTGCTTGGACTGCTGCAGGGAGAACGTGCCCATGTGCCCGATGGTGCCCACATGTCTGCCCTTGTACAGCGTCCCGTAGGCCTGGGAGCAGTCCTCGATGACGTAGAGATTGTGCTTCTCCGCCAGCTTCATCAGAGGGTCCATGTCTGTGGCATTGCCGCACAGGTGCACGGCGATGATGGCCCGGGTACGCTCATTGATGCGGCGGGCCACGTCGTCGGCGTCCAGGCCGATGTTGTCACGACGCAGATCGCCGAAGACGGGGATGGCGTTCTGTGCCAGGATGGGGATCACCGTCCCCATGTCTGTGATCGGTCCGGTGATGATCTCGTCGCCGGGATTGGGGTTGACGGCGCCCACGGCCACGTGGATGGCCGCGGTGCCCGAGGTGGAGGCGACACAGTGCTTCACTCCCAGGTGTCGGGCGAACTTGTCCTCGATCCCGGGCACGAACCTGCCCCCGGCGCGGTTCAGGGCGCCCGAGCGGATGACCTCGGTGAGGTTCGCCAGCTCCTCGTCTCCGACAGTGCGACCGGCGGCCCCCCCGACCGTGGGATAGCCTGCAGTGCGGATGGGAGTGCCGCCGTTGATTGCCAGTATACTCACTTCGCTACCTCCGTATGCGTGGCCCAGACCAACGTGGCCCCGCTCAACTGCGTGCAGGTTCGTCAGGGCGACGGGGTTGCCCTCCACCGCTCGCTCACCACGCCGGCGGAGGACAGGGCGGCGCCGCCGCCGAAACCGCTTCCCGGCGGATGACGGTGGCCGACGGCGACTACGCGGACCGCGAGACCGCCCCCCGGAGGGCTGCACAGATGCAGGCGCGATACCACAGAATCACCGATGATCGGCTGCTCAGACCTCAGGAGGCCGACGGCATCGCCCCGGAGTGGGCGCGGGCACGCGTCCATCGCTGGGTGGACGTGCAGGGGGCGACGGAGGAGGAGCTGGCCGCGCTTCTGGCCCCCCTGCAGCTCCACCCCCTGGTCCTGGACGGCCTCCTGGACGAGGGCCGCAACGCCCGCATCGCGCCCTTCGAGAGCGCCGTGTTCTTCGAGCTTCCCACGCTCCCGGAGGACGAGCAGAGCAGGCACATCTCCATCGTGTGCCTGCCTTCGCTGCTGATCACGGTGCACCGCCACGCCGTCTCGCGCCTGGACGGCCTCGCCTGCGCTCTGGAGAGCGACATGCGCCTGGTCACCCCTACTGTCCGCGCTCTGGTGTACCAGGTGCTGGACGACCAGATCGACGAGACACTGCACCGCGGTATGGCGCTGCGCTGCGAGGTCGAGACACTCTCACGCCAACTGGACCAGACGCTCGACGACGTGGGGGTAGAGAGCATCGTGCAGACCAAAGGGCGCCTGAGCGCGATGTCCGCCGTCTGCGAGGACCAACTGTACTGCATCGAGGCCCTGATGAGCGCCCAGTCGGCGGCCTTCTCCGTCGGTCCGCAGCGCGACCACTTCAACGACCTCGCCGGACACCTGGAGCACGCGCTGCGGACGCTGACCAGGCTGGAGGCCCACCTCAATGAGTTGCGGCTGTATTACCTATTGGCCGTTCAGGAGAGAACGGAGAAGCGGCTCGGGACTCTGACCGTCATCTCGGCCGTGTTCCTCCCGCTGACTTTGCTCAGCGGCATCTACGGGATGAACTTCGCGAGCATGCCCGGCCTGGCGGAGCCCGCCGGTTTCTGGGCCATGCTCGGCCTGATGGGCCTGATCGGCGCCGGCCTGCTGGTGTACTTCAGGGCCAGGGGCTGGTTTGAGTAGCACGAGGGAGCGACGGTCACCGCTGCTCCCCCGTGCCTGCGTGTCCCTGTGTTGGGCCATCCGCCCGTTCTCTGCGTCACCCGTGGAACTCCGCGTCTACATGGTGAGACGTGTCTGTCCGTCCCCGTCCCCGGCCTCGGCCCCTCACTTGCCGATCCCCATCACGTAGGTGACCTCCGGCCGCGCCGTCACGGCGATCTTGCCTGCCCCCACAACCAGCTCCACCGGCTCCCCCAGGTAGTCGCAGGCCGTGGGCGTCCCTTTGGCGTCGATAGTGACCTCGGCCTCACCCTCCGCTCGCCAGATCGCGGCCGTCAGCGTCTCGCCCGCATCGAAGAGGTAGCAGTAGTTGCCCTCCCCCACCTCGCGCTTCTCCAGCAGCCTGCCTTCCCCCAGGGCGCGGGTGAGTGTGGCGTAGGCCCGGTACGCGGGCTTTGGCGACAGATCATTGCGGATGATCCCGAAACGGTGCTCGTTGTAGGTGGCGTCGTCCCCGCCGTCTCGGAACTCATACCAGTACACGTTCTGCAGCCCCTCCCCCACAGTGAGCAGGTAGGCGCGGGGCAGGTACAGAGCCTGGATCTCGTCGGTGACTCCGGAGCCGGCGAAGGACAGCACCATCCCCAGGAAGCCACCTTTGAGCTCGCTGTCGTGCAGGTAGAGCGCCACCGGGTATCCGATGAACTCGTCGCCATTGTAGCCGGCGAGGAGGGGGATGAACCGGTCGCTCCCCCTGAGCTTGGTGTCGGTGAGCCAGCGCGTGGAGCTGATTTTGGGCGGCAGGCTCAGGCCATCGCCATGCGGGCCGACCAGCTCCGTCCGGGAGGCCTCCTGGGGCAGCCCTTCCTCGGTCCACCAGGCCTTCCAGCCCACATGGAGAGCTTCGCGCGCCGCCTCCGGGGCGTGGGGGCCCTCCCACGCGCCGTCCTTGAGGCGCTGGGCATAGTAGAGCGGCACGCCGCCCATGTGCACCAGCAGGCCGCCCTCGCGGACGAAACGCACCATCTCGTCGAAGTAGTCCGCCGGATAGTGCTCCCCGGTGGGCATGACGAGCACCTGGGTGGTGGTGGGGTCCAGAGCATCTAGGCCCTCCAGCCCTACGAGACGGGCGCTCGCGTTCTCTAGTTGGTCCAGCGCCCCACAGATTCGCGACCCCAGAGCACTGCCGCCGGGCAGGCCCTCTTCGTCCAGCACGCCCATATCAAAGTGCGTGCGCTGCGGGAAGCGAAGCTCCGCGGCCCGCAGGATGAGCCCGGTGGCGAACCCACCTTCGTCCAGCAGAGGGTTGGTGTGCGTGGGCCAGCCGAACTCCGTGATCCAGAGCTCCTTCCCGCCGCCATACTCCTCCATCAGGGCCCAGGTCGCCTGTAGGTCCTCGACGATGCGCGCCTTCTCCGGGACCTGCGGGTAGCGGTACGGATGCACCGCCATAACATCGAAGGCCTCGAAAGCGCCGTGCTCGAAGGTCTTGCGGATGTACTCAAAGGGGATACCGGCGGTGCCGCCGTAGACCACCTGCGCCTCGGGATCCGTCTGCTTGATCGTCTCGTACGAGGCAATCAGCAGGGCCGCGTACTGCTCCGGGTTGGGTTCGGGCTTCCAGAAGCCGATGTTCGGCTCATTCCACACTTCCCAGTACTTGATGTCGGCTTTGTAGCGCTCCACCACGTGGCGCACGTAGTCGCACCAGTCGTCCAGGTGCTCGTGGGCGGGATAGGCCCAGTCCACGTTGTAGCACAATATCGGGAGCAGGTTGACGTTGTGGGCCTTCGCCGAGACCAGCAGTTGGTCGTAGCGGTCGAAGGACCACCGATCGTTCTGGGGCTCGAAGACGCCCCAGGTGAAATCGGCGCGAGCCCAGCGGATGCCGGCGTCCTGCATGAGCTGCAACTCCTGCTCGCGGTCCTCAAACTCGCCCCCGCCCCCCAGATGGGCGCACACGCCAAAGGGCACCACATCGGCTACGGCGGGTATGGTCAGCACCGCGGTCAGAATGCGAAGGACATGGGAAGTCATGGAGGCTACCTCCTGATGGGGTTCGGGGAGCTATTCCGCTTGCGCGAGCGGCTGCCCTCCACGAGGCGGAGACGCACGATGGCCCGGACGCGACAAGTCAGGCAGGGCAAACCGGTAGCGCAGGGGAAGCTAACCACTTGAAGCGCCGCAGATCGGTGCCGCTAACAGGAAGAGGATGACGCGACATTGCCCACGCCCCGAGACGTCCACCGGCTCAGAGGCCATTCGATGCTCGCACTGCTGGCGCTGGCCGTCCCGGTAGTCCAAGGAGTGAGCCAACCCATGACCACGACCGATGAACGACAGGACCCGGCACTGGCGCCGCCGCCCATCTTGACCTCGCACCTTGAGCAGTACGCTGAGGACCGTCGCATCTTCCAGGGTATCCCCGGCCTGGAGCGCGCGGCCAATGGCCGCCTGTGGGCCACCTGGTACGGTGGCGGCCCCACCGAGGGGCCGTGGAACTACGTGATGCTGGTCACCAGCGAGGATGATGGAAAGACCTGGTCGGGCCTGAGGATGGTGATCGCCCCTCCCGGAGATGTGCGGGCCTTCGACCCCTGCCTGTGGATCGACCCGGAGGGGCACCTGTGGCTGTTCTGGGCCCAGGCCTGGGAGCTGTGGGACGGCCGAGGCGGGGTCTGGGCCATGTCCTGCCCCAACCCCGAGGAGGCCTCGCCGGCATGGTCGGCGCCGCGGCGGCTGTGCAACGGGATCATGATGAACAAGCCCACAGCTCTGTCAACCGGACAGTGGTTGCTGCCCGCAGCGGTCTGGCCCCACGCCCCGCACCCCCGGGACCCGGCGCGTCGCTTTGACCTGGGGGAAGAGAAGCGCTCTAACGTGGTGGGCTCGAGGGATCAGGGGCAGACGTGGGAGCTCCTGGGCGGGGCCGATGTCCCGGGGCGGGCCTGCGATGAGCATATGGTGGTGGAGCTGGGCGACGGGCGGCTGTGGATGCTGGTGCGCACCGGCTACGGCGTCGGCCAGAGCTTCTCGTCCGACGGCGGTCATACCTGGAGCCCCGGCGGCCCCTCCTGGATACCCCATATCCCGGCGGCCCGATTCCTCATCCGCCGCCTGAGCTCCGGCAAGCTGCTGCTGGTCAAGCACACTCCGCCGGACGGCAAGACCCGGGCGCACCTGACGGCGCATCTCTCCGCCGACGACGGCCGCTGCTGGTACGGGGGGCTGCTGCTGGATGAGCGCGCCGGGGTCTCCTATCCCGACGGCGTGCAGGCCCCGGACGGAACCATCTACCTGATCTACGACTACTCGCGCCAGGGCGAGAAGCAGATCCTGATGGCGACATTCACCGAGGAGGACGTGGCCGCCGAGGCCGATGTCTCGGGCAAGGTGAGGCTGCGGGTGTTGGTCAACCAGGCCACCGGAGTGGCCCCGGTGCAGGAACGCCGTCTGGCGAGCAATGAGGACGGGAAGGAGCTGCCGACGGGCTCCGGTGCGCAGGTCAGTCTCGAAGGCGGACAGTCCGACAAGCTTGTGCCGGGCGTGCGGCTCTTCACCGACCGCCAGTACCAGGCGGCGAAGCTGCCGCCGGAGCTGGATGGCTGTGAGTTCATCCGCGCGAGTCTCGAGGGCTCCGGCGGTGTGTGCGAGGAGGCGGGCGTGGCGTACGTGCTCACTCCGCTTCCCGAGCGCAACCGCGACAGCATCGAGCTGGGCCTGCGAAGGCAGGGCTTCGACAAGGCACGCCTCCCCGAGTTCCAGCTCTTCGACTCCTCCGAGGGCAACATCGTCTCCGTGTTCCACAAGAGGCTGGAAAGGGGCGAGAAGGTGGAGCTGGGAAAGTGGGGCGTCCTGGTGCTGCCGGGGAGGTAGGCCGAAGAGGACGGAGGACGGAGGACGGCGGAGACGGCGGGCGGCGAACGTCAGACCACGGAGACACGGAGAGTACAGAGTCCCGCGGAGAACGACACGGCAGACAAACGGCGAGAGAACGGCGGAGACGGCGGGCGGCGAACTTCAGACCACAGAGACACGGAGAACACGTGGTCTCACCGACAACGGCCTGGGAAGGCGGGAGAGGCGGCGAGACGCCAGAGATGACCACCTGTCACCCGGGGAGGGAGTCTTACAGTGACCAGCGCGCAACCCAGTTCGCCCATTGTCCTTCGCACCGCCTCGGCCGCCCTGCACTTCGACCCCGAGACGGGGCGGCCGGTCTCGCTTCGCCCTGCCGGCAATCCCGAGGTCGATCTGTTGGCCACCTCGCCCGCGCACCCGGTCTTCGCCCTCCAGTACCTGTCCGAGGACCGACAGTTCGTGATGCTGGACTCACACAGCGCCCGCGAGGCGTCGGTCCAGGTAGCCAACGGGGTTCTGGTGCTCACGTTCTTTGGCGTCGGGGGGCTGGATGTGGATGTGACGCTGACGGTGCGGGCCGATGAGGCGGAACCGATGAGCCGGTGGTCCTGCACCGTGCGCAATGGCGCCGGCCTGCGCATCGTGGACGTCCAGTTCCCCTTCGTTGTGGTGCGGGAGCAGGAGGGCGGCTCCGTCCTGCTGCCCGCGGGGCATGGGGAGCTGTGGCAGGGCGACATGCTGCGAGACCTGCCGCTCGATGTGCCGGAACGCTGGCGGCTCATTCCGCCCAACGGCAACTCGCCCCACTACCCGGGGCGGGTGTTCGCGCAGTTCGCGGCCTGGTGCGGCCCCGAGGGCGGCGTCTACTTGGCCGCCGAGGACACCGAGGGCAATGTGAAGCTCATCAGTGCCCTGAGGCGCGATCCCGGTATCCGCCTGGGCATGGCCCATGTGGGCGACTGGCCCACCGAGGGCACACGGACCCTGGAGTACGATGTGCTTGTAGGCTGCTTTGAGGGCGACTGGACCGACGCGGCGGACATCTACCGTACCTGGAGCCTGCAACAGCACTGGGCCACGCCGCTTTCGCAGCGCCGAGACGTGCCCCGGTGGCTGCTGGATTCCCCGCCGCATATCACCATCCGCCTGCAGGGCTACGTGGACGCCGGCCCTGCGCCGCTGATTGAGCCCTTCATCCCGTACGACAAGTGTATCCCCCTTCTGGAGGGTATCAGCGAGCGGGTGGAGGCGCCGCTGGTGGCGGTGCTGATGTCCTGGGAGCGCGGGGGCCCGTGGGTGTACCCGGACTGCTTCCCACCCGTTGGGGGCGATGAATCGCTGGCGCGCTTCTGCGGCCTGGCCCGGGAACGTGGCTGGCATGTGGGGTCCTTCTGCAACGGCACGCGGTGGGTGACCAAGCACCTGTACAACGGCTATGACGGCCGTGATTACTTCGAGGCACACCACGGCGAGCGCAGCGTCTGCCACACGCACGAGGACGATCCGTGGGCGGAGCATTGGGACCAGAGCTGGCGCCCCAGCTACACGTGCTGCATGGCGGCGGAGCTCACGAGGTCCATTGCGGTCGACTTCGTCCGTCGCCTGATCGGCTGGGGCATGGAGTCGATCCAGTTCTTCGACCAGAACTGCTCGGCGGCCACGTTCCCCTGCTTCTCCTCCGAGCACGACCACCCGCCCATGCCCGGCAAGTGGATGGCCCGGGCGATGGTGGACACGATCGGGGAGTTCCGGAAGCTCGCGGAGGAGGCCGGCCAGAGCGGGGTCATCCAGTCCACCGAGAACCCGTGCAATGAGTTCTGCCTGAACCTGTTCCAGCAAAGCGACGTGCGGGTCAGTCCGCCTTCCAGCGGGTTGGCGAACTTCGTGCCCATCTATCACTATCTGTTTCACGAGTGCACGATCCTGCACGGCATGATGAGCACCGGGGGCGAGCCGTATGCCCTGCCGATCCGCAATGCGTGGAACCTTGTGTGGGGTGAGATCCCCGGAGCGGTCATGACCGGCGACGGGACGCTGCTGAACCGCGAGACCTTCAACTGGGCCGAGTGGGAGCCACGGGTGGGTAGCGACGAGGACAGCCTGGAGATGATCCGCACGGCCACGGCCATGCGCCGGGGAGCGGGCCGCGACTTCCTGGTGTACGGGCGGATGCAGCGTTCGGCGGAGGTGGACTGCGAGGTCCTGCGTTGGGAGCACGATGGGCGCCGGTACGAGGTCCCGGCGGTGGCTCACGCGGCCTGGGGGGCGCCGGACGGCCGTCACGGGGTGATCCTTGCCAACTGGACGGACGAGGCCCGGGACGCCACCTTGAGCGACGGGCGTCTGGGGGAAACGGTGCTGCTGCATGCGTGCGGGCGGGGCAGCGGGACCGAAGAGGCCGAGATGGACGGAGGCACGCTGATGGTGAGCGTGCCGGCGCTGGGGTGCGTGCTGGTGGAGGGCCGGTCCTCTGCCGGCTGCCCGGGTCTCTGACAACGGCACAGCGAGCGCCCTCGTGGGCGCACCAACCGCGCCGGCCCTGTTGGCCCGGACTGAAGTCCGAGCCTGAGAGACGCCGCTGCGCGGCGCCGCGCGGTCCTTCGGACCTGACGGCCTCCCGCCGCCCAGCCGACGGCAGACAGCGCTCAACACATGCCGGACTGAAGTCCGGGCCTGAGAGACGCCGCGACGAGGCTCCGATG